>Ga0163109_10004370_pt1 | contig 10732 bp, 3 predicted proteins | sample CRUFie1St13metaG_FD_108704 | JGI IMG/M metagenome (GOLD analysis project Ga0163109, IMG submission 108704) | Marine microbial communities from the Costa Rica Dome - CRUD Field 142mm St13 metaG | ecosystem: Environmental > Aquatic > Marine > Oceanic > Photic zone | place: Costa Rica: the Eastern... | reverse complement strand
TGCGTGTGTATAAGTTTATCAAACCCTAATTATTGCCCGAAAAATCTAACGCACTGTTTTTACCGTTGGTTCGGAGATCGAATTTGCCCCACACTTTTTTCGGCCCGCCCCACAAAAAAAACCGCGCCTTCGCCCACGACGACGACGACGACGACGGCCGCAGAAAGCGACGGACGGGCATTAAGACCCGACCACACACACAAAGAACAGAACAGAACTGACCGACCTGATGAGAGCGCACGCGTTTTTTTGCCTCGTCGCGCTCGCGGCGTTCCTTGGCGTGGAGAGTGTACTTTGCGTCGGGAGCTATCCTGGGGAGAACGGGGCGGAAAAATACTGCCTTGAGAACCTTTACTGCAACGAAGAGTCGGAGAAATGCGTGCACCTCGTCTACCCTCAGCCAGGCAGTGATGACCTCGTCAGCCCCGATTTCAAGAAGGCTGAGTGCAGGTGCAAGAATGACAAGTTCGTTATGAACAAAGAGCTCGGGGGATGCGTCTCCAAGAACCTGCCTGGGGTCCCGAACCCTGTCAAGTGCTCGTCCGACAATGACTGCCAGGGAATTGAAAACTCCATGTGCTGCAACGACGGCTGCGAGACAGCCATGACTGCGGCGGCGGACAGTGTCGGTCCGGTGTGCAGATGCAAGTCTACCTACAAAGTCGACCACGGCGGGTGCACGTCCCTGTGCCCGGAGGGGTACACGTACAACGACGATGGGGGGTGCCAGCTCGAGGCCGGGCGGTGCATTTATGACGAGGACTGCGAGGACCCGTATCTGTCCGTGAGTGTGACCGGCGTTGCCATGTCAAAGTGCAAAGACGGACACATCGCGATGGCTGTGCCGATCGACTCCGCCATAAACCTCGGCCCTGCAGGGCAGTGCGTGGAGTGCATGACTGACTTCGACTGCAACGCGGTCAACTGCGACGCGGACAACTTCGACCCGGCCTGCCTCCTGGACAACCCGGACGACGACAGGATCTGTGATACGGATAACAGGTGCAGGCACCAGGGAGGCATCGACCTTGACCCGTGTCCTACATACGCGCAGCAGGATGATTTTGGCCGCTGCGTATACGCACCGGGACAGTGCAGGACCACTGAGAACTGCGAGGACGGGCTGCTCTGCAAGGACGCTTCCCAGGAAACACCAGGCAAGTGCGTGGAGTGCTTGGTGAGTTGGAGAGACTGCAGCGACGAAAAGTTCTGCGACCCAGATGGCAATTGCAGAATGCCTGGGAGCATCGAAAACAATTGTCCTCCGTACGCGCCAGCGGACTCTTTCGGCCGGTGTGCTTTCCGACCGGGAGAATGCAGGACCGGGAACGACTGCGAGGAGGATGGGCAGCTTTGCAAGGACGGATCCTACACCAGCCCGGGCAAATGTGTGGATTGCATCGAGGACAAAGACTGCAGGCCCCAATGCGAGTTCGGCAACATCGATCCAGAGTGCTTGTCAAGCACCAACATGATGAAGATCTGCGACAAGCCCGCGGGGGTCTGCCGGATTCCTGGCGGCATCGACCTCCCCACACCAGGCGGATCCTCGGTCCCTTCCCCCCTTCTTCCTTCTTTCCCCTCCCTCTTTCCTTCCCTTCCCTCCCTTGTCAGTCCAAATCTGGTGAGCGGTGGCGAGGAGGAGGAGGAGGAGGAGCCCGCAAGAGGGGGAAGCGGGCGCGGCAGCAGCAACAGCAACAACAACAACAACGGCGGCGGCGGCGGCGGCACCAAGAACGGCAACAACAACAACGGCGGCAAGAAGCCTGAGAGAGAAAAGAAGGACGACGAGGGAAGGAGGCCAACGCCCTCAAGGACGGTCGTGACGTCCCTCACCACTCTGCGCCCCAGTTTTGGCTGATTCCTCTCCAAAAACCAAGCTTGCAACGTTGTTAGCCAGTTCCATTTGAATTTGATTTTTCTCGCTTGTGTCACATTCGTGCGTTTTTTTACAAGATCGAACATGCTCCAAGGCGGGCTTACAGCCCGAATAGCTTTCCATTTCCAACCAAGACTGGACGTCGTTCCCGGGGGCTATAAAAGCGAGTCAAAAGTTTGGTTACAACAAGATTTAGCACAAGATTTTCTCAACGTCTCTACTCGTAGAAGCTTCTCTTCACGGAGTGCTCCTTCACCTTGGTCTCCACCACCTCCACGGCCTCCTTCCACGAAAGGGACGAGGTCCCGTCCTCCGCCAGGCTCATGGCGTAGGTCCCCACGGACGAGATCAGCTTTGACACCTCTCTGCCGCTAAACCCGTCGGTGAGCTTTGCGAGTTTCTTGAAGGCCTCTCCTCCGGGAAAGCCGACGAGCTTGATGACCTTCGGCTTCCTGCGGAATCCCAGCCACCTGCCGGCCCTCTGCACTGTCGCTGCGGTCCAACCCTCGGAGACCGCCCCAATGTACTTTGTAAAGTAGAGCTCGAGGAGAGAGACCCTCTCCTTCTCGCCAGGCAGTGGGAAGGCAATCGAGTCGTCGATCCGGTCCAGCACCGCCGAGTCCAGGTCCTGCGGCCTGTTCGTGGCCAGCACAAGCATGAACTTCCTCGTGGGCTGGCCCGTCCTGGACAGCAGCGCATTGATTGCGGACTTCATGTGCTCGGACTGCTGCTGCCCGCCGACTCTCCTCTGAAGGAATGCCTCTGCCTCGTCGATGAAGATGAGCACCCCCCTGGATGACCTCTCCGCCCAGTTGAAGAGGCGGTGAAGCTCGGTGACGGCCTGCTTGCCGAGAGGGATGACATCGCCACCGCTCATGATGGCGTAGTCCATGCCACACTGCTTCGCGAGCCGCTCCGCAACCATCGTCTTTCCCGTTCCGGGCATCCCGTGGAAAAGGATGTGCCTGTAAGGCAGGTCGCTCTGCTTCCTGCAGATGATCGAGTTCGCAACGATCTCCATCTGCCTCAGCAACCGGTCGCACAAGACGATTCCGGAGAACATGGCCCTGCGCCCCAGCGTCTGGGCCTTTTGGCGTCCAAAGTTCGCGAACGCAAGAGCAGAAGACAGGGATCCCCTGGTGGTGTCCCTCAGCAGGGAGGGCTTGCCCAGGAGCTTGCTGATATACCTGGCCACCACCTGGATCGCCTCCCTGGACACAAAGTAGGCCAGGAAGAGCGTGAAGAGCGTGAACACGAGACGCTTCATCTGCTCCGGGCTCTCAAAGACAGAGTGCATCGAGTTGAGGACGGTCTGCACGACCTCCAAGGCCGTCTTGGTGTACTCGGCGCCTTTCTCCCTGATCTCCCTCAGCCGGAGGTCCTCCGTCATCCTGGCTTCCTGGATGCGCTCGTCGGCCTCGGCCTGGATCCTAGCGCGGATGAGCTCCTTCTCCAGCAGAATCTTTCCCTTCTCGATCTCCATCTTTGCCGTCTCGATGGCGGTCTCCGCCCTAATCCTGGCCTCCTCCCTGATCGCCGCTGCCTTCTCCTCCTTCTCGAGCTCCAGCTCGACCTCCTTCTGCACCCTATCCAGCGCCAACTGGCTCTGGTATTGGGCGAGCTGCCACTGGCACCCGAGCTCCACGCTGCACTGTCCACCGAAGAAGGAAGTCTTGGAAACTTCGCTAGGGAGGGGGTTCCACACGCCCTGCTCGTCCGACACAGAGAAGGCCTTGACCTGGAAGGACACAATGCCTATGCCGCCGGCGGTGACACTCGCGGCGAACTCGGAGTGGGGGCCAGTCCCCCCGCCCACCGGCCTCAGATTCCTCAGGGTGCCCCCTGAACCCCCGATCTTGATGTCCTCCTCGCCAAAGCCGTGGACGGGCCTGTCCCACCTAAAGGTGACGTTGAAATCCGCGTGCTGGTTGTCCGGTGGCGTTAGGATCTCGCACGACGGGGGACTCGACTGGTGGAATGAGGAGGACGCGAAGATCTCCCCGGCGTCCTCCAAGGCAACCTGCCACGAGTCTCCCTTCTGGGTTTCAAAGACGCATACGCTCCCCTTGTGCTCGCTGACCACGTGGAGCCTCTGGTACGAGTCCGAGGACATCGTCTTGGGCTCCAAATTCTCGCAGCCCTCGAGCGACACCACGTCCACCTCGCGAAATTCAGAATCGTAACGGTGGATGGACTTTGTCTTCCCATCCAACACATTCACTAGATTTCTGCCGTCAACCGAGACGGCCAGCGGCGCCGGCTGGTGGTCACCCAGGTCGACAGTCCTCAAGGCGGAGAGGTCCTCCACGTTGAAGACGTGGATCTTCGGCTCGTGAGGGTTCAGCACCAGAAGCCTTCCCGCGAAATCCAAGTCCATCGAGACGCGATCGCACACCTCATCCCCGTTCAGATTCCACGACGCCGGGATGGGAAACTCCCGCTGGTACTCGAACTTCTTCTCCGACACGTCAAATACCCTGATCGTTCCCCCGACCCCCTCCGCCGCGAAGAGCCTCCCCCTCGAGTCCGTCTTCAGGCCAACGATCTTGCCCTCCTGCTGCGCCACGGTCTGCATCACCTCCATCTTGCTTGCCTCATACATGTAAAGGCTGTCCCCATTGACGGCCAGGAAGAGGCGGTTCTGGCCGTCCACTTCGAGGGCTCCCGTGCCCTGCGGGACTCTATGCCTCGCCAGGGCGGACTTGGGCACCACCCGGAAGGTGTCCAGGGCCTCCTGACCAATGGAGTACATTCTCCCCCCCTCCATCGAGGAGTAGTACACATCGGTGTTGGAGATGTCAACCTCGAGGTGGCACGATGCCTCATTGGCGTTGCCAGAAAGGTCCCTGGCCGAGGAAGGGCCGACGCTGATCGACAGGGATCCCATGCCGAAGGGCACGATGGTCCCGGTGAAGTGGCTCCCCTGAGTGTCCGAGGAGAACTTGGAGGCAAATGTGGCTCCCACCTTGGTGGAGTCGCCCTTGATGGCAATGGCGTCGGGCGAGAACCCCACGACGTCCTCGGTCCAGGCGATGGTCAGCGAGAACCTGCCAGAGAAGGTGTTCCTGGGGTGCAGGGTCCGCAACACGCAAGAGGGCGCGGTGCCGTCGTGGGCGATCCTGGCCGTGTTTGAGGCCTCGGCATTCCAGTTGCCTTCCAGGTCCTGGGCTGCGCCCACCTTGACCTGGACGGTGACGTCGCCGTCCGTCAGGGGGTCGCAGCTGGCCTGGTAGTGTGTGCCGTTGATCTGCCTCCACGCCTTGAGCTCTGCACCCACGCCTCCCACCACCACCCCGTCCGGCGAGAACCCTCTCACCTCCTCGCTCCAAGCAAAGGTGAAATCAAAGGTGGCGTGGCCCCTCCTCCCCGCGGCCTTGGCCACCGCCACGTGGCACTCCGGCGGGACGTCGACCCTCCAGGACCAGAGCCTCAAGTCATTCGAGTTGCCAGCGGCATCGGTGACCTTGACGAAAAAGTCGTGGTCACCCTGGTCCAGGCTCGAGAACGTCACGGGGGCGCCGCTGTAGCACAGGAAGTACTCGTTCTCGTCGAGCCTGCACTCGGTGGTCATCGTGGCGCTCCCGCCGCTCACGTTGTCCTCCGTGGCGAAGAGGAAGGTAGCCTCCGTGCTGAGCGACACGGGCTTGGGGTGCTGGCCCTCAACGAGCTCAGCGGTCGGCAAAACGGTGTCCACGAACCAGGGCTCGCTGAACACGACGTGACCGACGTTCCCGGCGTTGTCCACGGGCTTCACAGCAAAGGTGTGCTCGCCGTCCGCCAAGTTCTCATAGGTCCAAGGGCTGGTGCAGTCCTGAAACTCTCCCGCGTCCAGGCGGCACTTGAAGTGACTCATACCAGACTCGAGGTCGGTCCCAGCGAAGTGGAGCTTGGCCGTGGGGTCCCTCGTCAGCGGAGGCGGCTGGGAGACGATAGAGCCGGCTGGCGGCGCCTGGTCCACCCTGTAATCGACCTGGATGGAGGGCAGGCCCTCCGCCGGGGTGTAGTCGGAGGTAGGCACGAACCCCCTCGCGCGGCACCCGCCCTGCCTGGACGAGCCCACCGCTAGAAACCCTCCCAGCTGCTTCAGCCCCTGCGAGGCCTTCTGAATGTACTGCGTGACGTCCACAGTGTGGCTACCCCAAGACCCCCCGTCCTGGAGCGCCAAGTCCACGGAAGCAAAGGCGGACCCCTCGCTCAGGTTCTCCAGCACCGCGCCCGTGCTCGTCGCGGACTTCCACGTCTGATCGAGATAGTAGAAGTCGACCCTGTCCAGCTCGAGATCGTACCTACGGATATGGAGGGACAGGGTTGCGCGCGAGACGTCCATGCCGCGAACTTCGTCCTTGCTCACGCGGAAGAGAACGAGGCCAGTCTCCGAGCTCTGCTGCTGGGGCTCCGGCGGCGTCGACTCCGTGGTGGCGTTCCCAATCGGATCGGCCTCCTCGGGGGGGTCCAGCTTGCACTGCGTGCCAAAAACGTGGCCGTTGTTCTTCCCCACTGGCACAAGCCTTCGTAGCAAGGAGCCTTCGTCGTCCCCAAGGAGGCTCTTCGTCTCCGTCCCGAGCCTGGTGTACCTGCTGGTCCACTTTGCGCTCGCCGTCGAGGCCCCAGTCGCCGAGGGAGCGGCGCACAAAGCCGCCATGGCCAAAATGCAGAGGACCGCCCGCGCCAAGTTGGCACCTTGGTACACACCACGCCTTCTCATCTTGTGCATTCTCCAAACTTCAAAAAGTTCGAACTTATGAAACTTACTTCCAATTGTGAACGAAGTTCGGTCTCGTGGGCAGGGTCGCGGCGGTCGGTAACCTAATCCCGGTCGGTCCCCCTCGCCTCTCTCGTGTTCGTCAGTGCCACCATCTCCATTCCCAACGCCTGCACTGCCCTGCGCTGCCCCGCTCTGCCGGAGACCGCGAGATCTTTGAGCTGGCAATATAAACGCGGCAAAGGACGCGGCCCGGAAATGTTTGGAAATTTTGCTGGAGCAACGATCCTCCAGGATCCGGGTTTTATAATGCACTCCGAGGGAGGGGGGGGGTGCCCGTGGGAGGAGAAGCATGCCACCCGCACACACAATCAAAAAAAGTTTCAGTTCTCTGTTTTTTTATCCATTTTTTCTTTACCATCCACTCCGCAAGCGAGGGATGTCTCCACTCCGCGCCTACTCATCCCTCTACTGGCTGAAGCTAGGCGAGAAGGGGTCAAAGTCGTCGTCCACGGCCTCGAAGAGGAAGCAGATGAGCGCGGTGGCCACGAGGAAGATGAAGGGCGTGTCGCAGGTGTGCGGGGAAAAGGCCTCGGCCGCGGTCATGGTGATGGGAACGATGGCCAGCGCGATCACGAACCTGGTGGTGTTTCCCCACTCGCTGTACACGGCGAAGACGGAGAGCATGGCGGACAAGAAGACGCAGGCGCTGCCCTCCAGCGATCTAACGAACTCGCCGGAGCACACCTTGCCGTGGTACCATATGGCCCTTGTCTGGTACTTGTGCTTTCCCCACTTGATGCCAACGGGCTCCGCGAGCCCGTCGCCAAGGCCGTTGACAACCAAGGGGATCACGAAGAAGGCCTCCGAGATCTGCCTGCTCTCCAGGTAGGTCTGGAGCAGGATCATGGCGATGAATCCGACAACGGACTGGAGGTAGAGCCAAGGGATGGTGTAGGGTCTGTCCTGGGGCCTGTCAAGGGCCCTGAACATCAGCAGCAGCGGGACGGGGAGCCTCCTCCTGACTGGCTTGAGCATCAGCACGAAGTAGGCCTGGCAGGCGAGCGACAGCCAACTCAGGCCCAAGATCTTGGTGTCCATGGCGCCCAAAGTCGAGTTCACCACGACGGGGCTTGCGAACAGGCAAAAGTGCAGCAGCTTGCGCGAGTACCCAATGTGCCAGTCGCGGTGGACCACAAAGTAGCCCACCACGCTGCTGATGAGGAGGTTGAAGGATAAGGTGACGAACATCCTTAGCCAGAAGATGTAGTTCACGTCCGAGTTGTACGCGAAGGAGTCCTTGTCCTGCCACACGTTTATCGCGGCCCAGACCAAGAAGATGAAGATGGCGATCCCGTAGTATCGGTTGTCCTCGGCGGTCCAGTCGCCCTCGGGGTAGTACTCGCGGTCGCACCTGACGAGCTTGGCGCCGAGCGAGTTGTCTCCTCCCGTGAGGCAGAAGAACCTGCCGCCCAAATCGCGAGGGGACGGGGCAAACTTCTCCATGTCTTCCCTCAGGCCCTCACTGTCGCGCCTCTTTCTCAACACGGCGGACTCGACGTCCTCGTTCCCTTGGCGCCTGCCGACGCCACCATGATCAGCGTCCTTGTTCACCGTCACGGTCACGGGGACAGACTCGACCCCCACTGGGGTTTCGACCTCCACACCTTCCATATCCGTTCTGCAGTTGCACTGTGAAAGTGTCTCAGTTGGTCAGTTTTCTCAACACCAAGATTGCGTCTTGGTCTTTGCAGTGGTGCGTGTGGTAGAGCGCAACGGTCGACGGCCTGTGTATGAATTCTGTTTGTTCCTCCATCGCGCCGCTTTGGCTCCCGTCCATGTGCTGGGCGGGGGGGACGCAAAGGGTCCAAACTTTGGCCCCGCCCGCCCTTTCGTCGACTTGGTGACTGATTCACGTGAAACGAACGACCTCCTCGACTCCTCCTTCTCCTCCATCTGGATGGAAAAATGGGGGAAATGATGGAAGAGAAAAAAAAACGAGGGGAACGAAAGGGAAATCGCATTGCAGAGGAACACACCCGTTTATAGGCGGAACACACCACTAGTTCTTTCGACTCGTTTAACCATTCCATGTCTCTGTGAGTTGAGTTTGGCTAAGGTCTTTTGACCACGGGGACATTTTCGGGGTCAGTGAAACACCGAACTGGACATGTCTGAGGCCAAGATCAATATGTTTGGGCTCCTTGTGGACCCGATTTTCTTCCTGGTCCGATGCAATCGAACCAAGGACAGACCTATGAACCCACAACTTCTTTTTTTGTGCGTGTGTGCGTTGCTCTTGCCATCCACCCATCGTCTCGAGACACAATCCCTGAAAGCAACCAACCAAAACCCAAAACAAGAAGAGAAGGAGAGAGAGAGAGAAGCCAAAGCAACATCGAAAAATAAAATTAGTACACAAACCACCCCTCTCCTTACACAGTTATTACAACACCCAAACCGCCATCCTACACATTTACAACAGAGGAGCGCCCTCGCCACCCCACCCACTCGTCACTTCTCGCCACCGCCGGCCTCCGCGGGGCCGAGCTTATCCAGGTTGGCGTCGTACTTGGTAAACGCAGCGTCGCAGGCGGACAGCAGCTGGCCGATCAGCGGCCTGGCCAGCAGCCTTTGCGAGGGGTCCATTGCCGCCCTCGCCTTCTCCAGCCTGTCGTACTGCGCCCCCAGCGCCTTGTTCATCCTCTTAACCTTCTCCTTCCTGTGAGAGGAGGAAAGAGGGAAGGAGGACCAAAAGTGCCTCAGCAGCTCGTTCACCGCCCGGCTCAGGCCCCTGAGCTTCGCGACGACTGCGGCCAACTCTGGCTCGCCCTCCGCTGCCTTGTCTCCAGCCCGCAGCATCGACTGCCTCGACCGGAGCAACCTGTTTCTGTTCTCCAGGTCCCTCAGCACAATCCTCTCCTCCTCTGGCGTGGTCACCATCGTTCTGGGCTCCCAAGCCCTCAGCACCGCCAGGATGTCGCGGGCCATCTCCCGTTCCGAGGGACCGCCGTTTCCCGCCGCCTCGCCGCTCACCCCGCCGCCGTGCGCCCCCCCGGCGCCGTCGGCCACCCTCAGGGCCTCCTCCTCCCCCTCCCCGCCCAACACGAGGTCGTCAAGCACCCTGGGTGAGGCCCTCGGCCTGCTGCCCTCCGCTGCCGCGGTCTCCCTCGCCACCACCACCGCCGAGTGCCTGTTCAGGTCCCTCACCAGATCGCTCGATTCCAGAGCCCCGGTGTCCCTGATCGTCCCGGCCGCGCTGTGCCTGTTGCCGTACCCCTCGCTAAACCCGTCATGGTGGTTCGCCGCGAGATCAATGGACGGGTCAACGCGCTTGGCCCTCTTCTCGTCCTCCTCCCCCCTCCGCCTGAGCTCCTTCTCGGACTCCGCGAAGAGATGCATCATCTGCTCCCGCTCCTCGGCCTCCTCCACCGCCTGGCCCATCCTGGCCAAACCCTCGGGGACCACCCCCCTCTTCCCAGCCTTGCCGCCGCCACCGCCGTCCCTCTCCCTCTCCCTCTTTCTCTTCCTGCCCACCTTCTGGTGGTACAGGTGCCGGCAGTACTTGGTCCAGAACTCCTTCTCGGTCAGCTTGCTGGGAACGTTCGCCAAGTAAGACGCGTGGACCTTGGGCTTCTCCTCGAAGATGTGCCTCTTGGTCTCGTCGTTCAGCTTGAAGTTCACCACAAAGTTCTTGCCATCGTTCGTGAGCTCCACATCAGCGAGCATCGACGAGGACCTGCCGCGGCTCTGCGAGGGCCTCCGGTCGGCCATCTCCCGCTCCAAAAGCCGCCTCTTCGTCACCCAGAACTCCTGGTCCGTCACGGCCCCCGAGCCCACCACTTGCTTGTAGAGGTCAGATAATGACTCATCCTTGAGAAGGAGCCTTCGTTTTTCTTGGACGTTCGCGCCCGATACTGTGGCATAAGGATCGTGTCCATCGCAATCCCCACCGCACTGCGACTTGCGGGTTCGCGCCAGCAGAGGTTGCACCAAGTCTATCACCGCGTCCCTACTGTCGTCGGTCACAAAACGGAAAACGGCGTTGGTCTTGGAAAGGCCGGGCTTCTTGACGGAGAGGCGAAGCAAGGGCTTGGTCGGGGGCTTGCTCCTCTGGGGCGGGCCAACAATGTGCGCCAGATCGATCTGGA
>Ga0163109_10004368_pt1 | contig 10735 bp, 8 predicted proteins | sample CRUFie1St13metaG_FD_108704 | JGI IMG/M metagenome (GOLD analysis project Ga0163109, IMG submission 108704) | Marine microbial communities from the Costa Rica Dome - CRUD Field 142mm St13 metaG | ecosystem: Environmental > Aquatic > Marine > Oceanic > Photic zone | place: Costa Rica: the Eastern... | reverse complement strand
CGCATCCACGATGGCGATTCCCCGCAGCAGGCGCTGGAGCGCGCCGAGGCCGTATTGGAGCAGTGCGAGCTGCCCGCCGCGCAGGTGCCGTTGTCGCGCTATCCGCACCAGCTCTCTGGAGGGCAGCGCCAGCGGGTGGTGATCGCCATGGCCATCGCCATGCGCCCGCGCCTGCTGATCGCCGATGAACCGACCACGGCGCTTGACGTGACCACGCAGGCGGAAATCCTTGCGCTGCTGCAGCGGCTGGTCGCTGAGGAGGGCATGGCGCTGATGCTGATCACCCACGACCTTGCCGTCGCGGCCAGCCTCGCCGACCGGATCCTGGTCATGCACGGGGGCGCGGTGGTCGAGCAGGCACCGACCCCGGCGCTGCTCAAGGTGCGCGCGCACCCCCACACCCAGCTGCTGTTCGATGCCACCGATCACCGCCCCGACCGGCAGCCAGCCCCGACCGCCGCGCAGACCCTGGCTGTCAGACCGCTGTTGCGCGTGCAGGACGTGGTGCAGGAATACCGCCTGCTGCGGCCCCACCCGCTGACCGGCAGTCCCGTTCGCCGGGCCGTCGATGGGGTCAGTCTCGAGATCGAGCGCGGCCGCTGTCTCGCGCTGGTGGGGGAGAGTGGCTCCGGCAAGTCGACGCTCGCGCGGGCCATACTGGGGCTGGAGCCGATCCGCGAGGGACAGATTGCGCTGGGCGGCCGGGATGTCTTTGCCGACGCCCGCGCCCGCGCTGGCATGCAGGCGGTGTTTCAGGATCCCTACGGGTCTTTTAATCCGCGCTGGCGGGTTTCGCGCCTGATCGCCGAACCGTTCTTCCGCCTAGGCCGCGCCGCGCGCGAAGAGGAAATCGATGAAGCGCTGGTTTCGGTGGGGCTGGCCCCGGCGGACAAGCACAAGCACATCCACGCCTTTTCCGGTGGCCAGCGTCAGCGCTTGGCGCTGGCGCGTGCACTGATCACCCGGCCCGAGCTGATCATCCTCGATGAGGCAGTGTCAGCGCTTGATGTTTCGGTGCGGGCGCAGATCCTCGACCTGCTGGCGCAGCTAGCCGCAGATTTCGGGCTGACCTACCTGTTCATCACCCACGACCTGAGCGTCGTGCGGGCCATCGCCGATGACGTGGCGGTGATGCAGGCAGGGAAGATTGTCGAGAGAGGGCGAACCGACGCGGTGTTCGCCGGTCCGGAAAGCGCCTATGCCGCGCGGCTGCTCGCCGCCGCGCCCCGCCTCCCCGCGATGGAGTGAGGATCGAGGGCGCGAACGGCGGTTTTTCAGCGCGTCGTCAGGCTACTGCTTGCCGCGGGACAGCAGCGCCCAGATGCCGGGCATGAGGGCGGCAGCTAGGATGAGCTTCAGCAGATCACCGGCGAGGAAAGGGGTCATGCCCCATGCCAGGATCGGGTTGTCCCAACCCAGCACCGTGCCCAGCCAGATCAGGCCGGGGATGTAGATCACGATGTTACCAATCAGCATCGCGCCCGCCGTGCCCAGTGGGCTGCGATCCCAGCCGCGCTCGGCGAGGAAACCGACAACGCCGGCCGCGAGGACGAAGCCGAGCAGGTAACCACCGGTCGTGCTCATCATGTACGCAAGACCAATGCCCTTTTCCGGGGTGCCAGCGAAGACCGGCAGGCCCGCTGCGCCCTCTGCGAGGTAGAGCAGTACCGTCGCCATACCAAGGCGCCAGCCATAGGCCATGCCGATGACCAGCACAACCAGGGTCTGCAGGGTCAGTGGAACCGGCCAGAACGGAATGCTGATCTTCGCGGAAATCCACAGCGCGAGGCTGCCGAGGATGGCGAGGCCGACGTTGCGGATCAGGCTGTTTTCAATGGGGACGAGCGCCTGCGCCATGGTCTGAGCGGGCATCGCGTTGATGGTCATTGCTGTTCTCCAGAACTGTATTTCGCGGCGGTATTTATGCACTTTGCCTTTCGAGGGTCCAGATCGAAGGTGCTGGAGGCTGCCCCGACCTGAGCAAATGCTTGGGGGTAAGTCGGCGTGGCAACAGGGCTGACGCAGCCGGTTGAAAGTCAGGGATGGTGTCGGCTGTATCTTTGCGTAAACTCCGCCCGTACCGTCACCGACCGTTGTGGAACCTGTCCATGCCCAAGCGCCTGACCGCCGAACAGCAAGCCGCCTACCAGCGCGATGGTTACGTCGCGCCCATCGATATCTTTTCCGCCGACGAGATCGCCGAAATCCGTGCTGAAATCGAAGCCGCCGAGGCCAACTGGCCCAACGCCCTCGATGGCGCAGGGCGCAACAACGGGCATCTGGCGCTGCCGGTTCTTGACCGGATCGTGCATGACAGCCGGGTGCTCGACGCCATCGAAGACGTGCTCGGCGGGGACATCCTTGCCGCCGGTTCGACCCTGTTCATTAAGGAACCGCAGAGCGAGGGCTTCATCAGCTGGCACCAGGACGCCCGCTACGCCGGGATGGAGCCCCACGACTGGGTCACCGGTTGGGTCGCTATCAGCAACGTGACCGAAGAAAACGGCTGCATGTACATGATCCCCGGCTCTCACCACGCGCCGCTGCGCGATCACGTCGATACCTTCGGCGACGATAATCTGCTGACCCGGGGGCAGGAGGTGCAGGACGTGGACGAGGCCGCCGCTGTGCCGCTGCCGCTCAAGCCCGGGCAGATGTCGCTGCACCATCCGCGCACGGTCCATGGTTCAGGCGCCAACCGATCGGACGAGCGCCGGATCGGCTTTGCGCTGCAGAGCTATATCACCCCGCGTGTGCATCAGGTGCTGGGCGAGATGTACGTACAGAGCGCACGGGGCAGCGAAGGCGGCCACAGCCATATCGAGGCCCCTCGCGTGGGCGAGGCCATGAGCGATGAGGCCGTCGCCCTGCGCATCGATGCCAACCAGAAGCTGTCGGATATTCTCTACGCCGGCGCGGAGCGCAAGCGCGACTACTAGCCGGGCAGGATGCTCTTGTCGTTAAAGGCGGAGAGGGTGTGGTTGAGGCCCTTGATGATGTGCTGCTCAAGGATCTCTGCGCACAGGTCGACCTTGCGCTCGAGCGCGGCCTGGAACATGGCGTGGTGCTCGTCGACGGCTTCTTCGCCGCGGTAGGTCAGGACCAGCATCTGGTAGCGCAGATACTTGTCGTAGAGCACCGCGTGTAGCGAAAGCAGGTTCTGCGAGCCACAGGCTTCGATCAGCGCGAGGTGAAAGCCCCAGTCGTAGCGCTTCCAGTCTTCCTTCTGGCTCTGGTCGCCGACCAGCATCTTCTGCTCCATCAGGTGCAGCTTGTGGTGGGCCGCGACCAGATTGCCCTCCCAGTCTGTATCACCCTTGGCCACCGACAGGCGCAGGGCGTGACACTCGAGCAGAACCCGCAGGTTGGCGACTTCGATCAAGTCGTCCTTGGACACCGGGCGCACGAAGAAACCGCGCTGGTCCTGGGCATCGACAAAGCCTTCGCTGGCCAGACGGTTCAGCGTTTCCCGCAGCGTCGACATGCTGGCAGCGTAGCGGTTGCGCAGGCCGTCCAGCTTCAACTTCGCGCCCGGCGCGAGGTGCCCGAAAATGATGTCGCGCTTGATATTCTGGTAGGTGGACGCACCAACCGCGTTCAGGGATTTGCTCATAAGATTTAATCAGATGTGAATATAGAACACCGTTCATTCTATTGTTTTGGAACCTCAACCTCAAATGCTTATTTCGTCTGGCAAAATCAGAAATATCATTTGTTATTGCAGCTGCCGCCGAAATTCAGATAGAGTGACGGCAGAAGCTAAAAAGCCATCGCTCCGAGGAACGCCTGAATGCCCCAGACAATTGCGATCGCCGTCGTGGGTTACGGTCTGATTGGCCGACGACACGCCGCAATTATCCAGCAACTGCCCGAGCTGGAGCTCTGTGCTGTGGTCGAGGCCTCGCCCGAAGCCCGGCAGGATGCAGCGGCTCTGGGCGTCCCAGTCTACGAAGACCTCGAGGCGATGCTCGCCGAGGTCACCCCGCAGGGGGCTGTGGTCGCAACGCCGACACCGGGCCATCCGGCGCAGTGCCTGACCCTGATCGGCGCTGGCGTGCCAACGCTCGTTGAAAAGCCGATTGCCGTGACCTCGATCGAGGCCGCCAACATCACCGCCGCCGCGCGTCAGGCTGACGTGCCGCTGCTGGTCGGGCACCATCGCCGCTACAACGGCATGGTACGCGCCGCTAAGCAGGTGATTGATTCAGGCGCCATCGGCGAGCTGCGCGCGGTCCAGTCCACCTGCTGGTTCTACAAGCCCGACTACTACTTCGACGTTGCGCCGTGGCGCACCAAGCACGGGGCAGGGCCGATTTCGGTCAACCTCGTCCACGACGTCGATCTGCTGCGGTATTTCTGCGGCGAGGTTGAAAGCGTGCAGGCGGTGTCCGCGCCCTCGCGCCGTGGGTTTGAGAACGAAGACCTTGCAATGGCGATCCTGCGGTTCGCCGGCGGTGCCATCGCGACCATCAGTGTCTCCGACAGCATCGTTGCGCCCTGGAGCTGGGAGATGACCTCCCGCGAGAACCCGGCGTACCCGGCGACGCAGGAAAGCTGTTACCTCATCGGCGGCTCCCAAGGCGGGCTCTCCTTGCCCGATTTGCGGCTGTGGCAGCATGAAGGCGGACCCGACTGGTGGTCCCCCATCAATGCGCAGTCGCTCACCGCCGACACCCAGGACCCGCTCGTCACCCAGCTGCTGCACTTCGCCAAGGTGATCCGCGGCGAGGAAGCCCCACTGGTGACGGGACTGGAAGGTTTGCGCTCGCTGGAGGTGGTCGAAGCCGTGGCGCAATCGGCCGAACGTGGGGTCGAAGTATCTGTCGGAAACCAGAACAACACACCAGTTCGGCAAGTTTCTGCGTGACGAAAAAATATCCGATAGTTTTAAAAATATCTTGCAAAAATGGCTAAATCATAGATACCTTAATCTCGCGCCCGCTATAGGCGTAGATTTCTACGGGAGGAAACTCATGATTAAGATGACGCGTCGCGCTGCGATCGTTTCTGTGGCCGCTCTCAGCCTCGTTGCTGGCGCTGCTACCCCAGCTTTCGCTGACAAGCTGACCTTTACCCTTGCAACTTCCGGCTCCGAGACCGACCAGCGGTCCGTTGCTATGGCCGAAGTCTTCGCGCCGATGGTTGCTGACTTTGCCGACTACCAGCCTGGCTACAACGGCACCCTGTTCGCTCAGGGCACTGAACTGGAAGCCATCAGCCGTGGTAACCTCACCATGTCGATCGCTTCGGCTCAGGAAATGGCTCAGTTCTTTCCAGAGTTCTCGATCTTCGCCACTGGTTACGTTCACCAGGACGCGGCTCACCAGGTTCGGGTCTTCAACGATCCTCTGATGGACGCTTTCAAGGCAACCGCTGAAGAAGAGCTTGGCGTCAAGCTGCTCTCCGTCATGTACCTTGGTCGTCGCCACGTAAACCTGCGTCAGTCCCGCGAAGAGCTGGACGTACAGACCCCGGCTGATCTGGCTGGCGTGAACCTGCGTATGCCTGGCACCGACGCCTGGCAGTTCCTGGGCAACGCCCTGGGTGCTTCCGCAACGCCACTGGCCTTCAGCGAAGTTTACACCGCGCTGTCCACCGGTGCTGTTGACGGGCAGGACAACCCACTGCCGACCGTTGTCGACAAGAAGTTCTACGAAGTCACCAAGCAGATCGCTCTGACCTCGCACCTGGTTGACCTCAACTACATTGCCTTCTCGAAGGAAGTTTGGGATGGTCTGTCCGCTGACCAGCAGATGACCGTGCAGCGTGCGGCTGATGCAGCAGCAGCTTACGGCCGTCTGAAGCAGCTGGACAAAGAGAACAACCTCGCTGACTTCATCCGTAGTCAGGGCGTTGAGATCTACACCCCAGACCTCGAAGCTTTCCGGACGCACGTACAGGCTCAGTACGTTGGTAGCGAAGTTGCTGCCAGCTGGCCTGATGGCGTTCTCGACCGGATTAACGCACTGGGCAACTAATCCTCGGCCCGGTTTTTACCGCGGGAGATATTTTAAGTGCAGCCAAGTCTTAAAGAACTCTTCCGCGGTGCCTTGATTATCGCCGCCAGCTTGCTGGCGGCGCTTTTCATTTACTTTGCGCTTCAGCATTACGCGATCCGCGTTGTCGGCACCAAGCGACTGGCTGATTCCCACGTGATCTGGCTGATCATCTGGGTGAGTATCCTGTTCTTTGTCGGCCCGATGCTGCTGCGAAAGTGGTTGCGGCACGCGGCTGAATTCATCTCTGCGGGCTTGCTCGCCGGCGTCTTCATCGTCTTTCTGCTGCAGATTTTCTCGCGCTACGTGCTGCGTGATGCCTTTGGCTGGACGGTCGAGCTGTGCCTGATCCTGTGGCTCTGGATCGTGTTCTTCGGCTGTGCCTTCATTGTCCGTCAAAGAGATCACGTCACCTTCGATATTCTCTATCTGGCGGTGCCGCGCCCGATCCGTCTGGTGTTCGCGCTGCTTGCCTGCGCGGCGATCGTGCTGGCCTTCACTTGGGCCTTTGTGCCGACTTGGGACTACATCGACTGGATGGGCATGCGGAAGACCTCGACCGTGCGTATCCCGTTCGAGGGCAGCAAGATCCCGCTGCGCACCATCTTCATGGTCTACGGCATCTTCATGATTGCGGTGGTGATCCAGTTCGCCCTGCGGTTCGTCAACCTGATCCTGAAGCGTGAAGAGCCCGACGAGGGCGAGGACTACGGCGCGGATGACGGGACAGATGAAACCCTGGCAGAGGAGCCGTCGTCGTGAGTTTTGAGCTGCTGCTGTTCCTGATCGCCCTGTTCGGGCTGGCCGGGATCGGCACCCCGATCGGCTATTCGATCCTGCTGGCTTCGCTGGTCTACCTCGGCGTTGCGGGCATGGACCTCGCGCTGGCGGGTGAGAAGATCATTCAGGGTATTTTCAAGAGCTTCGTGCTGCTCAGTGTGCCGCTGTTCATCGTCGCGGCCAATATCATGAATGCCGGCACGATCTCGGACCGATTGCTGAATTTCTGTATCGCCATGGTCGGCCGCTTCCGCGGCGGGCTGGGCCACGTCAACGTCATCGCCTCGCTGATCTTCTCGGGCATGTCCGGGTCGGCGGTCGCCGATGCTGCCGGTATCGGCAAGATCATCATCGGCATGATGACCAAGAACGGGCGATACTCGAAGGGCTACGCCGCTGCCATCACGGCAGCCTCGGCCACCATTGGCCCGATCATCCCGCCGTCGATCCCCATGGTGCTCTATGCGCTGGTGTCGGACTCCTCGATCGGCGCGCTGTTCCTCGCCGGGATCATCCCGGGCGTGCTCATGGGCGTGGTGCTGATGATCATGAACTTCATCATCGCCACCCGCCGGGATTTCCCGAAGGAAGAGCCGGTCGCCCTGCGGGCGCTGCCGCGGACCACCTTCCGCGCCTTCCCGGCGCTGCTGATGCCGGTGATCCTGCTCTACGGGATCTACGGCGGCATCACCACACCGACCGAAGCCGCCGCCATCGCTGCCTTCTACGCGCTGCTTCTGGCCGGGATCTTCTACCGCTCGATCAGCATCGGCAATCTCTACCGCGTGCTGGTGGACAGTGCGCGATCATCGGCAGCGGTGGGCGTGGTCATCGGCGGAGCGCTGATCCTCAACTACATCGTCTTGACGGAGAACATTCCGGCGACCATGTCGGGCTTCCTGACCGACCTCGACGTGCATCCGCTGGTGTTCCTGATCGGCGTGAACATCCTGATCCTGCTGCTTGGCTGTATCCTCGATGCGACCACCATCATTCTGGTGATCGTGCCGCTGCTGATTCCGACCTGCCGGGCGCTGGGCATCGATCTCGTTCACTTCGGCGTGCTGGTGGTGGTCAACTCGATGATCGGTCTGATCACACCGCCCTATGGCGTCCTGTTGTTCGTGATCAACGCGGTCACCGGGATTCCGATGAAGGAAATCATCGCGGAAATCTGGGGCTTCCTGCTCGTCCTGATCCTTGCGCTCATCGTCATGATCCTCAACCCGGACCTGATCCTGTGGATGCCGAGGATGTTCGGTTATCCGGGATGACCAGCGGCGGCTCTGCAGTCCTGGGGCTGTCGACACGTCTGCTTCCGGGCACGCTGGCTTCTAAATTCCAACAGGCCGGCGAGGTGGGCTTCGACGCGCTGTGTCTCGACCAGACCGAGTTGGAAGGCGCGCAGCCCGAAGACCTCGCCACCCTGATCGAAGGCTTTGGCGTGCCGGTGCAGGCGCTCGAAGCCGGTTTCAGCCTCGAAGACCTCGGCGCTGGGGATGACGGTGCCGGTCTGAACACCGAACCGCTGCGCGCGGCTTTTGCGACCTGTGCCGTCCTCGACATTCCGGTTCTGGTGCTGCCCACCGGCCGTGCGGGTGCCGAACCAGACTGGGCCGCGCTGGCGGCGCTCGCTGACCGCTACCGCACCAAGCTGGCGATTTTACCGACCCCCGGCAGCGCCGTTCTCGCCGACGAGACCGCCATGGCGGCGATGCTTGCGGCCGTGCCGGAGCCGCGTCTGGGTCTGGCGCTCAACGCCGCCCACGTGCTGCACGACGGCGCCCAGCCCGCCCGGCTGCGGGGGCTGCCCGGTGAGCGGATCCATCACGTACAGCTGGTCGATGCCGCCGGTGACAGCACGCAGCGGCCCGAAGACCTGCTGCCGGGGCAGGGGGATCTGAACCTGGCTGCCCTGGTCCGGCTGCTGGCCCGCTCGGGGTACAGCGGCCCCTGGTGCCTGACCCGCAACACCGGTCCAGATGCCGTATCTTCTGCCCCCACCTCCCGACCTCAGCCGCAGTCGGCGGCGCGCGACGGCTACCGCGCGCTAGTCGCCCTGCTCGACGACGTGGCGCGCACGGCGCCCGACTTCGCCCGCCCTCAGCCGATGCTGCCCGACCGGGTCTACCCCAAGGGGCTGGAGTTCATCGAATTCGCCACCGATGAGGCGGGACGCGAACCACTGGTTCAGCAGCTCGAAGCGCTGTGCTTCCGCCTCGAACGCCACCACGTCTCAAAGGCCGTGGAGCTATGGCGGCAGGGCGGGGTCAATATCGTCATCAACACCGAGCCCGCGCAGCGGCCCCCGTCCGACGCGCACAAAAGCCGCCCCCGCGTCTCCGAAATCGGCCTGCGGGTGAGCGATTCCCGGCAGACGGTCAAGCGTGCGGCCATGCTGGGTGCGCCCGTGCACGAGAGCATCGTAGCCGAAGGCGAGCTGGAGCTACCCGCGGTAAAGGGCGTGGGTGGCTCGATCGTGCATTTCATCGACGAGCAGTCCGACCTGCACCGTGTCTGGGATATCGAATTCAACCCGGTGACCAAGACCCGGGCCACCCAGCCCTGCGGGCTGCGGCGGATCGATCACGTGTCCCAGACCATGCCGCTGGACGAGATGCAGAGCTGGCTGACCTACTACACCTCGACCTTCGAGATGGAAAAAACCGCGCTCACCGGGGTCGCGGACCCCTCCGGCCCGATCCTCAGCCAGGCGCTGTCCAGCCCCGCGGGTGAAGTCCGGCTCAACCTCAATGGCGCCGCCGCGCAGCAGACTTTCGCTGACAGCTTTCTTGAGCAGGGCATGACCGCCGGGGTTCAGCACATCGCCTTCGCCACCGACGACATTTTTGAGACCGCAGAACGCCTGCAGCAGACCGGTCTGGAGCGCCTGCGCATCGACGGTGGGTACTATACTGCGCTCCAGCAGCACTTCGGTCTGGACAGCGCCGCGCTTGCGCGCCTGCAGCATCACAGCATTCTCTATGACCGGGACGGAGAGGGCGAATACTTCCAGCTCTATTGCAGTCCGATCTTCAATGGTTTCTTCTTCGAAATAGTGGAGCGCCGAGGCGGGTATCCCGGCTATGGCGCCCGCAACGCTTCAGTCCGACTTGCCGCTCAGGTGGAGCAGCAGAGCCAGACCACAGGCCAAAGGGGGCAAGCCACGCCATGACCGAACAGGAACGCGCCGTAAGCGAATGGTGGACGACGTCGATCATCGACATGGAACCGGGAAAGATTGCCTTTCGCGGTCACCCGATCGAGAGCCTGATCGGCACCGTGAGTTTCGCGGAAATGATCTGGCTGATGGTCAGCGGCGGCAGGCCGAGCGCTGTGCAGGCCAGCCTGCTGGAGGCGGCGCTGGTCGCTGGGGTTGATCATGGTCCGCAGGCGCCTTCGATCGCGGCGGCACGGATGGCCGCAACCTGCGGGGTGGGGCTGAACAACGTCATGGCGACGGGCGTGAACATGCTCGGCGACGTCCACGGCGGGGCCGGGGAGCAGTGCGCAGAGCTGCTGCTGTCGGTCGAGGCCCGTCTTTCGGACTCCGCCGGGGGGCAACCGCTGGAGGCGGCTGTCAGCGCAGCCATGGACCACTGGCGGGCAGAGCGGGGCAAGATCATTCCCGGCTTTGGCCACCGTTTTCACCGCCCCGTCGACCCGCGCGCGCCGCGGCTGATGGAGCTGGTGCGGGAGGCTGCGAAGACCGGCGAGATCTCGGGGCGCTTTGCCGACATCGGCGAGGCGGTGCAGGCCGAAATCGGCGCCAAGCGTGGAACCTCCATCGCCATGAACATCGATGGCGCGACGGCTGTGATTTTCTGCGAGCTGGGTTTCCCACCGCCGCTGTCGCGCGGCCTGTTCTGCCTGTCCCGGTCCGTGGGCATCCTCGCCCATGGCTGGGAGCAGATGCAGCAGGGCGGGCGCAACAAGGGGCCGATGCCACCCTCGATCCT
>Ga0163109_10004366_pt1 | contig 10738 bp, 9 predicted proteins | sample CRUFie1St13metaG_FD_108704 | JGI IMG/M metagenome (GOLD analysis project Ga0163109, IMG submission 108704) | Marine microbial communities from the Costa Rica Dome - CRUD Field 142mm St13 metaG | ecosystem: Environmental > Aquatic > Marine > Oceanic > Photic zone | place: Costa Rica: the Eastern... | reverse complement strand
CTATAGTGAAGCCTTCTTCAATTATTCTATCAATGATTTTTCCAGCATGTCCATTTTTATATGCATCTGGTTTTACAATTGCTAAAGTCGTTTCCATTAATTATTCACTCCTAAGCTTTTGATGTTAAAGATTCTTTCATTTTATTGCCAATTTCAGCGACAGACTTTGCGACAGAAATTCCACATTCAGCTAAAATTTTATTTTTAGCTTCAGCTGTTTCGTCACCACCAGATATTATTGCTCCCGCATGACCCATTCGACGACCTGGAGGTGCAGTTTGTCCAGCAATGAAACCAACTATAGGCTTTGTAACATTTTCCTTTGCCCATTGAGCTGCTTCATTTTCCATTTGTCCTCCAATTTCTCCAATCATGACGATGCCATCAGTTTCAGGGTCATTTTCAAATAATTCTAGAGCTGCAATCATATCTGTACCAATTATAGGATCTCCACCTATACCTAATGCTGTAGTTTGCCCTAGTCCATTTTTAACAAGCTGGTCAATGGCCTCGTAAGTTAATGTACCTGACTTAGATATTACTCCAACATTTCCTTTTTTGCAAATGAATCCAGGCATTATACCTAATTTGCATTCATCGACAGTAATAATTCCGGGGCAATTTGGACCAATTAATCTTGAATTACTATTATCTAACATATGCTTTACTTTTACCATGTCTCTTACTGGAATCCCTTCTGAAATACAGATTATTAACTCTATACCTGCTTCAATAGATTCTATCATTGCTCCAGCTGCAAATCGTGGAGGCACAAAGATAATGGAAGCATTTGCATCATGACTATCTCTTGCTTCTTTAACTGAGTTGTATACCGGAATATTGTCAAGTACTATATTTCCACCTTTTCCAGGAGTTACACCTGCTACAATATTGGTTCCATATTCTATCATTTGTTCAGAGTGAAATGTACCTTCTGAGCCAGTAATCCCTTGAACAACAACTTTTGTATTTTTATTAACTAGTATTGACATTGCTATCTCCTAATTTAATGCAGCATTTACAACTTTATCTGCAGCATCTTGCATAGTTGTAGCTGGAATAATTTTGACTTCTGAATTTTCCAATATTTCTTTTGCCTCAATGGCATTTGTTCCTTCTAATCTGACAACAACAGGAACATCTAAATTTAACTCTTGTACTGCTTGCACAACACCTTTCGCAACTCTATCACAGCGAACTATACCTCCAAAAATATTTATTAAAATAGCTTTAACATTTGAATCCTTTAAAATTATTTTAAATCCATTTTTTACGGTATCAACACTTGCAGCACCACCTACATCCAGGAAGTTAGCAGGATCTCCGCCTGATAATTTTATAATATCCATTGTAGCCATTGCCAGCCCAGCACCATTAACCATGCAACCAACATTTCCATCGAGTTTAATATAGTTGAGATTGAATTTTCCAGCTTCAAGTTCTGTTTCATCTACCTCAAAAGGGTCTTCCATGTCATTTACATCTGGATGTCTAAACATCGCATTGCCATCAAAGTTAAATTTTGAGTCTAAGGCAACTATATTTTTATCTTCAGTCTTTACAAGTGGATTAATTTCAAGCATAGTAGTATCTTTTTCCATATAGCACTTGTACAGTTTTTTAAATACATCAGACGCCTGTGAAAACAAATCATCCCCAAATCCAAGCCCATCTGCTAGAGTCTTAACTTGGTCATCTTGAAGTCCTTGAATTGGGTCGACCCAAACCTTTATAATTTTTTCTGGGGTTTCCTCAGCAACTTTTTCGATATCCATTCCACCTTCAGTCGATGCCATTATAACATCCTGATTTTTAGATCTATCAAGGGTTATCGCAATATAGTACTCATGAGCGATATCAAAGGCTTTGGTAATATATATTTTTCTCACTTTTTGTCCAGCTTCTCCCGTTTGAGGGGTAACTAGATTCATGCCTAGAATATTGTTTGCTGATTCTATAGCAGAGGATTTATCAGGGCAAAACTTTACTCCACCTCCTTTTCCTCGTCCACCCGCATGGATTTGAGCTTTGACAATAAATTGGCTGCAATCGTATTCTTCAGCAACCTTATCAATTGCACTCTCAATATCTTGCTTGCTATCAATAACTACCCCATCTTGAATGGGGATATCATATGATTTCAATATTTTCTTTCCTTGATACTCATGTATTTTCATTAATTAATCCTTTGTAATTGTAGTTCCTGAATTTCCTTTAAGTGCATCTTCTAATTTTTTAAGTGAAGTTAAAACCACTTTTTTGCCGTAGTGTTCCAGAAAATAAATAGCCGACCTAATTTTGGGTTCCATGGACCCAACTCCAAAATGCCCTTCATCTAAATATTTTTCTACCTCACCAACTGTACAATGGTCTAGTTTCCTTTGATTTTCTTTATTGTAATCTAAATAAACATTATCAACATCTGTAATCATAAATAATTCATCTGCTCTAATAATTCTGCCAAGCAAGGCCGCCGAGTAATCTTTATCAATAACACCATCAAGACCGTGTAGTATTCCCTTGTCATCATTATAAGAAGGAATTCCACCACCACCACCAGCAATAACAATGGTTCCGTAGTTTACTAGGTGTTTTATTGATTTTCCATTAAAAATATAAAGAGGTTTTGGAGAAGGTACAACTCGCCTCCAAATATTAGATTCTTGTTCTTTTACAATCCATCCATGTTTTTCTGCTAACTCATGTGCAGTTTTTTTATCATAAGACTTACCTATATACTTTCTAGGCTCTTTTAGTGCAGGATCATCTTTATCAACTTTAACTTGAGATATGATACTCACTACCTCTCTATTTGCATCTTCAGTGTATAATGCATTTTGTAGCGATTGCTGTATCATATACCCAATTGCTCCTTGAGTATTTGCAACTAGCACGCCAAGAGGGAGTGGGGGAATAACATCTTGAGTGAGTTCATTTCTTTGGAGTTCAGCACCTACTTGGGGTCCATTCCCATGAGAAATACAAATATTATAGCGTCGCTTCACAAATCCCATTACTGCAGCAAGACTTTCTCGCGTATGAGCAAATTGCTCATCAATCGTTCCTGATTCATTTTTAGGGCTAATTGCATTACCACCTAAGGATACCATCACTGTAGGATTTTGCTGTCCCATAATTAACTCCTAACCAGTGGCATTGTCATGCATCGGGCTCCACCGCGCCCCCTTGAAAGTTCTGAGCCATTAATTTTTACTACAATTTTCTCATTATCGTTAAATGCTCCATCGATAATTTCTTTTGGAGTGTACCCAATATATCCGCCACTTTGAATTAAATTTTTTATAGTCTTCTCATTTCGCTCATATAGAAGAATCTTACCTGGAGATACAGCAAGGGCATTTGATCCGCATGTCCATTGCTCATTATGATTGCAATTGAACAATGTTGCAGTTTCATCAAATTCCTTTACAAGAAAGCTAAGATTATTCGAGGTTAGACTTTGGCCACTTAGATTAGAAGAATTAAATTTGAAATAGTTAACCTCATCTCCCGGATCATAAATAAGGTAGCTATGATCATCGATTTTTGTGAGTACCGTATCAAGATGCATAAAAGTTCTTTTCTTTGGAAGGCATACTCCAATAATATTAGAAAATCCTTGTTCTAAAAAATAAGGTAAGAGCACTTGAACAGATTCTTTCTTTGTCCTTTCACTCAGCCCAATCATAACCGTCTTATGGTCAAAAACCATAACATCTCCACCCTCAATTGTTAAGTTTGGGTATCTATCATGAAAGAAAACTATTTCATTTCCATTTAATGATGGGTGATTCTTAAATAGGCTACTTGTAAGAATATTCTCTTCATTACGTGCAATCTTAGAGTTCCAAGATACTACAGTTGTAGAACCAAATGAAAATGCCAAGTCTCTTGTAAAAAGAAGATTTGCTAAAATCTGTTCTTCTTCCCATGGACTATGAAACTCTTCAAAAAAGTCTTTAAACTGGATACAAACCTCATTACCTGCTAGAGAATTTATTACCTTACACATTTCCTGATGCTCTTTTTTTGCACCTTCGAGATAGATAGTATCATCCCAAAGTAGAAAGTTTGGATTCTCACTAAAAGTTTTTTTCTCGAAGTCAAAGTTAAACTCATTTGTATTTTTTGAGTTGAGTAGATTCATTTCTGCCCCGGGAGTATGCACCAGAACTTTTTTAAGCATTCCCACTTCTGATTTTATATTTATATCAATTTTACTCATCTTCTCCCATAAATGGATATTTGTAATCGGTAGGCGGTTCAAAATTCTCTTTAATGGTTCTTTGAGATACCCATCTGACAAGATTAAACATTGATCCAGCTTTATCATTTGTACCTGACGCTCTTGCACCTCCAAATGGCTGTTGGCCTACTACTGCGCCTGTGGGTTTGTCATTAATGTAGTAGTTTCCTGCAGAAAATCTTAGCTTCTCATTTGCAGATTGTAGCACTTCTTTATCATTACAAAAAATTGCTCCAGTAAGAGCGTATGGAGAAGTTGTATCAACAAGTTGCAGGGTCTCATCCCAATCTTCTGGATTATAAATGAATATGGTAAGAACAGGTCCAAAAATTTCTTCTTCCATCGTTTTAAAATGAGGATCAGTAGTTAGTATAGTTGTAGGCTCTATAAAGTAACCTTTTGAATCATCATATTGACCACCAGTTATAATTTCTGCATCATCTGAATCTTTTGCGTAGTCTATATAAGAGGTTATCGAGTCAAATGCATTCTGATCTATAACAGAATTAATAAAATTAGAAAAATGTTCTGGCGAGCCCATTTTGAGCTCGTTGATTTGTGTAAAATACATTTCTTTAACGTCATTCCATATAGTTGATGGAATGTAAGCCCTTGACATTGCTGAACATTTTTGCCCTTGAAATTCAAAAGCACCTCTTGTCATTGCAGTTGCCAAAGCTTGTTTGTCACATGATTCGTGAGCGATGCAAAAATCTTTTCCACCAGTTTCACCTACAATTCTTGGATAAGATTCATAGTTATTGATGTTTTGTCCTATATGCTTCCACATTCCCTGAAATACGCCAGTTGAACCAGTAAAGTGAATTCCTGCTAATTTTGGATGAGATAAAACTTGGTTACCTACAATTGATCCACTTCCAGGAAGTAAGTTTATAACACCATCAGGAAGTCCAGCTTCTTTGAAAAGTTGCATTATAAAGTGTGCTGGGTACACGGTACTTGAAGCAGGCTTCCAGATAGCAGTATTACCCATTAGTGCGGGTGCAGATGGAAGATTTGCGGCAATACTTGTAAAATTAAATGGAGTCACAGCGAACACAAATCCTTCTAGAGGTCTGTGTTCTGTTTGATTTTTTGTTCCTTCTGGCGAGTACATGGGTTGCTGCTTATAAATCTCTTCTGCATAGTAGCAGTTGAAGTTCCAGAAATCTATAAGTTCACATGCAGCATCAATTTCAGCCTGGTAGGCGTTCTTGCTCATATTTAACATTGTAGAAGCGTTAATAATATCTCGATAAGGCCCTGCAAGAAGTTCCGCCATTTTTAGAAAAATTTTAGCTCTAAATTCGAATGAAGTTTTACTCCAGTCATTCCATGCATCAAGTGATGATTCAATTGCCATTTTCACTTCTTCTTCACCGGCTTTATGATACGTGCCAAGAATATGAGCATGGTCATAAGGTTTTACACAATTACCAGTATTTCCTGTTTTAATTTCTTTTCCATCAATAATGATAGGAATTTCAACCTTCATTGAAGAGAGTTCATTTATTTTTGCTACCAAACTTTTTTTCTCTTCAGAATTTGGCACATAATCTTTAATTGGTTCATTTATAGGAACAGGTACTTTAAAGCCATTACTCATTACTGGGTCTCCATATTAAATATTTTTTTATATTGTAGGATGAAAATCAAACGTAAATTTAACTATACATTAATCCAAAAAATAGAATAAAATTCATATGAGTATATTAAAATCAATAAATCCTGCGAATGAACAAATGTTTGCTGAGTTCAAGCAGATGAGTTTAGCCAAGGTTAAGGAAATAATTTTAGAATCATCAAAAGCGCAAAATCAATGGACCGAACTTGATATTCAAAATCGAATTGAAATAATATCTAAAGTTAAAAAAATGATCTTGGGCAATAAAAGACAATACGCAGAAACTATAACGAGTGAGATGGGTAAGCCTATCTCGGAATCAATGGCAGAAATTGAAAAATGTGCTTCACTTTGCGAGTATTATGAAGATAATTCTGAGGAATTTTTAAGAGATAAGTACCTTAAATCTAGTGCAGTTACAAGCTTTGTCTCATATGAATCTTTAGGTGTGATATTTGGTATAATGCCTTGGAATTTTCCTTTCTGGCAAGTATTTAGATTTGCTGTACCTGCAATTATTGCAGGAAATTCTACACTTGTTAAGCATGCTCCAAACGTACAAGGTTCCGCCATTGCAATTGAAAAGATTTTTCATGCTGCGGGACTACCTAAGGATGTATTTAGAATTTTAATGATTGATATTGATATTATTCCAGAAATCATATCAGATAAAATGATTAAGGCAGTGTCTTTGACTGGTAGCGAATTTGCTGGCAGTAAAGTAGCTGAATGTTCTGGAAAAAATTTAAAGAAAACTGTTCTTGAACTAGGAGGGGCGGACGCTTTTGTTGTACTAGATGATGCTAATTTAGTAAAATGTGTAGATTCAGCAATTAAAGGTAGAATGTTAAATAATGGTCAAAGTTGCATAGCTGCTAAAAGATTTATTGTTCATGAAAATATATATAATGAATTTCTTGAAATGCTTATGGACTCCGTATCTTCTTTGCAGGTAGGAAATCCAATGTTAGATGATACACAAGTTGGTCCACTTGCAAGGCTTGATATCCTAGATAAGATTCAATCACAGGTAGATGAATCAATTGCATTAGGGGCAAAACTAGTATGTGGAGGAAAAAAAGTTGGTAATTTGGGTTATTTTTTTTCTCCAACAATTTTAACAGATATTACCAAAGATATGCCCGTATATAGCCAGGAAACATTTGGCCCTGTCTTTTCAGTCTTTAAGTGTAGCAATATTCAGCAAATGCTTGATTTGGCAAATGATACTGATTTTGGTTTGGGTGGGAGTGTGTGGTCAGAGGATCAGGAAAAGGCTCTTTCTTTGGCCCATAAAATTGAAACTGGTGCTGTGTTCATTAATGATTTCATGAAGTCAGACCCTAGGCTTCCATTTGGTGGAGTTAAGAAGTCTGGGTATGGACGAGAATTATCTGAATTTGGTATTAAAGAGTTTGTGAATGTGAAAACTATCGCTATTTTTTAAAAATTATTTTAAAGTAAAGGTATTTAATCATGACAAGAATAATAAGCATTATGCTAACAATTATACTTTTTAGTTGTTCAACTAAAGTTTTGACCAGTGTTGCGATTGATCAAAAACTACCAACAAAAGAGGATGATATTCTTGAATCAAAACCTCATACTAATTATACAATCAGAAAAGAAGTAGATGCTTATCCTGAATCAATTATCTTCATAATAGCTGATGGAACAGGAGTTGGACAGTATACTCTATCTTACTATGCTAATGGAGAATTTGCCCCAGCAAGGTTTGATCATATTGGAATGGTTGCAACACACCCAAATGATGGAGAATGTGCAACTTCTTGCAAGAGAGTAACAGACTCTGCAGCGAGTGGCACTGCGCTTTCAGCTGGACAAAAAACATACAATGGTGCTATTGGTGTTGATAATGATAAGAAACCAGTTAAAACTATGCTCGAATGGGCTAAAGAAAAAGGGATGTCTACTGGACTAGTTGCAACTTCATCTGTAACCCATGCAACTCCAGCATCTTTTGCAGCTCATATTGACTATCGTAAAAAAGAACATGAAATTGCAAGACAATATGCGACTGCTGACGTTGATGTTATATTAGGTGGTGGGAAAAAGTTTTGGCCAGATAGTCTTATTACATTTTATAAAAGCAAGGGTGCGCAGTATATTGATAATATTAATACTCCAATTAAAGAAGATAAAAGACTTCTTGGATTATTTGCAGAAAAAGGTTTGGGTAAGGTTTATGAAGGCAACAGAGAAGCAAGTACTACCCAGATGGCAAAAGTGGCACTATCTATTCTTGAAAAAAACAAAAATGGTTTTTTTGTAATGATTGAAGAGTCTCAAGTTGATTGGGGTGGGCATGCTAACAATGGAACATATATTAAAGGTGAAATGCAGTCACTAAATGATTTAGTTAATTATATACTTGATTATCAAGAATTAAATCCAAATGTGCTGGTAGTCCTTACTGCAGATCATGAGTGTGGAGGTGTTGCAGTTCATGATTCAAAAGATGGAGATTTAGAGATTAAGTTTACATCTGATTATCATTCTGCTAACTTTGTTCCAATTTTTGCAACAGGTCCAGGTGCATCAGTCTTTGATGCCTTCATTGATAATACTGAAATTGGTAAGCAATTAATTAAATACATAAAGGGTGATAAGTGAAATTAATTGTAAAAACTACTGAAATTTAATTTTATTCAAATCAAAAAAATTATCAAAGTATTCATAATAAGAATTAACATTGTTGATACAACACTTAATGTGTGAAGATTCTTAAATCTTTTTTGATTTTTCTCATCAGCTGCTTTATTTGTTTCAGGGATAATCTTGAGACACATTAATGCCAAAATTATCGAAATGAAGCTCACAATAATTTTGATAACACTAAAATAGAAAAAACTTAAGATTAAGGATGCAGCGTTTAAAAAAATGATAGCTTTAAAAAACTTTGGAAATATTTTTCTCAGAAAAATACTGGTATTTTTCTCATCAAGATTTTTAAAAACTGTGATCGCAACAATAGAAGATTGGTATAGAATTATACCAATAATCAGGCCTGAAATCAAAATGTATATTTTATCTGCAAACATAGTAAATTATTTTAAGAAGATATTTAATTAAAACCATTTACTTTTTAAATTACATTATGAAAAATAATAAAATAATTAAAAAACTTGCCTCCTTGACATTTCTTTTTTTCTTAATTAAGGGACTACTCTGGCTTATTATACCAATACTCATTTACTTTTTTGGATTCAATAATTAATTAGCTGAAAAAATAATTTAAACTATTTAAATATAAACCGTGCAAATCGTGCGTATTTTTTTTAAATTATAATATGGATAATTATTTAGACAGTTTAAACTATTTTGGCATTACGCATAAATATGTTAGTCATTCTGAAAGAGAATATTTTGCCTTATCAGAAGATGAAATAGTTATATGTTATAGTTTTATAGAGCAATTCAATTTAAATGAATTGTTTATTATAAGTACATGCGGTAGAACTGAGTTTTACTCCTGCTCTAATAAAAAAAATTTATTCAAATTCATTAGTTTCATTTATGAACATTTCAATAAGCCTTGTAATTTAGATTCATTGAAGTATTTAAGTGCAATAGATTGTGTAAAACAATTGATTCAGGTTTCTTGTGGAATTGACTCACAACTAATAGGTGAAACAGAAATAACCAATCAAATAAAAAAAAGTTTTAAACTATCTAAAGATCATGGTGCTTCAAAATCGATATTGACAAGATTGGTTCAAACGTCTTTAGAAGCAGGAAAAAAAGCTAGAAGTAAGACTAAATTATCAGAGGGATCCTTATCTATTAGTTATGCTGCGATTGATAAAATTTCAAAAATAGTAAATGATCTAGAGCATAAGAGTGTACTTATTATTGGAGCAGGCATGACTGGAAAATCTGTTTCACTGAGATTAAAGAAAAAAGGTGTTAAAAATATATTTATCTCAAATCGTTCTAACAAAAGGGGGATTAGTCTATCAAAAAAAATTGGCGCTAAATTCATTAAATTTGATGATTATTTAGGTATACTTCCTAAAGTTGACATTGTGATTACATGTACATCAGCTCAATATAATTTAATTACCACAAGAGATATCATTAATGTATTAGATGAAAACCCTTCAATATTATTTATGGATTTAGCTCTTCCGAGTAATATTGAAAAATCAGCAAACTATATACCAAACACAAAGGTACTAAATCTAGATGATGTTAATGATATTTTGGACGAATATTACATTCTCCGAGAGAAAGAATTACCCCAAGTAAATCAAATCATCGAAGAAATGATAATAGAATATATACATTGGTTATATGAACTAAAAGTGACTCCAGCAATATCAAACCTTAAGCATTATTACGAAGAAATACTGGACGATGAAATTTTAAAAGTTGAAAATAAATATGATTCCAAAACTTTAGAAACTCTTGAGAAATTTTCAAATGCTCTAATTAAAAAATATCTGAAAGGACCTATAAGTTTTTTAAAATCAGATACAATTTCAGAAAATAACAAAAGAAAGTATATTAATTTTTTGAAATCAATATACAAGATTAAATAAGATGAAAAAAATTGTTATAGGAACAAGGGGAAGTAATCTTGCAATCATCCAAGCAAATTTAGTTAAAGATGCAATAGAACTTCATTCAGATTATGAAGTTTTAATACAAAAAATTAAAACAGCTGGTGATTTGGATTTAAAAACTCCAATAAGAAAAATTCAGGATAAAGGTTTTTATACAAAAGAAATTGAAAAAAGTCTGATTGATGGAGATATCGATTTTGCAGTTCATAGTATGAAAGATTTGCCAACAAAATTACAACATCAATTCACTATTGGAGCAGTACTAGAACGTCAATCTCCCAT
>Ga0163109_10004365_pt1 | contig 10739 bp, 2 predicted proteins | sample CRUFie1St13metaG_FD_108704 | JGI IMG/M metagenome (GOLD analysis project Ga0163109, IMG submission 108704) | Marine microbial communities from the Costa Rica Dome - CRUD Field 142mm St13 metaG | ecosystem: Environmental > Aquatic > Marine > Oceanic > Photic zone | place: Costa Rica: the Eastern... | reverse complement strand
CAGTTCCTGATACAGATATGTCTGTTATTGATATTGTTAATTTCTTTTCAAAGTACAAACCTCCTTGGTCGGTTGATCTAACTCTTATAGAATAACTTGACTGTGTTTCATAATCAAATACCGTATCACTCTTTAGTGTTGTACCATCAATTGTAAAACTACTATTTCCTGTATCTCCCACACCACTTACCAAAGTATATGTAAATGTATTATTAGCGTCAGGGTCTGTTGAACTAAATGTACCTATTGCGGTTCCTGATGCAACATTTTCATCGATTGATGAGTTAGATAATGTAAGATTAGTTGGTGTTTCATTAACATCAAGTACTGAAATTGTAAATGTATCAGTATACGTGTTATTACCACTATCTGTAACTGTTACTTCAATGGTGTAAGAGTTCTTGGCTTCGTAATTGAAAACAACTGCGTTTTTAAGTACTCCCGCACTTGATAAACTAAACGCTGAGTTATTATTACCACTACCTGTTAGTGCGTATGTGAATGTTTCACCACTATCAACATCTAACCCCGAGAATGTACCAATAGTTGTACCTGTTGCAGTATTCTCATTCTGTGTGTTATTACTTAATGTTAAACCATAAGGTGTTTCATTTACGTTAAGTACATTTACAGTTCTTGTATCCTCAAAAGTTAATCCTCCTTGATCTGTTACTTTAATTCTTATAGAATAACTTGATTTTGTCTCATAATTGAAAACAACACCATTTTTAAGTACACCTGAACTTGATAGAGTAAATGATGAATTATCTGTACTACCAACACCACTAACTAAACTAAACGTATGTGTATCACCTGTATCAGGATCTCCCGCAGATAATGTAGCGATAGTTGTTCCCGTAGCAGTATTCTCAAATTGAGTTAATACATTTGGTGTGAATCCTGTAGGTGCTCGATTAATATCGGTATCAACATCAAAGTCACAATTAGGTGTTGCTGTTGGACTTGGTGACGGCGATGGTGATGGGCTTGGAGATGGGGTTGGACTTGGTGTATTAGTAGGGCTCGGTGATGGTGACGGGCTCGGGCTCGGAGATGGAGAAGGTGATGGGGATGGTGTTGGTGATGGTGTAGGGTTTGGAGTAGGATTAGGTGTCGCACTTGGTGTCGGACTCGGTGAAGGAGATGGGCTAGGTGAAGGCGACGGACTTGGTGATGGTGTTGGTGTAGGAGTAGCAATATCTATATCAACATCAAAGTCACAATTAGGTGTTGGACTCGGTGAAGGAGATGGGCTAGGTGATGGTGTTGGGCTAGGAGAAGGGGATGGACTCGGAGATGGTGAAGGCGATGGTGATGGACTTGGAGTCGGAGTTGGTGTAGAAGTAGGAATTGGTGTTGGTAAAATAATCTCATCATCTATGACACAAGAATTATTATATAATAGTATTTTTGTCGCGGTATATGGGACTTGTACCCTAACACCATTTCCACTCGTAAGATCAGAATATGTTACACCCGTAGCAGGTAAATTAGTCGAAACTCTTGTTGCAATATTAGATGCGCCAATTTGATCATAGTATATAATATATGTACTATGGGAAGTTCCCGAACTTATTCTTACATCAAAATATCTTACTGAAGCCATTATTAAAATATATACTTTATTTTTTCAATTTTATAGTTTACCCTTCTTCAAAATTTTCAGTTACATCACCTTCAAAACTACAGTCACATAATATCCACACTCTTTCTACTTGAGTTAATTTATCATTCCATTCCACAACAATTGCAATTGCCTTGTTATTAGAATCGATATATCTTATTCCCGTATCAAACAATCTGTTAATACCTGTTGGTGTTAGAGTACCTTCTGTATGATCAAATGAACTTACTTCAGTTCCCACAGGTGTTACATGTTCACCAATACATGAACTACCTACTCCACCTGAATATGTTCTAACATATACAGTACAATCATTTGTATTGTAAACCCATTCTTTTCCATCTGTCGATTGAACTATACCACCACTTTGTAGTTCATTACAATATCCACCTAAATCTTTGATTGAATTTACATTAGGTGTACTTCCTGTTGGTACATAAGAGTTCTTATAGATTTGTGTACCACATGGTGGTGGACATTCTACCGCTGTTGGACTCGGAGTCGGGCTTGGTGTCGGAGATGGACTCGGACTTGGGCTTGGACTCGGAGACGGGCTCGGAGACGGTGTTGGTGTAGGACTTGGGCTTGGACTCGGAGACGGGCTCGGAGATGGTGACGGAGATGGACTTGGTGTTGGAGTTGGTGTTGCAATGTCTACATCTACATCGAAATCACAATTAGGTGTTGGTGAAGGCGATGGTGATGGGCTCGGTGAAGGCGATGGTGATGGTGTAGGTGTTGGAGAACTACTTGGACTTGGTGAAGGTGATGGTGAAGGAGTAGGACTCGCAGTCGGATCAGGAGTCACACTTGGTGTAGGTGACGGAGATGGACTTGGAGATGGTGAAGGACTTGGGCTTGGTGTAGGTGTTGGGGTCGCTATATCAACGTCTACATCGAAATCACAATTAGGTGTCACACTTGGTGATGGAGACGGCGATGGTGATGGAGACGGACTTGGACTTGGACTTGGTGAAGGTGTTGGTGATGCAGTAGGATCAGGTGTCACACTTGGTGTAGGTGACGCAGTTGGGTTAGGTGTTTGAGTCGGTATTGGAGTACTACTTGGAGTAGGCGATGGACTTGGACTTGGGCTCGGTGAAGGACTCGGTGTAGGAGTAGGGGTTGCAATATCCACATCCACATCAAAGTCACAATTCGGAGTTGCCGAAGGTGATGGTGATGGGCTTGGTGAAGGACTCGGTGAAGGAGTTGGTTCATTAGTAGGGTTAGGTGTAGCACTTGGTGATGGTGAAGGTGATGGACTTGGGCTTGGGCTTGGAGTTGGTGTAGGGGTTGCTATGTCCACATCAACATCAAAATCACAGTTTGGTGTCACACTAGGAGACGGACTCGGAGATGGTGTAGGGTTTGGAGTAGGGTTAGGTGTTGCATTTGGTGTTGTACTTGGTGTTGGTGAAGGACTTGGGCTTGGAGATGGCGATGGACTTGGCGTAGGTGTAGGAGTCGCTATATCAACATCTACATCAAAGTCACAATTTGGTGTTACTGATGGTGATGGACTAGGTGATGGACTTGGACTCGGAGACGGGCTCGGAGATGGTGATGGGCTCGGACTCGGTGAAGGAGATGGTGTTGGGGTTGGTGTAGCAATATCTATATCAACATCAAAGTCACAGTTTGGCGTTACCGAAGGACTTGGACTCGGTGAAGGTGATGGACTTGGCGTAGGTGTAGGATTTTGTGTTGATGGTGGTGTGACTGTTGGTTCAGGTGTTGCCGCAGGTGTCGCACTAAATGTTGGACTTGGTGAAGGTGATGGTGTAGGTGTAGGAGTGGCAATATCTATGTCAACATCAAATTCACAGTTTGGTGTTGGGGATGGTGATGGGCTTGGTGAAGGACTCGGAGATGGTGTAGGAGTTGGTAATCCTGTCTGAGTTGGTGATGGACTAGGTGATGGTGTTGGTGTAGGAGTCGCTATATCAACATCGACATCGAAATCACAATTCGGAGTTGCCGAAGGTGATGGACTCGGGCTTGGGGATGGGCTTGGAGTTGGTGTAGGGGTTGCAATATCTATGTCAACATCAAAATCACAATTAGGTGTAGGTGAAGGACTAGGACTTGGTGTTGGTGACGCAGTAACAGATGGTGTAGGTGTTGGAGTTGCAATATCAATATCCACATCAAAGTCACAATTAGGAGTTACACTTGGAGACGGTGAAGGAGATGGACTTGGTGATGGTGTAGGAGTTGGTAATCCTGTTGCAGTAGGACCTGGTGTAGCAATTGGTGTTGTACTTGGACTTGGAGAAGGAGATGGTGTTGGAGTAGGAGTCGCTATATCAACATCGACATCAAAATCACAATTAGGTGTCACACTCGGACTTGGGCTTGGTGACGGTGAAGGAGATGGGGATGGTGAAGGACTTGGAGTCGGGGTTGGAGTTGCAATATCAATATCCACATCAAAGTCACAATTTGGTGTAGGTGACGGAGATGGACTTGGTGACGCAGTAGGGTTAGGTGTCTCACTTGGAGAAGGTGAAGGACTCGGTGAAGGAGATGGAGACGGTGTTGGAGTTGGTGTTGCTATGTCCACATCAACATCAAAATCACAGTTTGGTGTTACACTTGGAGATGGTGACGGAGATGGACTAGGACTTGGTGTAGGTGATGATGTGGGTTCAGGTGTTGCATCAGGAGTTTCTGATGGACTAGGTGATGGACTTGGTGATGCGGTTGGTAAAGGTGTTTCTGAAGCGGTAGGTTCAGGTGTTGAATCAGGAGTTTCTGATGGTGTTGGTGATGCAGTAGGATCAGGCGTTGGAGATGCAGTAGGATCAGGTGTTGGAGATGCAGTAGGATCAGGAGTCTCTGAAGGTGTAGGTTCAGGTGTTTCTGTTGCTGTTGGGTTAGGAGTAGAAGTTGGATCAGGTGTTACACTTGGAGTGGGTTCGGGAGTTGCATCAGGAGTTTCTGATGGTGTAGGTTCAGGTGTTGCGGTTGCATTAGGTGTCTCTGAAGGTGTAGGTTCAGGAGTACTACTTGCAGTTGGATTTGGTGTAACTGTCGCCGTTGGTTCAGGTGTACCACTTAATGTTGGTAACGGTGTTGGATCGGGTGTTGCGTTTGGTGTACTACTTGGAGTAGGTTCAGGAGTTTCTGTTGGTAACGGTGTTTCCGTACCAGTTAAAGTTGGTGTGGGTGTAGGTGTTGATGTGGGTTTTATGGTTGCGGTAGGTGTTATCATATCCGTACAAATACCCAATATACTATGAGTTATTTGGTCTGAATATGTGACTGATCGTAGTTTATAACAATCTTTACCAGGTGATAGATATTCGACTTGTTGTCCTTGTATTTCTTCAAGTTGTACTATCTCACCTATACTAAAGGAATTATCATATAAAATAAAAAGTTCACTACCATTAGTATAGTGTTCACCTATAAACGCATTTAGATCCTTACACTCAGTTGTATAAGTTGGTCTTTCTAAATCTTCTATTTCAGGTGCGTCTACACAATCAATTTGATCTTGGTAGTACTGTTGAGAACTTAAATCTAAATTCTCAAACAATTGTTCATTGTATTCAACTAATACTTGATCATTACCGTCACCGTTAAATAATATAACATCAGTACAACAGTCTGTGGATATATTTGTTACCTCATTTGGTATTCCATTTGTGACGGTACTTGGTGTATTAAAGACCGCAGTAACATTTAAATGATAGAATAAATCTCTTTGACAATAGTCTAAATCTAAAGAGGTAACTTCAATAGGAAATCCTAATTCATTAATAAGTAAATCACCTTTACGGTAGTAGTCTACTCCATAATTACAACATGGTTCTACAGGGTCAGGTTGTCTGACTATTAACTCTTCAGGATATTTTTCAGTAAACTCCCAATGGTCACCTACTTTAGTCATAACTCTTAATTTAGAGTTAGGTAAAACCTTAAATCTGTCGTTAATTACATTAACCTTAGTAGACCCTAAACAATCTTTATTGTCTACCTCAACAGTCAAATATGTATAACTGAACGAATATCCACTTAAAACAGAATTTGTGAAATCACTTGAACTAAACGGACAGTCTAAATATTGTCCCGATAATAACCTATCACCTATTGTTACATCCTCAACATCAATTAATTCTAATGTATTATCTGCAAAGTAATTTTGTACATCAATCCATGTATTTTCATCATCTATGATGATACCGTTATTAACTTTGATTACTTTAGTATTCTGTTTTAAACCATAATCAAATGTTTGTCTATATTGAACAGTAGGGTGTATAGTATAACCTGAAAAATTATCACAGAATGTTATCCCACTAATACTATTTGCGGGATCACTTGTTGGATGTTCTTCACCCTCTAAGTAACTATCAATTTGATATTGGAAGAAATGACTTCTTGATGTAGTAACATCGTCACCATCTACAGGGTCCCATTCAAATTTTTGTTGTAACCCATCTATTCTTACTTTTTGATCACAATTCGCAGCATCAGTTATTGTGATATCAATAACGTCATTTTCTCTTACGTTTCTTACCACAAAAGTACAACCTGATACCCATTCTACTGTTTGATCACTCTGAAGTGTCGTATTTCCTGAAATTGACTCATTATAACCACCAACACAATTTATAAAGATGTTGGTAGGCCAAGTAGTGTTATATGGTGGACAATCTGTACATGGGTCACCATCATCAATAATATCTTCATTACCAAATGTTATCCCTGATACCTCAAAAAATACGTCTTCAACTAAAATACAGTTGTCCTCGTCTTCAGGTAAAGTGTACATAGTACCAGGACCATAAACATTTACTTGTGGATCACAACATGTCGTCCCTGTTAGATAAGATGTATCAAAATAAAAGTCGAATGTATCACCATCTAAACAATCAATGTTTGCTTCAGTTGTACACGTGTTGTCCGTATATAATGGAACATCATACTTTATTGGAATTACACTTATCTTTTTGATTCCATCAACATCCGTGAATATTTCATACGATAGTATTGGTGCTACTTCACAAGAATATGACTCACCATTACTCGTTAATTCATTTAAATAATTTGTTTCTGTTTGTGTGTTTCCACTTAATTGGTAATCTACCCAACCCGCATGGTTTCTAATATAACCATTGTACGTACCATCATTATAATATGTTTTTCTATAATATTGGTTATTGATTTGATTATCTATTATGTTTTGTACTTCATCAACCCAAAGACACTCTAAAATCTCTCTCTGTGGTTTTAAATGACATTTGAAATCACATGTTAGTGGTAGATGAATTGTTTTATCAAATGGTACACCATTAAAATCAGAACTTAATAAAGTTGAACATTGAGAATTTACAGTATATGGTTCAAACAAACCAGCGTGTGTATAATTACCACTACAAACATCTACCGTCTGAATACTTTGTGTTTCACCACTTAAACTTAATAGGTTATTTGCACTGTATGTTGTTCCGTTAAAATCAATGTGTAGTGAGTATGTTACTCCACTAACTACAGTCAAACCTCTGAATACATCAGGATCACCTAAAATTGTCTCTAAATCTTCTTCAATTGCTAATTCAAAATCAGGGAATAGGTTTTCAGTAAACTCTGTAATTCTACATGGTTTCTTGTATTCGTATTTTGATCTACCTAAATTATGATTTTCGATGATGTTACCACCCGTCCATAATGTTGTTGCAGGTATGAACTGTTCAATTAATTGTACCCAATATGGGCTTATCTTGTTGATAAATTCACTTACAGTTGGATTACTGTATGGGTTAGGTACTTTTTCTAAATAACTTGTATAAATGTCTTCTAACTGTATATAACTCTTTTGGTATTTTACAGTATGTGAATTTCTTATTTGTTCATTTAAAACCTGATCTATATATTCTGCAAAAGTAAAACCAGTCTGAGGTTCTAAAGTGTTAGTACCAAAACTTACTTGTAATTCTCTTGATTTTCTGTAAACATCGTGATCAAGTGCTTGTGCAGAAGAAATATAAACTTGTATGTTTTTTCTGTTTAATGTTTGTGAGTCTAAATCACCTAAAAGTTCTGTCTTATCGTTATCAACTTTATTGTGTAATTCATAACCATAATCTAAACCATCAAATTGTCTATATAAATCAAAGTAATCTTCACCCCAAGTGTAATCTTTATTTTTTGTCTTGATTACTTTAGGTGATGATAATAGATCTGAATTTTCATTATCTAATTCTAAAGAAGATCTGTGTTCTAATGTAATATCATACCATCCCGCACCTTTTTCAAAAAAGGTATCATTCTTCTCACTTATAATTTGTTGAACATCACCATAAGAGGTACTTCCACTACTTTGAACTTCAATTGGAAATTCAGTTTCACCATAATTTGTTATACCTGTAGTGATAACATTTGAATATGTGAAACCTGTTGTTTGTAGTTCACCTATTGTAAAGGTTTTTTCGTCTTGAATAAGGTCATAAATATCACTATCTATGTCAGTTACGTTCTTTTTTACCTTATCGTATTTGTAAACATACTCATCTATTTTAATTAAAGGTTCAGGTGCACCTAAGAATCTTAAAAAGAATTCAATTGCATTTCTTGTACCTTTAGATTTGTAGATGTGTGCTAAGTTTACTAATACTCTTCTGTAAAATTCAATCTCCGCTTCAATTACATTTTTACCAAGACCAACACCTTCGTACTGACTATCAATTCTTGAATAAAGAATGTCCTCCAAAGATTTATCATCAAAAAGTTTAACATCACTTAATCCAAGTGTGTTTGATAAATTTTTAAGAAGTACATCAGGAACGTTATTAATACCATCATAACTTACATTTCTCATGTAAGCGACGTTATCAATAAATTTTTTGATAGAATCAAAACTCTGTCCGTATAGTTTGAAAATAGACGCGATCCTTTGATCAGGTGTGTCAAATTCATTGAGAGAGGCAGTAGTTAAAAATCTAACAATTAAATTTGATTTATAGTTGTCTATTTCTTGACCAACATCACTTAGTTTTCTTATGTATTCTACATAAGCATTACCTGTGATTTTAATGTTCCAACCATCTTTAAAAATTGGCCATGGAAACCTTAACGTTTTGTTTTCGGTTTTACTACCATCTAAAGAATCTTGTGGAACAACGAATTTTGATGTGTACTTAGGTGTCGACTCTCGGTTTAATAATACTGACTCTAAATCATCTAAGTTTTGGAAAAACTCCTCAACTACTGAATCTGTAGGTCTAATTAGAAAACTTTCACTGTAAGTTGACGTGGTAAACGGTTTTCCTTTTACTTTTAAAGTAATTAAACCATTACTATCAACTTCGGTAAAACTTACAACATCATATGTTTTACCTTTAATATCTAAAGTATACTTTTTGAAGAATTCAAAGAAGTTTTTAAACTTATTTTCTACTTCAGGTTGAGTATTACTTTTTGGTTTTACGATTTTTACATCTAATGGATTGAAAATTTTAGAATTCTCAAACTTAAATGTTGTTTCGTATGTCTTATTATTATATACTATATTCTCTGCAGTGTACTGAGATGCAGATATTGGAGTATCTTTATCAATGTAGAACCCCGCAGGGTATTTTTTGATTATTCTACTAATTGATACGGATATTCTTTCTTTTAATGATCCGTATAATGATTTACTACCGTTATCTTTTGATGAATTAAACTTAACATCCTTACTTTTAGAAGATCCACCTGAAGTTGTTTTTGGTGCATCTACCTCTTCTTTTAAATCATCAAGTGTTAAGTATTCTGAAAAAGGATTCGTCTTGAACTTTTTTGAATCTCTCTGTGGTAATGTTTTTTCTACAGAAAAGTTAGTCGCAGTAAGTTGACTTGACCCGTCGGTAATCTGTTTACCGACCAAGTTGTCGTTAAAGGTTTCCCTTCCACTTGCCGCCTGACTTGGAACTTTTCTTTTTGCCATTATTGAGTGATATCATCAAAGTTTTTAGTTTCATCGATTTCGTCCCTTTCTTCCCTAACTTCAAATAGTGTTTCATTGAACTCATCTTTGATCTCAAACAAGTTAAATTGTTTGTAAATATTGTTACTTCCATCGTAAATAGTGTATATACCGTCAGACACTGATTTAGATTGGTTACCATATAATGCGTAAGCCAACGTTGTGTCGTCATGTTCAACCATTTCAACTTCAATAGTTGTTGGATTGAAAAAAGTATTTGATAATACAATGTTTTGTGATGGTTCACCAATGAACGGAATCGTATTTGGTCTGTTCGATGGTGCCGATGAAGGAGTAACCGTTAAAAATAACAAATTTGTAGACTGATCTGTATATTGATACCTGATCGCCTTTTGACTTGAATTAGTCAAGTTAGATGTTATTGGGTTACAGAAAAAAGATGAGGTAACTACCCTATAAAAGTTAGGAAGTTTAGTACCGTCATTATTGATATACTCAATTCTATACCCCACTAATCCTTGTGGAGTGAATTTATTTCTATCCTCAGATGGTACGTTACTCAAATCAATAATTATTCCTCTTACCGATGGTAATGATGCTAGAATACCACAATCGGTGATTGATGTTCTAATTTGTTTCGGTCTTATGTGTAATGTATACACCCCTAATGCATCAAAATCGGATGACTCCAATTTTAAATTATATAGTCCACCGATTAATTCACTTGTAGAAACACCAGTCTCAAGAGTATCATTTCTATCACCATGGTAAATAGGAGTTAATACGTCCTCTGAATTTAATTTTTTGAATTGGACGGGAGACGTTGAGGTCCTACCAGAAACATAGTGATATAATATTTCTATGTCTGACGGGGACACATCTGCGGGTCTAACCGTTCCATAACTACCTACTGCCATAATCTTGTTTAATTAATAAATATAATTTTTATTGTTTTTTAACTTGGAAAAATCCGTTTCCATAAACAGACAGTTCTCCAATATTATCAATTTCACCTAACCTTAAATTCATTTCTAAAACTCCTTGCTTTCCTCTTTCGACGAAAATGTCCGAATAAATGGTCGGTTCATCTATAAATCCAATAAAATGTTCGTTCCTAGTTAACATTTTATTGAACACTTCTTCTTTTTGAAAATTAGTTGTGGAACCCGTAATTGTTGT
>Ga0163109_10004364_pt1 | contig 10741 bp, 7 predicted proteins | sample CRUFie1St13metaG_FD_108704 | JGI IMG/M metagenome (GOLD analysis project Ga0163109, IMG submission 108704) | Marine microbial communities from the Costa Rica Dome - CRUD Field 142mm St13 metaG | ecosystem: Environmental > Aquatic > Marine > Oceanic > Photic zone | place: Costa Rica: the Eastern... | reverse complement strand
CGAGTGGATTGCCTCGGCCGACGTGCCAACCATGACCCAGGTGTTCCGGCGATATGGGGAATTCAACCGCCCGGACAAATTGGCCCACCGCATTGCTGCGGTTCGGTCAGAAACCCCCATCAAAACCACCCACGACCTCATTCGGGCACTGTCTTCATCCGCACCCAGAGGCAAGGAAAACAAATTCTACGCACGCGTCTTTCAAGCCATTCGCATCCATATCAACGACGAATTGGGCGCCCTGGAAGACCTGTTGACGCACGCCACGGGCATGTTGAAGCCCGGTGGACGTTTGGCCGTGATGAGCTACCACAGCCTCGAAGACCGATTGGTCAAGCACTTCATGCGCTCGGGCAATTTTGACGACAACGTCAAACGCGACATGAAGGGCCAAATACAAGCACCCTTCCACCCCCTCGTGCGCAAAGCCATTGTGGCGACGGACGAGGAAATGAATGAAAACCCCCGCGCCCGAAGCGCCCGCCTTCGGGTCGCGGAACGAACCGAGTGGACGCCATGAAGTTGCTCGGATTCCTCAAACGCTCGAAAGGCCAGGCGGACGCGCCTGCCGGAAACCGCACCTTGACGCCCGCCGAATTGGCGGCGCGCGAGGCGCAACTGGAAGCAGAGGCGGCGGCGGCGAAAGCTGCCGCCAAAAAGAGCGGTTCAACCAACCCCAACCGCTTGCGCACCTCCGAAGAATTCCGGGCCGAGCAACGGAAGAAAAAAGAAGGCCGCAAGGCGCGCCGGGCCGACAACCAAATCGGCGGCTTGCTGAGGGAAGTGCTCAGTGGAGAGATCCTCGCGCGCGAAGCATTGGTGCGCCAGGTGCCCTTCCTGTTGTTCGCAAGCTTTTTGACCGTCCTCTACTTGGCCCTGGGCTACCAAACGGAGCGCATTCTCCGCGAGAAGCAACGCACCCTTGAAAAGCTTGAAGAGGCCACCGCAGAAGAAAAAACGCTACGGTCTGAATTCGAGTCCCAGCTTCAACAAAGCCGACTTGCCCGGTCCACCGCCGAGCTCGGCCTTGAGCAACCCACATCTCCACCCATCCTTTTGTCCGCTGACGAATGAACGCCCCCACAAACACTGGACGCATTTGGCTGGTCTTCGTGGTGTTGACCACGGTAGGCATGCTTGTGTTCGGGCGCATCCTCATGATCCAAATCGTGGAACACGACCAGTGGGCCAGTCGGGGAGAGGAATTTTCGACCAGTGTGCGAACCATTGACCCTGCCCGAGGACAAATCGTGGCGCGGGACGGAAGTCTTCTGGCCACGAGCGTGCCTGTCTATGACTTGCGTTGGGACTCGAAATGCGATGGCATGAATTGGGCGATGTACGCCGAACAAATCGACACCCTGTGTGCGTCGCTTGCGGCTGCCTTGAACAAGACGCCCAGCGCCATCAAGAGCAAGTTTGACAATGCGCGGTCGCGTGGACATCGGGGGGCATTGATCGGGCGCAACATTCCGTTCACGGACTATCAAGAATTGCGGGAACTCCCCTTTGTGAAATTGGGCCGGTACAAAAGCGGGCTTGTCTTTGAACGCCGTGAGAACAGGCGGCGTCCCTTTGGCAAGCTCGCTGCCCGCACCGTCGGCATTGACCGCGAACACCAGCGGGTGGGCATCGAGCGCGCTTGGAACGAAGAACTTTCCGGTGTTGAGGGACAACAACTGTCTCGGCGCGTGGCGGGCAACCAATGGATGCCGGTGACAGACGATTACCTCGTCGACCCCGTCGAAGGCCTCGACGTAGTGACCACACTTGATTTGCACCTCCAAGACGTCGCCACCAACGCACTTGAACTTCAATTGCAGCGGCACGATGCGGCATGGGGCACAGTTGTGGTCTCTGAGGTTTCCACCGGATTCATCCGTGCGATTTCCAACTTGACCCGGCACGAAACCGCCGAAGGCAACGTCGAATACTGGGAAGATTTCAACCATGCCATCGGCACGGCCATCGAGCCTGGCTCCACGTTCAAACTGGCCAGCCTGATGGCCTGCATGGAGGCCGGGATGGCCAGCACCGACTCCGTGGACACTGGCGACGGCGAAATTTTCTTCTACAACCAACGCATGCGGGACAGCAACCACAAGGACGGGGGCCACGGCGAAATTTCCTTGGGGAAGTGCTTTGAGGTCAGCTCCAACGTGGGGTCGGCCTTGGCTGTGAAGGAGACGTTTGGGGACAAACCACAGGCATTTCTCAACCAACTCAAGGCCATCGGTGTCACCGAAAAAACCGGCATCCGGTACGTCGGTGAAGCCAGCCCCAAGGTCAAGACCTCCGTGGACGACCGAGCGTGGACGGGATTGAGTTTGACCCAGATGGCCATTGGCTATGAAGTGACCCAAACCCCGCTTCAAACCCTCGCACTGTACAACGCCGTGGCCAACAACGGACGCATGATGCGTCCTCAACTCGTCAGCGAGCTGAAGTCCGGGACGGAGATCGTCAAAACGTACCAGCCTTTCATCCTCAATCCGCGGATCTGCAATGCGACCACATTGGCCGCATGCAAAACGATGATGGAAGGCGTTTGCGATCCCCAAGGCGAAGGCACAGCGTCGCGCCTCTTCAAAGACAAACCGTACACCGTCGCCGGCAAAACGGGGACCGCGCGGATTGCCACGGGACAAGGCTATGCGCAGGGACGGTACAGGGCTTCTTTCGCCGGGGACTTCCCAGCCGACAACCCCAAGTATTCGTGCGTGGTGGTGGTGGCCGACACCAAAAGCGGCAGCTACTATGGCAGTGCCATTGCCGCCCCGGTCTTCCGCGAAGTGGCCGACTTGATCTACGCCACTGACCCTGCCTTTCACACCCTGCAACGCGGGCCTCTCGCGGACAATCCGTCCGTCCCCGCGTCCAACGACGGCGTTCGCACCGCCTTGGAAACGCTCTACAAGGAACTCGGCATGAACCACACCGAAGGCGTGAAAAGCGATTGGGTCAACGTCAAGACGGGAACGGAGGAAGCTGCCCTGACCCCCATCGACATGCCCGAATCTGCCGTGCCCGACGTCAGGGGAATGGGGCTTCGCGATGCCTTGTACCTCCTAGAAAATGCCGGTTTGAACGTGGACTACAAAGGCATTGGCACAGTCCGTTTCCAATCCATTGCCCCAGGCACCCCACTGCACACCGAACCCACCACCATTCAACTCCGTCTCTCGTGAAACTGCTCTCCGATTTGCTGTACGACGCGCGCATCCTTGAGGTGCGGGGCACCACCCACGTCGCCGTCGAGCACATTGCCATCGATTCCCGTCAAGTGCAGCCCCTGGGGCTGTTTGTGGCCATTCCAGGAGCGACGGTGGACGGCCACGACTACATCGATCAGGCCATCCAAGCTGGTGCCGCGTGTGTCTTGTGCGAGCGGATGCCTGAGCACACTCCCGACCACGTCACAGTCATTCAGGTCAAATCGACCGCCAGCGCACTCGGGCATGTGGCCTCGGCCTTCCACAACCACCCCTCCCATGACATGAAGGTGGTCGCCGTGACGGGCACCAATGGCAAGACCACCACCGTGACCTTGCTCCACCAACTGTACCGACTGCTGGACCGAAAAGCCGGGTTGATTGGCACCGTGGAGAACCGCATCGTGGACCGCGTGGTTCCCGCCACCCACACCACGCCCGACGCACTCAGCTTGCAAGCCCTGCTGCGCGACATGGCCGACGCGGGATGCACCCATGTTTTCATGGAGGCAAGCTCCCATGCCATTGTCCAAGAGCGCATCACCGGGACGCAGCTCGACGGCGCCGTGTTCACCAACATCACGCACGACCATTTGGACTACCACGGCGACTTCAACAACTACATCAAGGCGAAAAAGCAGTTGTTCGACCGGTTGCCCTCGTCGGCCTTTGCGGTGCTCAACAACGACGACGCCCATGCCGAAGACATGGCCGCGGACACCAAGGCGAAGGTTGTGACCATGGCCATTCAAGGTGTGGCGGACGAACGCGGTCGTTTGGTGGAAAACCAAATCAACGGCCTCGTCCTCCATCTCGACGGACAAGAATTGTACTCCCAACTGGTGGGCGGCTTCAACGCGAGCAACTTGCTCGCCGTGCACGTGGTGAGCAAAATGCTTGGAACCGACAAGCTAAATGCCCTGACCCAGATGTCCCTGTTGAAGCCCCCCGCCGGACGGTTCGAACGGGTGCCAGCAAGGGACGGCATCACCGCCATCGTCGACTACGCACACACCCCAGATGCCCTGAACAACGTGCTCAAAACCATTTCGCATGTCCGGACGGGAGGCGAGAAGGTCATCACGGTGGTGGGATGTGGCGGCAACCGCGATGCCCAAAAGCGTCCGGTCATGGCCCGCAGCGCGGCCGATGGATCCGACCGGGTGATTTTGACGAGCGACAACCCGCGCGACGAAGACCCCGCCCAAATCCTTCGGGACATGGAGGCCGGGCTTGACCCGATCGAGAAACGAAAATGCCTGAGCATCGTCGACCGTAGGGAAGCCATCCGAACCGCGGCCGCCCTTGCCGAGCCCGGCGACATCGTGCTCGTGGCCGGAAAGGGCCATGAGACCTACCAAGAAATCCTCGGCGACCGCCATCCCTTTGACGACCGCCTCGAACTGAAAGAAGCCTTCGCCCCCACCACCTGACGCCCATGCTCTACCACCTGTTCACCACCCTCCGCGAGATGTACGACCTGCCAGGCGCCGGGCTGTTCAACTTCGTGTCGTTCCGCGCGGGAATGAGCCTGATGACGTCGCTGATGGTGGGCATTTTGTTTGGCAAGCGCATCATCGAGCGGCTGCAACTGAAGCAGGTGGGTGAGATTGTCCGTGACCTCGGCTTGGAAGGCCAAATGAACAAGCAAGGCACGCCGACGATGGGTGGCCTTATCATCCTCGGCGCCATCCTTCTTCCGACCCTGTTGTTCGCGGATTTGACCAACGTGTACACCCAACTCATGATCCTCGCCACACTTTGGCTCGGGGCCATCGGGTTCATCGACGATTACATCAAGGTCTTCAAAAAGAACAAGGAAGGCCTCGCTGGCCGGTTCAAGGTGATTGGCCAGGTCGGGATGGGGTTGATTTTGGGGGCGGCGATGGTGTGGCATCCTGACATTGCCATCAAAGAATTGGCGGACGACGGCACATGGACCACGGTGCGTTCAACAGCCACCACCATCCCTTTCATCAAGGACAATCATTTCGACTATGCGTGGTTGCTGTCGTGGCTGGTGGACGACGCCGCCCAATATGTGTGGGTGGTCTTCATCCCGCTCGTCATCCTGATCGTCACGGCCGTCAGCAACGGCGCGAACCTCACGGATGGGATCGACGGCCTCGCCACCGGCACGAGCGCCATCGTTGGCATGGCCCTGGCCGTCTTGGCCTACGTCAGTTCGAACACCGTCATCGCCGACTACCTCAGCATCATGTACATCCCCGGCTCAGAAGAGCTCGTGGTTTTCATTGCGGCCTTTGTCGGCGCGTGCATTGCGTTTCTGTGGTACAACGCGTTCCCCGCCCAGGTGTTCATGGGCGACACCGGATCGCTCGCGTTGGGCGGCATCATTGCCACGTTCGCCATCGCCATCCGGAAGGAGCTTCTCATCCCCGTCCTCTGCGGGATTTTCCTCATCGAAAACCTCAGCGTGGTGATTCAAGTGGGGTGGTTTCGCTACACCAAAAAGAAGCACGGCGAGGGCCGCCGGGTGTTCCTCATGGCGCCCCTTCACCACCACTACCAGAAACAGAACATGCCTGAATCCAAGATCACCGCGCGGTTTTGGATTGTGGGCATCCTTCTCGCTGTGTTCACCATTGTCACCCTCAAAGTTCGATGACCCCTCCCACCGCCTGACCCCATGAACCTCAACGATCCCATCCTCGTACTCGGCGCCGGCGAAAGCGGCGTGGGCTCCGCCTTGTTGGCGAAGTCCATGGGTGCGCGCGCGTTCGTGAGCGATGCAGGCGACGGAAAAGGTCCTGGCGTGGCGGAGCTTCAGGCCGCTGGGATTGCTTACGAGATCGGAGGACACCATCCCGAGCAGTGGCGCGACACAGCCCTGGCCATCAAGAGTCCAGGAATCCCCGACAACGCCCCTGTGGTGCAAACCTGTCGGGACCAAGGCCGCGAAGTCATCAGCGAAATCGAATACGCATCGCGCGTCCATCAAGCACTTGGCTACACCGAGCCGGTGGTGGCGGTGACTGGCGCCAACGGCAAAACGACCACCACGTCGATGATCGACCACATGCTTCGTCACGAAGGATGGGACACCGCCTGTGTGGGCAACATTGGCACCAGCTGGGCGCGAAGCCTGTCCGAGCGGCTGACGCGCGACGAAGGTGCGCCCCAAGCAACCGTGATCGAAGTGAGCAGCTTTCAACTGGACGGGACACGCACGTTTCGTCCCAACGTGGGTGTGTTGCTCAACATCACGCCCGACCACCTGGACCGATACAGTTACGAGATGGCGAATTACGCCGCGTCCAAATGGCGCATCACAGCCTCCCAAACCGAGGCCGACCATCTCATTTGCAACGCGGACTGCGCCTGGACCCAGCGCATGCTGGAATCCACTGGAACGTCCGCCCAACTGCACCCCATTAGCGCAGAGCGCAGCCTCAACGAGGTGATGCGCGAAGGCCGGGGCGGCGGTTTGGACCCCCAAGACAATTCACAATTCATCCTCCAACATTTCAATTCATTTTCTATGACCATTCAAAAATTGGCCATGCAAGGGAAACACAACCTCTTCAACTCGATGGCCGCGGGAATGACCGGCCGCATTCTGGACATCCGCAAAGAAGGCATTCGCGAGAGCCTTCAGAGCTTTGAAGGTGTTGAGCACCGCTTGGAATTCGTGCAAGAAGTGAACGGCATCACGTTCATCAACGACTCCAAGGCCACCAACGTCAACAGCGTGTGGTATGCGCTCGAATGCGCGCAGCCTCCAGTGATTTGGATCGCCGGCGGCATCGACAAAGGCAACGACTACAGCACCTTGGTTCCCCTCGTGCGCGACAAGGTGAAGCACCTGATCTGCATGGGCAAGAACAACGCGCCCCTGCACAAGGCGTTCGACGAGCTCGTGGAGAGCAGCTGGGACGTCAGCTCGGCAGAGGAAGCCGTCGCCAAGGCCTATGAACTCGGTCAAAACGGAGACACCGCCTTGCTTTCACCTGCATGTGCCAGCTTCGATTTGTTTGGCAGTTACGAGCAACGTGGTCGGGCATTCAAAGCGGCCGTTCGGCAGTTGTAAGCCCCCGTTGGTGAAGTGACATGAACGAACTCCTGGCAGGCATCCGTCAGCGGTTGGAAGGCGACCGCGTTCTTTGGGGCATTGCGCTGGTGCTGACCCTGGCCTCTGTGGTCACGGTGTACAGCGCCATCAGCACGCTGGCCTACAAAGCCGACGGCAACAGCGCCAAATTCCTGTTCAAGCAAATCGCTTTGCTGACCGGGGGCTGGGTCGTCATGTTTGGGGTGCACCGCATCCACTTCAAGTACTTCGGGAAATTGGCCAACGTCCTTTTTGCGCTCGCCGTGGCGGCCTTGGTGTTCACCTTCCTCTTTGGCACAGACATCAACGACGCCAGAAGGTGGATCAAACTTCCTTTCATCGGGTTGACCGTCCAAACGTCTGACTTCGCCAAACTCGCGCTCGTGCTGTGGGTGGCCCGGCAACTGCAGGTGCGTGCCCATGTCTTGGACGACTTGTGGAAGGGCGTGATGCCCATCCTTGGTGGCATTGCCCTGGTGTGTTGCCTCATCCTGCCTTCTGATTTTTCCACCGCGGCCATGCTCGGTGCCATTTGTGTGACCATGCTCTTTGTTGGAGGATTGCCATGGGTTCACATGATGCGGATTGTCGGGGTGCTGATGCTGGCCACGGGAGGACTGTACGGCATCGGAAAGGTCGCTCCAGACGCCCTTCCGCGCTTCGGCACTTGGGCCAATCGGATGGAGAGCTACGTTGGATTTGCCACCGGACAACCCAATGCCACCGCCTCGGCGGAGGACTATCAAATTGAATTGGCCCAAGTGGCCATCCACAACGGGGGGCTGTTTCCCCATGGACCGGCTTCCGGAACGTCGCGCAACTTCCTTCCCCACCCGTACTCAGACATGATTTTCGCCTTCATCATTGAAGAGTGGGGGGCGATCATGGGGGGCCTGGGGTTGGTTCTCCTCTACCTCGCCTTGCTCTTTCGGGCCTCTCGAACGGCCATCAAGTGCGACTCTGTGTTTGGCCGAAACCTCATCTTGGGTCTTGGGCTGATGATCACAGTGCAAGCCCTTGTCAACATGGGCGTCTCTGTTCGGCTGTTTCCCACCACCGGCCAGCCGCTCCCGCTTGTCAGCTACGGCGGCACGTCGTTGCTTTTCACCTGCCTGTCCATCGGCATGATGCTTGCCGTGACCCGAATTGTGGCCAACGGTGGAGCCACCGCAGGGGCCAAAACCGGCGGCAACACACTGACCTGATGTCCAAACTGCACAACGTCATTGTCTCCGGAGGAGGGACCGGGGGGCACATCCATCCCGCCCTGGCCATTGCAGATGAAATCAAGCGGCGAAACCCCAAGGCACACATCCGGTTTGTCGGTGCTTTGGGGAGGATGGAAATGGACAAGGTTCCCGCCGCGGGGTACGACATCGACGGTCTGTGGATCAGTGGCATTGACCGCTCCTTGACAAGCACCCGCAACCTGAGCTTCCCCTTCAAACTCGTGAGCAGCCTGTGGAAGGCGCGCCGACTGCTTCGTCGACACCAACCTCAAGCCGTCGTCGGGGTGGGCGGCTTTGCAAGTGGGCCACTGCTCGACCAAGCCGTGCGTTTGGGCATCCCCACGCTGATTCAAGAACAAAACAGCTTTCCCGGCGTCACCAACAGGCTTCTCGCCAACCGCGTCGACCGCATTTGTGCAGGGCTGCCCGGGCTCGACCGTTGGTTTCCCAAGCACAAGATTGTCCACACTGGAAACCCCCTGCGCGCCCATGTGTGCGCTTTGACCGACGCCCCTGATACGGGAACGACAGACGCTGCAGCTCATTGGGGTCTTTCTGACAGCAAGCCCATCGTGTTTGTCATGGGCGGCAGTTTGGGCGCGCAGTCCATGAACGAAGCCGTTCAGACCATCCTGAACAAATGGCCACGGCAATCGGAACGCGGATACCAACTGCTGTGGCAATGCGGCGCCCGTTACGAAGCGTCCTGCAAGGCGTGGCTCCAAGCCCATCCCTGCGACGGCGTGGTGTGCTCAGGCTTCATTGACCGGATGGATTTGGCCTACCAATCCGCGACCGTCATCGCCTCGCGCGCAGGCGCCATGTCCATTGCGGAACTGGCCCTGGTGGGCAAGCCCGCCATCCTCGTGCCGTCGCCACACGTCGCGGAGGACCACCAAACGCACAATGCCAAAAGCCTGACCGAACTCGGCGGGGGTATCCTGCTTCCGGACAACGAGGTGCGCGAACAATTGGGGCGCCAATTGAACGCCCTGCTCGGCGACGCCGAGAAGCAAACCTCAATGGGTCTTGCCATGAAACAAGCGGCGCGTCCAGATGCGGCGTCTGCTGTTGTCAATGAATTGGAACAACTCGTCAACTGAGCCCATGCCCAACATCGCCAACAAGCACGTGTTTTTCCTCGGCATTGGCGGCATTGGCATGAGTGCATTGGCGCGGCACCTCCACGCCTTGGGCCATGTCGTCGGGGGGTACGACCTGACCCCGTCTCCCCTGCTGACGGCCCTCGCCGCAGAAGGCATGGATGTCATCCATTCCGACCAACCTGCGCACTTGCCCAAGTGGGTTCAAACGCACCGAGACGCGTTGACCGTGGTTTGGACTCCGGCCATTCCGCAATCCATGCAGCTGTACCGGCATTTTCTCGAGGCGGACATTGTGCCAATCAAAAGGGCGGACATGCTCGGGCGCATCACAGACGGAAAACCGACCCTCGCTGTGGCCGGCACCCATGGAAAGACCACCACCTCGAGTTGGCTGGCCGCCATGATGAACGCCAGCGACCTCGGGTGCCACGCCTTCCTCGGCGGCATCGACGCCGCCTCCGGCTCCAACTACTTGAGCCGGGCCAACGCCATTTGGCACATTGTCGAGGCAGACGAATACGACCGAAGCTTCCACCACCTGCACCCCACCTGCGCCGCCATCACCAACTTGGAAGCCGACCACCTCGATGTGTACGGCTCACTCGAGGCCTTCCAAGAGGCCTTTGAGCAGTTTGGGTCGCAAGTGAAAGACACCCTCCTTTTGCCACACGGTTTGACATGGCCAACCACCGATGAAGGGCCTGAGCTTGAACGGTTTGCCATCCTGAACGAAGGCCAAAATCCACCGCACGGTGTTGCCCACATGGCGGTGCTCTCGTCGCAAGACAGCGAAGTGCATTTCGCCCTGGGTTCTGGGGTCCAATTCAGCGCGCGTCCTGCCTTGCCCGGTCGCCACAACACGGCCAACGCGTTGGTGGCTGCCGTCCTTGCGTCGAAAGTGGGCGTCGGAGCCGATGTCCTCCAGCACGTGGTGGAACACTTCGGCGGAGTCAAACGACGCATGGACGTGCACCTCGACGCTCCCAACGGCGTGTACGTCGACGATTACGCCCACCATCCCACCGAACTCGAAGCCCTGCTCCATGCCGTTCGCGAACAATGGCCCCACCGCGAGTTGACATTGGTCTTTCAACCGCATTTGTACTCGCGCACACGGGATTT
>Ga0163109_10004363_pt1 | contig 10743 bp, 6 predicted proteins | sample CRUFie1St13metaG_FD_108704 | JGI IMG/M metagenome (GOLD analysis project Ga0163109, IMG submission 108704) | Marine microbial communities from the Costa Rica Dome - CRUD Field 142mm St13 metaG | ecosystem: Environmental > Aquatic > Marine > Oceanic > Photic zone | place: Costa Rica: the Eastern... | reverse complement strand
GGCGGTTTGGATAAAGCAAGGGATACAGATATTCTAAAAGATACCCGACGGATGAACGGGCCCGCGCGCGGATGTGGTCCGGTGTAATCTCATTCATCGCTATCACCATCTTCAGGTGTTTCTTCCCCCATCGCATTCAGCTGCTCGTAAAGCTCATTGAGCAGGTCTTCATCGTGGGACTGCAGCTGTTCTAAGGTCTGCTGCTCAGTCTCTTCGTGTCTGTCTAGCGTGAGTAAGCCGAGCAGCATTTTTTGCTGACCGGGTTTGCCATTAACCGACTGAGCAACCAGTTGAGCACAAAATGCATCAAGTTTGGTGATCTCTCGATGTTTACCATTTTCTTGCACAAAAACGGATTTGCGCAGTTCGCTATACAGGGATGCAATCAAATCAAGACCTGGATCAGAGTGTTGCTTTGTCTTTTTACTAGGTCTCCCTTTCGGATTGCCGGATTTTCCTTTTTTGAACTGATGCTCCACAGGAGGATTTTTGTATCCACGCTTTGTCATGAGTCACCCCCACGCTCAGAATTGCGTTCAGTGGCGATTTGTTCATAAGAGAGCCCTGACGCGTCGTGGATCGCATCTAATCCACATCTGTCTTTCAGCCGCTTCAAGGCGACATCCACATAGCGCGGTTCATATTCGATGCCCAAACATCGCCTGCGGGTTTGTTCAGCCGCTTGGCTTGTTGTGCCGCTGCCTATGAATGGATCATAAACCCAATCCCCGAGCGACGTACAATCCAGGATAATGTCTGCAATCATTTGTGTGGGTTTGACTGTGGGATGGTCGGCCAGATCATCTGCGCGCATTGCACCAAAACTGTTTACACCTTCATAGACCCACACATTAGATCGATATCTGCCAGAACTTCCAAGCTGGATATTGTTCTGGAAGCGATCACTGCGACTATAGACACCAACCAGTTCATGTTGTGATCGATAAAAGGAGCCCATGCCCGCATTGGTTTTGGACCAAACGCATAAGTTTTGCTGGATTAGTCCATTGCACTGCGCAGCGGTATTCAGGTGTTCAAGATGCCGCCAATCCATAAACATGTAATAGAGTGCACAAGGATCAGTATAGGGCAGTGAGGCTGCAATCGATCGCGACAGGAACTCTGTGAATCCCTGATCATCCATTTCCCCGGCTGCCATGGCGAACTCGGCGTGTTTTTGCGTCGTGCGGATATGACCTGAGGTGGGAACATTATAAGGTGGATCTGTGATACAGGCCTTTGCCAGCCCAACGCTGGCCAAAATATCACTCAATACCTCATTAGGGTAAAGCGCATTCCCACAGGCTATGATGTGATCCCCAACACGCCAGATGTCACCCACTTGGGTCACGGGATCTGCAGAGGCCCAATCCTGATCTTCAGGTTCGATCACCTCAAACGACAGGATGTTATCTATCTCCGCTGTCTCAAAGCCTGTAAACGTTAAATCGACTTGATATTCGATTAAGTGCTCAAACTTTGTTTTTAGATGCTCAGCATTCCAATCGCTGTCTTCAGCCAAACGGTTCAGCGATAGCTCTAATTGCAAGAGCTGTGCATCTGTTGCATTGGACACCACAACAGCATTTAGCTCATTAAGGCCAACTTCCTTTGCGGTTTCAAATCGCAATACGCCGTCGATGATGCGCATGCGTTCATCCACAATGATGGGGACGACAATTCCATGCTCTGCAAAGAGCGCACACGCTTTAGCGCGTTGTTTCTTACTATGATGTCGTGGTGTTGAGTTTGGCGAGCGAAGCTCCCCAACACTCAACGTTCTGAGTACCATTTGCATGGTCAACTCCTCTCGTTGATATGGGGCTTCACTCTTGAAGCTATGTAATCCGCTTACATCTATAAGCGCGGCTTAGCTGAATGCTAAAGCCGTCATGAGAATAGCACAAAAATCATGTACAAAAAAGGGGTAAGTTCTAAACTTTCACGGAGTTATGGTGCTTTGAAGCTGCGGGTTCGGTTGTCTTTGGATGCTACAGATAGGCAAGCTGCACTGGATCTCACGGTGAATCCGGCGGAAATCAATCGTCGAGCCTAGTGAGAATCTTAAGGTCGATCAGACCAAGTAGATATCTGGCGATGTCTCGTGGCGTATCTCCGCCATGAAATAGCGCACCGGCCTCGATATTTCTTTCCATTGCGTGACCCGTAAGGTTTGCACTCGTCAGGAATGCTGACTTTTGGTCTGACACGACTATCTTGGCATGTACTTTGCCCCCAGCGAATTCCCCTTCACGCTCTGTCCATTGGTAGAAAGTCGCGTCTGGTAATGCTGCCTTCAAACCTACGAATTGGTCATTTTCCAAAGTGCCGCCAGAGTCCACCGAAGATTCCAAGACTACGTTCACTCGAACCCCCTTGTCGGCCGCCTTCTGCAAAGCCGTCAGAATTGAAGGCCTCTCATGCGCGACGAAACTCACGATGAAGAGTTCCGATTGAGCGCTAGTGATCACATCAAGAAATACCTGTTCGGTTCTTCGTGTGGCCACGAATGGTGTCGTCGGCCCTGTCAAAACCAATTCGGTCTGGTTCTCTTCGTTCGCCTTATCGAGGCTATGGCTGGATGCAATGAGTAGGTAGCCTGCCTCTTTCCCCGATAGCGAGCTTTTGTGCCATGTTTTCAAGAACCCATCCAGCATCTCGCGAGCGGTGCTTGAAGTGACCGACGACAAAATTTGACCGGTGTTGGCAGACTTGTCGAAGTGCTCCATTTTCTTTGCGATCATAGAAACACTTGATGGCGACAATAAAGCCGCCACGTCATAAGCTCTGTCTAGAAGTACCTTCATGGCAGATCCATGAAGAATGCTGCATCTGGAGTCTCCAAAGTTGGAACGACCAAAGATCTATCCAGGAATCGATTTCCACATTCGCAGGAGGTCTCGGCCACGAAGCTGCAAGCATGGCAAGCCGCACCATGTAGCGATTGATCCTTTCCAGGGTCATGCTCAGAGCAGAGTGGGTCTGAAGCACATACCCTTGCACGCCGTAGCGCCTGATTGATGATTGGACCGAGATTGGCGGGCTTTCCCAAGTCAACGAGCCCACCAAGTGTCCCATCGGAGTCGGCCGCTGCCGTGTATATTAAGAAACCGGCTTGATCGCGCCCATCTTCTACATCTGCGTACACTCTTTCTCTTATGCTTGCAGCATTGTAACCGCACTCAAGGGCCAATTCCCTGATTAACAAATGAGCAAGAGTATGTAGCATCAAATATCTCACTCCGGGATACCCCTGATCTGGGTCAAGATTTCGTTTTAGCCGCCAGCCTCTATACCCAAGTTGTAGTTTTCGATCTAGTTCCTTCACTGAGTCCTTTTTTGACCACTTTTCCAATGCGTCGGATCTAAATTTCAAGAAAATACCTTCTCCGTGAACCTCGGAGGCGGGAATCCAATCTGGCGCATTTTGACACAATGGTGCTCGGGGTGCAGCTTGGTCGCCAGTGCCTTCATCGGGAGCTTCAACCCGAGTGAAGCCTAGGAGAGCATTGACTTCACGCAGCCGCTCCAAACGGAGAACGCGATCAATCACATCGCTAAAGCCGCTTGGAACACCGACTTTTTCGCTCATGAAGTGTGGGTAGTCTTTTGGTGGGTTGTCGGAGGACAAGACTTCCCATTCGGGAGCTTTGAGATCGCCTTGATCTTCGGTGTCTCCACCTGAGCGATGCTTCTCAATTGCATTCCAGACGTCGTGGTCGTTGAACCTTTCCAAGCCGGGTAGCGCATTATTCTTTTTGAGTGTCCGCGAGATAATCTTTAGTTCACTTTCAGACTCACATTCTTCAAAGAAATCCCAACCATCCACGACAAGCTGCTCGACTGGATCACCAGTTAGCGGGATCGCTAAAACGGAAAGGGACACGGCAAACCATCCGTTCGTAGCGCCGAGGTTGATCGTCCTGGGTGCCTCGTCACACTTGGCATCAAACAAGTCGAGGTGGGGATGGCGGCCGCGGCAGGCGGGAAGATTTTCTCTACCAATATTGCCGGAAGCCTGTGCCATGTTCTTTGCGGCGCCACATTCGTCACATTTGACCCAAAGGTTTTCGGTTTGGAGGGAGGCGCCACTCTCGTAGAACCGTAAAGTTCCTTTGCAGGAGCTCGGTCCGCCGTGGACGAACCAGTGCCAAGGGAAGTCATCCAAGTGGCCTGCGCGGCAAGCAAGCAAGAACCTCGCAGGAACAGCATCCGCATCGCGACCGCCCTTGCAATTCGGATGAACGAAACGCGTGGCTTCCGGTTTGTACGCATTTTCTCTGAGCTCGAACAAACCACTGTCGAAAGGAGACAGTAGTCCGCACTTCACGCAACGAAGCCATCTGGGGAACGGTTTTACGGGTACACCAATCTTCGCCGTCGCCGAGAACGGATCCGTTGGTGGCGTATCAGGTATTGGAGGCATGTTGAGGGATTGGACTTGCGGGCCCAGCACTTTTCGAACAGCGCTCAAGAGGCGGGCTTCCTGCACCTGATCACCGTGATCTACATTCCATTTTTCGATGCCCTGCGTCACCACCGAAATGTTTGGTAGATCAATCAATGCTCCAGGACCATATGTCCAAAGGAGTTGGCTTGGGCGGATTTCACCAACGGGCGTATTCATTGCTCGTCTCCCTCGTCGTTTGGCTTAACGCGAGCCCGCCAGTCTGGGTCAGCGGAAGACTTGGTACTAGACATGATCAATCTGACCCCCGGCTCAACCTCCCGCATCGACGTAGGAGCTGTCCAAATGCGCCACGAGGTCAGACCTGGTTCATCTAACAATTGCTTGTCGGTTCCCCCGGCAGTTCCACTCCTTTTTTTGTAAACGAGAGTTCTTCCACCGACCCCCGACTCCTTTGCCCAGTCGTCCGCTCGCGCGTTGATTTCTTTTTCGCAAAGTTTTTTGCGAAGAGGATCTTCGGTAGCTTCCCAGGTGCGAGACGTGATCGTGTCTCTCGTTTCAGCGAACTCCGAAAGTGTTGCACTCGTCATCTCGCCTGCATCCGTATTAGACCTGAAGGTATCGTGATCATGACGTAGGATCGAGACCATTGATCCTGTCAAACCGCGATCCAAAGCACGAGGTGAAAACGGCGTAACGGATTGCGCTTCGACATACTGATAGAACGTCGAATGATAGTGTTCAAAACTCTCGTAATGCGACAAATCCCTTGGGCGTGCCCATGTCAGGACCGAAATAACGAGCCCAGGCCCACTCGACGATCGTCCGACGCGGCTCGATGCCTGGATGTACTCGGCTGTTCCTTTGGGCTGACCGTTGACGACCATCAAGCCGAGACGGTCGACGTCGACGCCAACGGACAACATGTTCGTCGCGAGGACGACATCCGTCGGGCGCTCATCTTTCTTCCATTCGACGCCCCAAAGATTGGATGTCGCATCGACAGATCCTTTGAAGGTGAGTTCGAGATCGTCCAGGTATCTTGGAATGTCTTGGCTAGAAACACGAGAGGTCAACTCACTGACTTGCCCGATCGACCTCTGTGCCAAGCCTGGCCGTTGCACCAGGCTCATGGCGACTCGATAGGAGCGCGTTTGCACGTCGTCCTCAGCGAGGCGCTTCATTCCCCCCAATTCCCTGAGCGAATTGAAGTAACCGACCAGCGTCATGTATGGATCGGCAACTGGCCCAAAGCGTTCGAACAGCCACTGCGATGCAGTCAAGAATGCCGTGTATACGCGGATCAGGACGGCAGGTCGTGAACTTCCCGGGGCACAAATCCCTACATAGCGCCGGCCGGGCACGTCTTCGATGGATCGCTGCACTGAGAAGAAATTGTCTTCGACATCAAGGCCCGATGGAGGAAAGATCGAAACCTTGCGCATGAAGACGTTCTTGACCTGATCTTCGGCTCGTCGCACCGTAGCCGTAGAGGCTACTACCTTCGGGCGAACCTTTTTCCCTTCGATTTCCCAACTGCTTAGCTCATCTACAGCGGTTTCGTAAAGGCCGACCATGGTTCCAAGGGGACCACTGATCAGGTGGAATTCGTCTTGTATGATGAGATCCGGCGGTCGAATTCGGCGTGTGGGCACAACGCTAGCAGGTGGTAAATTTCCCTTTTTGTGATGTCCAGATTTGCATTCATGACCTGGCCACAGAACGCCATGTCGCTCACACTCTTCGTTGACTCGACCAAACAAATTTCCGGCCTCGGTGCGCCAGGCCATCATCGCGAATTTGTCGACCGTAGCAATCATCATCGTCGGCGGTCTGTGGTAGATTTCTTCATCGACGACGTTGACTGGCAGTCCGGGATGAACTCGTTTCGAGGACTGACCTTTGGAGAATTCACATTGATTGAATTTATCTCCGCAGTAGATCGTCGTTCTGCCGATATCGGTGTCGACTTCGATGTCACGTCCGGGGAGAATGGACGAGCCACACCAAGGACAACTGGTCAATTGGGCAGGAGAGGCCAGACCCGCTTTGTTAAAACCTTCGCCTTTGAGTTTGGTCAGCGCATCTTTTGCGGCTTTCGTATTTCCTGGTGTGACGCGATTTCCGACCCAAAGTCCGAGAGTGAAGGGTGTGCGGCCCCATTTCGTTTCTTCACCGAGGCGGATGGCTTCCATTGAGCAAAGAAGGGCTGTCGCCCGCTGAAACTGCTGTAGAGTTAAAAGCCTCAAAGTGTAGCGCATGATTACAGAAAGGCCTCGCGAGGCATCAAGGCCGCCGAGATCAGGTTTAAGGCGGCGCATGGCCATCGCAAAGGCTGCGACCCCAAGGTAAGCCTCCGTCTTGCCCCCACCCGTTGGAAACCAAAGCAAGTCCGCAAAAGCATCTGACGGAGCGGTGCGATCCTGGTGTCTTGGGTCCGCTAGTGACGGCACGGATAGCAAGAGGAACGCCAACTGAAATGCCCGCCATGATCGGTTTTTTGGAATATCTAGATCGGCAACTTTAACATCTCTGCCGCGACGCCGTTGCTGAGCGTAAATACTGTGGACGCGCTGCAGTGCCATGGCGCGATTGGCAAATCTGAAGGCTTCGAGTGCAGCGGGATCCTTGAAGAGCATTTCCATCCCTTCCCGAAGTCTTTGGTTTGTTTCTCTACAGCTGTCGATCACTTCGTTTCCTGGACTGTCGAAGCCTTTGATTTCGGTTCCCAGACGTGCGTACTGTTCGGAGATCCATTTCGAATGGTCGTCTAGGAGGCACGAAAGGGCACTACGCAGTTCAACTTCGTCCATCTGAGCGAGCTTGGTCATGTCGAGCCAACCATTCTCCACCAATTGGCGCATCGCCTTCCGGTCTTCGACTCGAAGACCGGGAGTTTCGGTGACTTGGATTTCTTGACGCGGGATTAGTTCCGACCGAATGACATGGGCCTTGGACGGATCGACGGCATCCACATCAGCATGCACAGAGACACCATGCCCGACCGCAAATTCGAGACGATTTCGATAGATAAGCGCCAAGCGATCACGCTCTGGGTCCTGTGCGAAAGAATCCCCAGACGGCCGACGCCGGAAAACAGCATCTCCTGAATCTGCGGCAGCAGAGGTCACGACGAGCTCGGGCTGGAATACCCAAGCCGTGTCCTTGTTCTGCTCCGGCTCTAACTGGCCATTGACCAAGAAGAGCGTGACAAGGCGCTCGCCGTCTTGGTTTGTTCTTACCATCCCCTGAATGCGCACTTCGGGTTGCTCGTCATCAGGTACGATGGGCTTGATTGGGCCATCTTTGAGCTGTAGCTTCGTCGATCCTCCAAATGGAATTCTGCGCCAAACTCGTGCTTTGACCTCTTCTTCCGCACGAGTCTGCCGGTTCTTCCGTTTCTTGGTGATATCGTGTTCATCACTCGGAACACGCTCGTAACTTCCCCAATGCGCTTCAACCTGGATTTCTTCCGCGCCTGGCTCGACGCAAAAAGTCATGCCGAAACTGGAAGGCGCGAGGGATTGGTTGTTCGATGTATCGATTTCATCGTGGGCATCTGCTTCGGCATCAATCTTGCCCGACACTCCGGAAAACTCGGCGCCGGGTTCATGAATAGGGGCCTCGTGTTCGTCCTCGAGGTCACCGATTTCGTCAGCAGCTTGAGCCGGTTCGATCGTTGGGCCTTCGCTGGGGCCAGGGGTCCGCGGGGCCAGCTTGCCGACGAGGGATCGGTCTCTGACGCTCATATCGACAATCAACTCCTCGGGGCCACCGGCGGGGCCCAAGAGGTCGTCTCGGACGGACAACTCTAGGAGGTCACGGACATAGACGGGATCATTGATCGTTGGAACGTCATCTAGGTCGGAGATTCCGAACTTGGAAAGACTTCCGGTGAAGTCATCCCACCCAACGCGCAAGACAGGTGCAGACGAGGGTGTCAGGCCAATATCGGAGGCGGCAACGGCTGTCGGGACCACATGCATCTTGTCAAAATAGATCGAAGTGCCGTTCAGATCCTGACGAACACGAACGATACGCCCGAAGTTTCGGATCTTGTCTTCATTCATGACCAATGCCCAATCGCCTGCCTTGACCGCAGTTTTGGAGCCCGCGGGCGTGACCACGCTCACCATATAATCTGAAGACGAAGGTTCGATGGGGCGGATGACCCAAGCGGACATTTGGCGGATCGTTTTTGTTGGTTCGTCGCTCATTTTTAATCCCTCGAATTTTTAAATTCGCTTATTAAGAAGTTGTCAACAAGTTCGGCAGTGTTGAAACCATTTCTAACCAAAATATCGACGATGTCTTTGCCGCATATAAATATGATAGGATGCTTGTCCTCACGTACTTCCTTATAGGCTTGCCGTCCTATGACCGAGGTGGTCACAAGAGCACCAAACTGCCGGTGTCTGAGGCGAGAAATCAAACGCGCAACATCCTTCACGCCAACTATCGTCGATTTCACTCCTTCGAATGGTGGCTGGTAACATTTTGCCTCCATTGCGAATTCGACGTAGACAGGGTCGTCATCCAGACCGAGCAGATATCGCCCGACAGCATCGCGACCGCCGTCTACGGTGGCGCGTGTGACATTGTCGATGATCACACGTTGATCGTGCATTTGAAATATCCGAGCTGCGAATCCTTCGAATGCGAACGGTGTGTATTTGAAGTGGCTCCATACGGCTTTTAAAATCGCTATCCTTACAGGCGAAGTGGGGAATTGTTCTGACGGGTCGCGAATGTCAGTCGTACTTTCTGACGTCAGAGATTTATACCTTCCAGTTCTTAGCCAATCCGACCACGCTTTAGGTACATTCTTCGACGAACCATTGTCGGTTATGAGGTCAGTTAACCATGCACGTTCCACTACTGGCGTGTCGAGAATGGTGAAAGTTGCCTGGTAGTTTTGGAATCTCTGGCCATCTGAGCTCTTCCAAACAGCGACCAAGTCCGACGTTGCGGGCAGTCCGGTAAAGCCAGGTGCTGCGAGCCCTCTGAAACGCACGGACCGGGAGCTTCTTTCTGTTGGATACTTCTCGAAAATGAAGAAAGGTGGAATCTTCTCCCTCTTAGCTGGTGCTGAATGTAAGTGAGCGAATACATTCCTAAGTATAAGGTTCCCACCACGCGTCGTAGTGTGTAGCTCATGGCCTGGGGTCTTATTATCTCCATAGTAGACGAACTGACCAGTGTTCAAATACAATTGGTCCGGCCAATCTTTATCCTCGCCGCTCGTGTAAAGAACGACAAATTTTTTGTCTGCGCCTCGCCCTGCAGCTCGGAACCCGCCCAGATTGCCGGTACCAGAGAGGAGTTTGGAAATAGGATCGTCTCCAGCGTTACCCGCGTCTCCTCCTTCATAGACTGCATCTACGATCAAGTCGGATCTTTGCAGTTCTGAAAAGGGTACCACCTTCGCCATGTATCAGCCTTTCACTTTCAGGAGCGTCTCTTCGCCATCGCCACGCACGATCAAATCATCGTCGGCAACTAGTGTACGGACGGCCTTTTCTAACTCATCTGGTGCGACTCCGATGGCCGAGGCGGCCTGGTTCTTCGGCACCCAATTGCCGTTCTGGTTGTACAACCAATTGTACAGCCGTTCGGTTGGAGGCTCAGGATTCACGACTTTGGGCGTTTCGACCGTTTCTACAGGCGCACGTGGCTCCAGATCGAGCGTTGGTGCAGCTGTTACAGCTTGCTTCGTCTTGTTTGGAGCCGGGCTACTTTTCTTGGGTTGTTTGACATCGCCGTGGAGACCTTGATCAACTTCGTCTTTGTGCCGTTCATGGTTCAAGTCCACTAATCGGCTAAGGACTTCAGCGCGAGCTGTCTCAGAGATGGTAAATCTAAGGCGGTCGTTGTCGGACAGATAGGGGACTTCATGGAACCCATGTTCGAGATCTAGATCGTCCCAACCGTAGGCACTGGCAACAACTAGATCGACTTTTTCAATCTGCTTCCGGAACTCGGAAATGCTCTTTGAATGCTCCGAAGCGTCATGCACTCTATTGTAGAATTTAGTTAATCCGAGATTTGCCTCGGTCATTGCGGTGTTTCGTTGTGAAAAGAATGAGTGACCGGCTTCATGCATTGCAGGTGTAGAGACTGGAAGAGGGAAGGTTTCAAACAGGTCTGTAGGGCTATAGCGTAATAAAAGCAGATTGTAGCTTGCATACTTTCTTGCCCAAACTTCATGCAATGTCGAGGAAAGTGTTGCGGCAATGGAATAGTCATCACTTGCAACAACTGCGATAGCGTTTGAATATACGGAGCTGAAATGCATTTGTCCAAAAGCCACATACTTTGTCGCCTGAGTCGCAATG
>Ga0163109_10004361_pt1 | contig 10748 bp, 11 predicted proteins | sample CRUFie1St13metaG_FD_108704 | JGI IMG/M metagenome (GOLD analysis project Ga0163109, IMG submission 108704) | Marine microbial communities from the Costa Rica Dome - CRUD Field 142mm St13 metaG | ecosystem: Environmental > Aquatic > Marine > Oceanic > Photic zone | place: Costa Rica: the Eastern... | reverse complement strand
GAAATCTTCTATGATCTAATTCCTCCAAAAAATTAATGTATCAAATGTAATTATCAAATCAAAAGAAAACAATATGTCAACATCTTTCTAACATTAGAGAAACAAATTTATTAAATAAATAATCTGAATCATGAGGACCAGGTCCTGCTTCTGGATGATATTGAACACTAAATATTGGCTTATTAATTACTTCTAATCCTGCAACAGTATTATCGTTAAGATTATAATGAGTGATTTTAACTATGTCCTTTGAAAGAGAATTGGGGTGAATAGCAAAACCATGATTCTGACTAGTTATTTCAATTTGATTTTTCCTTCCACAAGGATGATTTAGACCACGATGTCCAAAAGGGAGCTTATAAGTAGAACCTCCTAAGGCTAATCCAAATATTTGATGTCCAAGGCAAATACCGAACATAGGTATTTCACCGTATTCAATAAGTGATTTTGCTAAATCTATTCCTTCGGTAACAGAAGATGGATCCCCTGGGCCGTTTGAAAAGAAAATTCCATCTGGCTTATTAGATAGAACATCCTGCAAAGAAGCTCGGGAAGGTAAAACTAATATTTCACAACCATGAGAGACTAGTCTATTTAAAATTGATTTTTTAATTCCAAAATCAATCGCTACTACTTTTAATTTTTTTTGCTTTTCAACATAACTTGTCCTAACGTCAAAATCTGTTTCTGTAGAATTCTGCCATAAATATTGTTGCTTTGTTGAAACTAATTTGGATAAATTCAACCCCTCCATTTTTGGAGTTTCACTTATTATTTTTAAACAACTTTCTACAGTATGGTTATCTGAGGTAAGCACGCCATTCATTGAACCATTAGATCTTAAAATTTTAACAAGAGCTCTTGTATCAATTCCGTAAAGACCAATTATTTTTTTTTCAATTAACCATTCATTGAAATCTTTTAAAGATCTCCAATTACTATTATTTGATGAATAATTTCTAACAATTATTCCTTTAACACTACTACTTGATTCCGAATCTTCATAATTAATGCCAGTGTTTCCAATTTCTGGATAAGTGAATGTTAATATTTGTCCATGGTAACTGGGATCAGTAATCACCTCTTGATAGCCAGTCATTCCAGTATTAAAAACAATTTCGCCAACAGCAGTTCCAGTTGTCCCAAAAGAAAAGCCAGGGAATATAAATCCATTACTTAAAACTAATTTTGCATTTTTTTTATAAGGATTAATCATCAATATTAAATTAAATTATCTGGGGATAAATAATTTTTTAAGAGTAAAAATTTTTCCCAAGGATTTCCTTGATTTATAGAAAATAAAGCTTTATTAAAACCTTCATGTAAATTATCCTCAATTCCTGCAGCCCATAATACTAAAGCAGCATTTAAGGCGACAACATCTTTATGAGATTTTTGTCCAGAACCGTTTAAAACAGATTGTAAAATTTTCTCATTAGAGTCATCATCAGATACAACAAGTTTGTCGTTTGGAATATTTTTATAATTAAAATCCGAAATATTTATTTTGGAAAAACGTAGTTCTCCTTTATCAACAAATACTAATTTATTATCTCCTTGAAGTGAGGCTTCATCAAGGCCGCCAGAACCATGAACTACTATTGCTCTATTCATGCCCATTTTCAATAGTGCATTTCCCATAGGATCTAGTAGATCTTCTGAAGCCACACCTAATACTTGCGCATTAGGTCTTAAAGGATTTACCAATGGTCCAAGTTGATTAAAGACAGTTCTTATACCAAGAGCTTTTCTTAATGGAGCAAGTTTAATTAAAGATTTATGCCAAAGAGGTGCAAATAAAAAAGTAATTCCAATTTCATTAACTGCCGAGACAACTTTTTCTAATGAACAGTTTAGATTTAAACCAAGATTCAACAAAACATCCGCAGAACCAACTTTTCCACTTGCACTTTTATTTCCATGTTTAGCAATTTTTACTCCACAAGATGCAGCCACAAATGCGACTGCAGTGGAAATATTAAATGTATTAGCTCCATCACCTCCAGTACCACAAGTATCAACCATATACAAGTTGGGCCTTGCTACAGGTAATTCGCACACTTTTAGGAGTTCCTCAGCCATAGAGAATAATTCAATGCCAGAACAACCCTTGGCTCTCAAAGCACTCAAGAAAGCTCCCGTTTGAACATCAGATATTTCATCATTAAGCCATCTTTGCATTAACAATCTTGAAGTAATCTCATCAAGATTTCCTCCCTCCAACAAAATATTTAAGATTAAGGCGTTCGATAAATTAGAAGACATTTTTTTAAATAAAAAAAGTAAAATATTTAATTTGAAGTATCAAAACTTGACCCAACCAAATCTTTATTTGTATTAGATGGCCTGAAGCCTTTAGACCAAATATTTTTTGTTTTTGAAAAAAGTTCATTTTTAGAAATTTTCCAAAATTTTAAAATTTTTTCGATGTCGTTTTTAATCTCAAATTCACCAGGGAAGTTTGTATAGCGATTTATTAATCTAGCTAAATTAATAAAGTCAAGATCTTCTGCTTCTTCCTTAGTGATAAGAGAATCAATAATATTCTTGTCCGTTACGTGTAATGGATGAGTTTGTTCTTTACTCATAGATAAATACTAAATCATTTATAAAATTAGCTCACATATTTAAAAATGAAACATTATCTTAATCATATTGGCAAAATTAAATGGAAAAATTGAAATTTAAAGTTATATCTAAATACTTAAGACCCTACAAGAAAGAATTTGTATATGGAGCCTTAGCTCTCTTACTAGTTAATATATTGAGCGTTGTAATCCCACTAGAAGTAAAAAACATAATTGACCAACTACAAACTAGTTTTTCTTCTAATTTTATTATTTCTAAATCATTGTGGTTAGTATTACTAGCAACTTGCATGGGATTAATTAGATTATTTTCTAGACAGATTGTCTTTGGGATTGGTAGAAAGGTTGAGGTAAATCTTCGTCAGAAACTTTTCGATCATTTGCTTATTCAAGACCCAGAATGGATACAAAAAAAAGGGAGTGGGGATATTATAAGCAGAGCCACAAGTGATGTTGAAAACATAAGAAGGCTTTTGGGATTTACGGTTTTAAGTTTATGCAATATTGTTTTAGCTTATTCATTTACTATTCCATCGATGTATTTGATTAACAAAACCTTAACGGTATCTGCTTTAATGATATTCCCTTTAATTCTTGGAATTGTGAGCTTGTTTGGAGGTAGAATGGTAAATCAAAGAAAAGAACAACAAGAATCATTATCCAAACTTAGTGATCTAATACAAGAAGATCTTTCTGGCATAAGCGCTATAAAAATTTATGCACAAGAAAATGCTGAGAAAAAAGAATTTGATATTTATAATGATTCTTATCGAAATTCGGCGATAAAACTTGCAAGAACAGCTAGTACTCTATTCCCATTGCTTCAAGGTATTTCCTCAATTTCACTATTAATTTTATTAGGTTTAGGCACTTCTCAACTAGAAAATGGATTTATTTCAATAGGCGGATTAGTAGCCTTAATTCTTTACGTAGAAAGACTTGTTTTTCCTACAGCTCTATTAGGTTTTACATTGAATACTTTTCAACTTGGTCAAGTAAGTATAGAACGTATAGAAGAGATCTTTCAGAACAATCCAAATATAGTAGATGGAGCAAAAACTAAATTTTTAAATGCAAAGATAAAAGGTTTATTAGAAGCAAAAAATTTAACCATAAAATATCCAGAGTCAAATTATAATTCACTCAATAATCTCAATTTTAAAATTGAGCCTGGGGAACTTATTGCAATAGTGGGACCTGTAGGATGTGGCAAAACAACACTAGCAAAATCACTGGGAAGGACGATTGAAATTCCAGACGGTCAATTATTTTTAGATAATATTGATGTGAAGAATATCAAATTAGGAGATCTCAGAAAAAACATTGCAATAGTCCCACAAGAAGCATTCTTATTTACTTCAACAATCACAGAAAACCTACGTTTTGGAGAACCAAAAGCTTCTAATGAACTTGTCAAAAAAAGCGCTATTAAGGCGGGATTGATAGATGATATCAATAATTTTCCAAAAAAATTTAAAACAATTGTTGGGGAAAGAGGTATTACACTTAGCGGAGGACAGAGGCAAAGAACAGCTCTTGGAAGAGCGCTACTTGTTAATTCTCCTATTGTCGTCCTTGATGACGCATTAGCAAGTGTAGATAATAAAACAGCCGCTATGATAATAGAAGAATTGAGAGACAGAAGTAATAAAACAATTTTAATGATTAGTCATCAACTTTCTATAGCTGCTATTTGTGACAGGGTTTTAGTAATGGATAAAGGAGAAATAGTTCAAGAAGGTAATCATAAAAAATTAGTAAATGAAAACGGACTATATAAACAACTTTGGGAAAGAGAACTAGCCACTAATATTGTAAACAACTAAGTATAATTTTGAATTATGATATAAGCATTTAAGTTATGTTCAAATTTCTAAAAAATATTATGACTAAAGATAAGACAACTTTAACGAACGAAATTAATTGCATCCATAGAATATTAAAAACAGACATCAAAAAAATTCCTAATCCTCAAGAAGATGAAATAATATTCGGATGTGGTTGTTTCTGGGGAGCTGAAAAATGTTTTTGGAAACTCCCAGGTGTTGTCACAACATCCGTAGGATATGCTGGTGGTCATAAAAGCAACCCAACATATTACGAAGTATGTTCCGGTTTAACTGGTCACTCAGAAGTGGTGAGAGTTGTTTGGAATAAAAATGTAATAGATATAAGTGATTTATTAAAAATGTTTTGGGAATGTCATAACCCTACACAAAAAAATAGACAAGGTAATGATATTGGGACTCAATATAGGTCAGCGATTTACTATAAAAATGAAAATAATAAAAAAATCATATTAGCCAGTAAAGAAGAATATCAAAAAGAACTGAATAAAAACAATCTTGGTTTAATTGAAACCGAAATAAAAATGATTGATATCTATTTTTATGCAGAGCAGTACCATCAGCAATATCTGGCCTCTCCAGGCAGCAGACAGTACTGTTCTGCCTCTCCTACAAAAATAAAATTAGGAAATTTCAGTGGAAGTAAATACAAATTAAAAGATCATATTTGGGAAAACTTTAATTGGGAAGTTGAAAAGTGTGTATTGAGATCTGATAACAATCCAATAATTAATGACATTTAAAACCATATAAACTTTATAGTAATATCACGGGGCGTAGCGCAGTTTGGTAGCGCACCACTTTGGGGTAGTGGGGGTCGTGGGTTCAAATCCCGCCGTTCCGATCACTTAGAGTCGTCATTTATAAGGGATTTATATAATTTATATGAACTTATTCCAACAGCTATGAAAGTAAAAGAGGAAAAGAAGACTAATACCAAAATGGTAAGATTTGAAACTTGAACTTCACCAAGCTGGAAAGATATAAAAATATTCATTGGAGACTATTTTTTTAAACCTTAACATAATTAAAAAAACTTTTTTTCACACCGACTTATAAATACAGAATAATTACAAATCCAAATATAACCCGATAGATAATGAATAATTTCAAACCATTTGAAGAAAAATACTTTAATAAGAAATTTATAGCTAATAATGAAGACAAAAATGTAGTAATAAGACCAAAAATTAGAGGAAAAAAACGAAATGAGGAAAATTCATTTAAAGAATAAATAAATTCAACAATAGCAGCAAAAGATATTGCCGGAATACCTAAAAGAAAGGAGAATCTTGCAGCATCGCCTCTTTCCCAACCTGAGACTAAAGCCGAAGAAATAGTAACCCCTGATCGTGATACACCAGGAATAATAGCAAATGATTGAAAAAGACCTATCAACAAACTATCAAAAAAATTATGATTTTTTAAATTTAAAAAACCTTTTTTCGATCTATCAGCTACGTACATAAAAATAGCCATAAGGAAAGAAACTAATGCTATTGATAAATTAGAACGAAGAAACTCATAAAAATTGTATGGAATAAATAACTTAAAGGCCCCACCAAGAATAATGATTGGGATAGTAGCGATAAAAATGGATCTTAATAACTTTTCATGTATTAAATAATCAAAGAATTTTTTTGATGATTGATTTTTTAATATAAAAAAATCATTTCTAAAGTACCAAAGTAAAGCAAATACACTACCCAATTGAATAATGGCAGAAAGAGAAGGGCCGGGATCATCAATTCCAAAAAAAAGAGATATTACTTTTAAATGAGCAGTACTACTTATTGGGATAAATTCTGTAAAACCTTGTATTAATCCGTATAAAAAAAATTTTAAATATTCCGAAAACATATAAAATATTAATTAATTGAAAGCAATTTTTAAAAAAATTATTTTATAAAGTTAAAAATAAAATTATTAATATATTTGAAATTTGATACTTATTGAGATTGTATTTTTAGAAAATACAAAAAATTACCTTTTAACGTCGTGAGCACAACCATCACCCTTATAATTTTCACTTTCATAAAAATCATTTTTTGTTCCAAAATAAATCGTTAATAAAACGAATGGCAAACTTAATATAAACAAAATAGTCGTTAAATCCATAATGAACGTTGAGTTAATAATGTAAAAAAATAACTTAAAAAACTACTTGTAAATTCCTCCCAAGTTTAATAATCTGTAGGGCCCTTAATCCCTAAATAAAAGAAGGAACCTAAACCTATCAAAAGTAAAGCGCCAGCGATAGCTGCTGAAGGAACAAAACCGCCAATCGCAAAAGAAGAGAAATAAAACATTTATAAATCTAAAACTAGTTTGATAATATCAATAAAAATTCAGTATTTGTAAAAAATTATGACTCGAAGACAATTAGTGAATATATTTTTTTAAGCCACTAAAGAGGAATCTTCATTATCAGAAGAGATTCTTATTCTCTCTTCCAACTTAGGACCATATAATTCATTTCCCCAAATTTCTACCCTTGAATCATTTGGTGCCATAAAAGTAAGAATGTCAGTTGGGAATAAAACTCTTTCTAAAAAAAAATTTGATGGACCTATACATCTCAAGACAATCATTCTACAGCCTTCATTTTTGTAGGAAAACTCAACCATCTCTAAAAAACAAAAATATGGTTAATTTAACACCATTTATGATTTAAAAAAATGTATAAAAAATTACTGAAAAAAAAATATCTAAAAAATTTTAGTAATTTAATCCAGCCTCAATTAAATTTCTATCTTGATCTATTAATAACAAAGCATAAGAATTTATAACATCAAAACTACTTTTTGGAATGGAAACATTTAGCATTCTCAAGAAATTAGATAATTTTTCATCTTGAAGAGCTTTTCCTTTTTGTAAAAACATTTCTTTTTCTTGATTTGTCTTCCAAATATTCATATATTCAAAATTCAAAGGCTTTAAGTGCCAAATTTTGTCTATTAAACTCCATACTTCTAAATATTTTTTTAGATTATTCTGAATTTTATATCGATAAGAAAATTCATGATTACTCAAGCCTTCTAAATTTATATTTTGAAAATTTACATCACAAGATAAAGGTTCAATTCCCAGAAACCAACCTTCAATTATTAATATATCAGGATTATCTAATCTCCAATGAGATCTATCTCCTAAACCATTCCTCAAGGATTTATCAAAAACTGGTACATTCAATTCTCCATTTATTTTCCAATTTAACAATTTTTCATACATTAATTTTACTGAATGACTACCTGGAAAACCTCGTGAAACATTCCAAGGATTATTCTTAATTGCTTTTTTCATTTCATCTGACGGGAGATAAAAATCATCAATTGAAATAACAGCAATTTTGAAATTTAATTTTAAAGATATTTCTTCAAGCCATTTACCTAAAGTTGTTTTGCCTGTACCAGGTAGAGCTGAAATACCAATTATGTTTCGGTTAGAATAATTTTTTTTTAAATTATAAGCCTGAGATAAAAGAGGTAAAGCTAAGCCCCAAATCCAATCATCTTTGACTTTATTCCAATATTGATCAATTGAAAGAATATTTTTTTGATTATTCCAAAAAAGGAACCAATCATCCAACGATTCCCAACCTATGTCAATTATTAATTTTTCAAATTTATCAAAAGGAAAATTAATATCTAAATGTTTCACGTTTCTAAAATAATTCTAGCTTATTTATTAATTTATTGATTTCATTTTTCCAACCATATCCATTTGGTTCAGAAGCCAAAGTAAATTCTAGATCATTTAACTTATCAAGTAAGTCTAGGTTAGGTCCATCTATCCCTGGAATAACAACCCTAATATCTGAGTTTAAAAGTAGAGGCAAATCATTTGGAGAATCACCCAAGCCAATAATTTTAATATTTTGAATATTTGAATATTTTTTAAGAGCATTTATTGCTTTTCCTTTATTAGAATTTTTTGATAACAAATGACTCATTCTGTTTCCTTTAAAAATATCTACTTTAAACTTTTTACAAGAAATTTTTATTTTTTCCTCTAAATAATTTGGCGGATTTAAAAAAGGCATACTCCAATGTCTATCGCGCATTAAGTCCAAAGAGTTGCCTTTTAAGCCTGTAAGCTGAGTTGCTTCTTGATCAGTGAGATTATTTAGAGGGATAAGTTGATAATCAATTTCTTTAGAGATAAAATTTAAGATTTCTTCAAGAAATTTATATTTTTCTCCAAGAATAATTTCGCCACCAACCCTTGTAAGAGATTCGCCATATATTGCTGCACCATTTTCAACAATATAGGGATCAGATAAATTTAATTCTTTCCTAATAACTTTTACTTCAGATGCTGTCTTACTTGTACAGAGGATTACAGGTATAGATAATTTTTTTAGTTTTTTTATAGTTTCTTTTGCAGGCGTTAAGTCATATGAATGATCCATTAAGGTACCATCTACATCACTTACAACCCAAAGAGAAGAATCTTCAATCATATCTTTATAAAGCACCCAGCCAAATAACTCCAAAAGGATCAAGACTAATATTTTTCCAATTGTATTTAGTAGATGTCAGAAAATCTCGCATATTAAAATCATTATCAATTAATTCTGGTAGGTCATTATCATTCAATTGATAATTAATTTTATTCTCAGTCATATTATGAATTGCAAAAACCGACTCTAGCCCTTTCCCTCTTTTGATAACGACAATGTCGCTTCTACCTTTAGACAAACATTTCATTTCAGAACGAGGATGAAATTGCTTGAATTGTGACCTAACATCCATCGCTTTACGAAGATATTTTAAGTTTTTATTAGCATTCGATTCAGGGTTATTTAAAACAGATAAAAGATTGTCTAATTTAAATTTTTCTCTATTGAGATCTCTTCTTTGACCTGTCATAGAAAAACTTTTGATATCGTTTTCAGAGGAAAGTAATGCTGGAAGATAAAAAGCAGGCACGCCTTTTAAAGCCATTACTAATAATTGAGTCAAGATAAATCTCTCAAATTGGAATCGATTTGTATCTCTGCTGGAGTCTTCCATTGCACTCCACCAACTTATATTTAATTCATAAGGTTTATCATCGCCATTTGATAAACGTCTATGACTTACTAATCCCCCTCTTTTCTCACAATTAATTAATAAACCTTTAATTCTTTGCTCATTCATTAGTCCCTCAAGAGCTCTTAATCCAACGCCATCATGTGATGCCGTAAAATTAAAAAGAGTAGTATCTTCAGGTAATGTTGGCCAATCAAAAATCCATGAGTTTAGAATATCAGCCCTTGAAGTAATAATTGCCTCTAGGAGAATGGGAGGCAAAGGGAAATTATATGCCATATGGGCTTCATCATTTTTAATAAGATAAGATAAATTTTCCTTCTGAGGAACATTAGTCTCTGTTATTAAAACTCCATCATCAAGAAGATTATTTAATAACTCTCTTAAGAGAGTTACAATTGAATGAGCTTTAGGCAAGTGCAGGCATGTTGTCCCCGATTCCTTCCAAATAAAACCTACAGCATCAAGCCTAAACCATTTAATACCATTAGATATATAAGTAATAATTAATTTTAAAAACTCAATAGTCATTTTTGGATTATGCCAATTCAAATCAATTTGATCTGGACCAAAAGTTGTCCAAACTTGTTTAGGACCGTCTTCAGTATTTATTTGAGAAAACAAGGAAGAACTTCTTGGTCTAACTACATTTGACCAATCAAGATTTTGATTTGGTGAAAATACATTTGATATTCCTGGTTCTTGGGATTTGATAAATTGTTGAACCCATAGGTGAGATGATGAAACATGGTTTAGTACCAAATCAGCCATCAAAACATGATTTTTAGAAATACATTTAAGATCATCCCAATTACCAAATTTTTCTTCTAAAGCATCATAACTTGAGACTGCAAAACCTCCATCACTTGTCGATTTCAGAAAAGGAAGAATATGTACAACTTTGGAAAGGCTACCAAAATGTTTACTTAACAAGTCTCGAAGTGTAATTAATGTTGCCTCCCGATTTTTATAAATACTATCTGCATAAGTTATTAAAACTGAATGAGATTGATTCCATTTTTCTGTATCACTTATTTCTTCATAAGCAGATTTCTCTGAGAAATCATCTAAAATCTGTAATAATTGGTTTGAAATAAAGTTGATTTCTTCTGTAGTATTATCTGAATAAATTGTTTTCAACAATTTATAAATTCTTGATCTATCTAATTTTTTCTTTGAATCAATTTGCTTCACTTTGAAAAAATCATCGAAGTATTAACACTATTCTGCACATCAATTAGAAAATGGACTTTCAACAAGGGTTAATCACAACAATACAT
>Ga0163109_10004360_pt1 | contig 10749 bp, 10 predicted proteins | sample CRUFie1St13metaG_FD_108704 | JGI IMG/M metagenome (GOLD analysis project Ga0163109, IMG submission 108704) | Marine microbial communities from the Costa Rica Dome - CRUD Field 142mm St13 metaG | ecosystem: Environmental > Aquatic > Marine > Oceanic > Photic zone | place: Costa Rica: the Eastern... | reverse complement strand
TTTCCAAAACGTGAGCATTTACCGTAACAAACTTTTTTGTAGCTGAAATTTCCAGTAAGGTCAGTAAGGGATTTTACTACTTTTCACTTTTGTTAGCATTTTCAATAACAAATATTTTTATAGCTAAAAAAGTCAGTAAGGATGGTAAGGGTTTTCAAATTTTTACGATTTTGTTATGTATAATGGTAATATTTTTATAAAGAAAAAAAACGAGTCAGTAAGGACCGTCACGATTTTTTGACATTTTAATTTTGTTATGATAATAAGTAAGCATTTAAAAAATCAAAAAAAGGGTCAGTAAGGATGGTCTTAAAAATATAATATAAAAAATAAATATTATATTAAATTAATGGAGCTTAACGCAAAAAATCTAGAAAAATTAATGGAAGAACAAGGAGAAAAAAATGTAAAACGTATAAATAAAAATGATAATATGGATGTAAATAAATTATTTAATGCTTTAGAAAATGAATCAAATGCGTCTATAATGAAATTAAATACAAAAATAATACAAAAAAGAAAAAATGATATGCTTCAACAATTAAGATTAGATAGAACAGAATTAAAAAAATTTAATAAAAAACTAAAACAATATAGATTATGTAGTGAATTATATGATTTACAATATGGATATTATATTAGATGGATACCGTTACGAGATCCAAATAAAGTATATTTAACAAATGGTGCAACAATAGTAGATATATTATTTGAAAACAATGAATCACACATATTATGTAGAAATTTTAAAAATAGATTTATTAGAATAAAATTTGATGAAATAATAGTATTTCAAAAAATAAGTGACCAAGAAAAAGTAATATTAAAGGTTTTGGATTATTTGGAAAAATAATAGTAATATTATATATATGAAAAAAGTAATAGTATTTGATATGGATAAGACATTAGGATATTTTACACAATTAGGTGTATTAATAGAAGCAATAGAAGAAATAAGAAAAAAAAGTATAAAAAGAACAGATTTATATAAAATATTCGATTTATATCCAGAATGTTTTAGACCTGGGATATTCAAAACATTAAAATATATAAAAAAAAATAAAAAGAAAGAAAATATGAAAGTATTAATTTATACAAATAACATAGGTCCAAAAAAATGGGCATATGATATAAAAAATTATTTAGAATATAAATTAGGTAGTAAATTATTTGATAAAGTAATAACAGCGTGGAAAGTAGAAGGAAAAGTATATGAAAAATGTAGAACAACTCATTACAAAATATATAAAGATTTACTTATATGTGGAAAATTAGATAAAAAAGATAAAATATTATTTTTTGATGATACTTTTTTCGAAGATCTAGCTTCAAGGGAACAAGTAACATTTATATATAATTCAGCATATAAATTAGATTTGGATTTTAAAACAATGAATAAACGATTTTTAAAATCAAAAATAAAACATTTATTAAAAGATAAATCAACATTACTATTAGATGTATTAAATGATAGTGGTTATAAACCTTCAATAAGAAACTGTGAATATAAATCAAATGAATTTATAGATAAAGTAAAATTGTTTATATTAAAAAATAAAGTAAAAAAAACAAGAAAACAAAAAAGAAAAAGAAATAATAAATCTAAAAAGAAATAAAATTTTTAATAATATTTTCTGTATCAATAATATTTGCTTTAACTCTAGAAATAATAAATTCAAAACTTTCAGTAGATATTAATAAAAAAGCACTCCAAAATATCATTCTTTTTTCAACGTCAGTTATGGTAGTTTTTTTATGAAAAGGTCTAAATGTCCACATTAATACTAGAGCAAGGAAAACTTTAATATATAATGAGAAATCTTCATAATATTTTCTAGCATATGGCGAAATATTAAAAAAAGCTAATGCGAAGAAAATATATGTCATAATTGTTAAATACATATATGTATTTTTAATGAAATTCATATATATATTAGTAATATTTATTGTTCTTTTGTTTTAATAAGTTTTTTATAAATTTTAAGAGAACGAGCACTGGCATCAGTTGCTTTAACATATCTTGGCATCCAGAAATAAGGAATTATACGTTCGCTGTTAGGAAAATGTTTTTCAAAAATAAGTCTATAATACAATTGTTCTAATGTAGTAGGTTTGTTAAATGTATATTTAGATGCTAAAATTTGTAATACACTATCTTCATCATCTGGTAGATTTTCATCTTTAATAAATTTATTAATAGCGTGTTCTTTAATAATATTATGCCAAGAATTACTTTGAGAACTAACACCATCACTAAAAGCTTCTTTAGTTCTCCATAATACAGATTCAGGTAAGGTATTGTCATCAAAAGCACGACGAATTAAATATTTTTCACAAAATCCATTTTTAGTATGACAACGTAATTCAGAAGGAATAGATAAATAGTTTTGAACAAAATTACGATCAAGAAAAGGAGTTCTAGCTTCTAATCCATTTTCAGAAATAGAACGGTCAGAACGAAGAACATCAAAGAAATGAATATTATTTAATAATCTTTTACATTCTTTATCAAAAATGATAGGATCTTTAATATAGTGAAAATAAAGATATCCACCCATCAATTCATCAGCACCATCGCCATTAAATATTACTTTGGCATCAACAGTTTTTTCATAAGATTTGATATATTTAGATATTAGATAGTTACCGACACTGGCACGTACAGTAGTAGTATCATAGCTTTCAATAGTATATATAACATGTTCAATAGCATTTATAAATTCTTGTTCTTCAACAACAATAGAATGATGAATAGAATCAATATGTTTTGCAACAAGTTTAGCGTGTTTTAAATCTTCACTACCTTTAAATCCAATAGACCAAGTGTGAAGTTTTTTAGTAGGGAATTTTTTTTTATAATAAAAACTAACAACACCAGCAACTAAACTACTATCTAATCCACCGGATAATAAACAAGCAATATCTCTTTCAGTATTATGAACTCTTTTTCTAACAGCATTAATGAAAGAATCTCTGATAAGTTTGATAGCTTTTTCTTCACTGTTAATTAATTTATTAGTAAATATTGCAGTAGTAGAATATTGATACATATTATTATAAACACTTTTATTATCAACTATATCGTATCTAAAACAATGTCCAGGTGGAAACTGTTTACAAAAATTAGATAAAGGAGTGATTTGTTTAAGTAACGATGCAAATATAAATACATTATTATTAATAGAATAGAATAGAGGTCTGACACCATAAGGGTCACGGGCAACATAAACAATTTTTTTAGTATAATCAATAAGAACGAAAGCAAATACACCATCTAATAGATTTAATGTTTGTTTAATGCCATATTTTTTATACATATGTATGATAACTTCGCAATCGGATTTAGATTTAGGATTAACATTTAATAATTGATATAATTTACTAAAATTATAGATTTCACCATTACAAATTAAAGAACAATTATCAATTAAAAAAGGTTGTTCAGATTCAATATTATTAAATCCATTAATAGCAAGTCTAGAGAAACCTAAAATAATATTATTATAAATATTACCACATTCAAGTACACTATTTTCAGGACCTCTTTTATTGCCGTGAGAAAAAGCTTCTGTATATTCGCTTTTTTCAAAAGTATTATTAAGTATCGAAAATATACCACACATATATGTAATATAGTAAAATAAAATATCTTTAATATTTATATTTAAATAATTATGAGTGAATTTACGGCATATTATTGTAATCAATATTTAACAGAAGAATTAAATGGAAGAATAGAAAGGAGATTAAGAGGAACAGAAACTTTAGAGCCATTTTTTGAGGCAAGGTCAGTATCAACAAGATTAGAAACAATGCCATTGTATGATTGTAGAAAGAAATCAAATACACCATTAGTGAAATATGAAAGATACAATCAACACAAACAATTTAATCCAGGATATAGAGGACCATATAATGGATATAGTAATAATGTAGATGTAGAATCGAAGTTATTTAATAAATTTAGAGTATTACAAAAAGGAAGTGATCAAATGAGATATATACCTGGTTCATCAAGTGATTTATTTTTAAATAGACATTTTATTCCAGATAATAGATTGAATCAAGCACAAAAAGAAGAGGAATTTATGTCATTTAATCCAAATCAATGTAATATTGCAAATGAATTATTTAATAATCATACAAGACAACAAACAAAAAATATAAACACAAAAGAAGTAGAAAAACCAACAGCAAAATTGAGGAAAACAAAAGTTAATTAAATAATTAATATATTTATAATGGAAAAAAGTTCAACTACCGATATAGATTTATTATATTTTTCAAACAAACAATTATCACAAAAATATAATAAAACACAAGAAATAGAAAATAAGAATATTGTAGTATCAGATGAAGATCGAGAATTTTATAAAAAAAGAGTATATCAAATGACAAAGGAATTATTACGGGGTAAAAAAATAAATTCAATGATAGACGAATCATTTAATGAATTTTTGAATATAACAATAAAACATTTAAAATTTGTAGATAAGAAAGATATAATACAGAATGATTATAAAGATATAAAAGAAAAAGAAAGAAAAGTAGATGAGAATTTTGAATTAATGGACAAAAACAAATTAATGATGAAAGATAAAAAAAATAAAAAAAAAACTATAAAAGAATTTGTGAATATAGTGAATAAAAAAAAACAAACAAAAGTATTTTTACCTGAAAAAAAGGTAATAAATTTGAAATCAACAGAATTAAAAGAAAAAGGAATAAAATCTAAATAATATATAATTATGAGTTTAAAATATTTAGGTGGTAGGTCAAAAAAAAGAAAAAGATATTGTAAAGATGGTACTAGAAGAAATAAAAAGGGAAGATGCGTAAAAAATAAAAGAAGTAAAAAAAAAAATAAAAGAAAAAAGAGAAAGAAGAAGAGGAAGAAAAAAACAATGAAAATAAAACATCATAAAAATAAAAGCAATGAATCGTGTGGTTTAGGTAGAGATAAAGATGCAAGATTACCATATACCTGCTATACAAAACCAGCGTTAGAAAAAATGAAAAATATATGGAATGCTAGACATCCAGATGTAAAAATAACAGCAGATAGACCATATCCAATATGGATGGCATTACGAAAAAATATGAAAAGCAGTTGTGATAAAGAATCTTGTTGGTTAAAAAAAAATTGGGTTAGAGAAAAGATGGATAAAAAACATTTAATAACTACGTTTGCAACACCACAACCGAAAGAATGGAAAAGAAAACCAACAGAATGGTTAACTAGTGTAGATATAATGGGAGTTATGAAACAATTAGAAATAGGAAATAAACATTTTTCTTTTATAGGACCATCACCAATAGATTTTGATGAACATGAAATGTATGGAGAATGTGTATGGGAAGAATTATGTAAATTTAATTTAAATAATGAAATAAAAAAAGGGAAATCAGATATAGGAATTATATTTAATTTAGATCCTCATGATAAACCTGGATCACATTGGGTTGCAATGTATGTATCTATTCCAAAAAAAGATATTTATTATTTTGATAGTTATGGTGATAAAATGCCTAGGAGAATAAATAGATTAGCACAAAGAATACAAAATCAATCATTAAATCAAGGAAAAGCATTTAGTATAAAAGAAAATAAAGTTAGACATCAATATTCAGATAGTGAATGTGGAATGTATTGTTTATATTTTATAAAATCACTATTAGAAGGAGAGAGTTTTGATAAATTCCAACGACAAAAAACACCAGATTTGAAAATGAAAGCATTAAGAAATATATATTTTAATAAAAATTAATTAAAAAAACAAGTTTAATTAATTTATTATGGATAATAAAGAATTAGTTTTAAATGTATTAAAAGGTATGAATACAAATACGCAAACTAGTCAATTTCAGACATATTTTGATAGCATATATAATTATTATATAACTCATAAGAAAACTAGTTTTAAAAATCTTACAGAAATGAATAAAGCAATAATAGATGAATGTTATAATTGGTTAAATAATAATACACAAGTAAATAATAAACCAATTGTAAAAAAAAAGGTAAAATTAGAAACAGTAGATTTAGATAATTTACGTCATAAAAAAGATGGACAATTTGAAATGAAATTAAAAAGAAGAGAAGAACAATTTAGTTCGTTAATTAATAAACCAACGCCAAAAGAAATAGATTTTAGTATGAATTCAAAAGATTTTCCATTAAATAATGATAATAATAATTTTCCAACAGAAGATTTAACAAGATTATTGAATCAATCGATGGAAGACAGACAATTAGAATTACAACAATTACAAAGTACAAAACCATCAGCAGAGACTTTAAAATGGTTAAATCAGGAAGAAAAAAAAGAGAATAAAAAGTTGGAAACGGAGAAAAAAGTAACTTTTAATGATGAATTAAGTGTAAAAACAATATTAAATACATTATCCGTAAATATGAAATCTGACGATGAACAAGTAGATAATAATATAGATAATAATAATATATTAAGTATATTAAATCAAATATTAGATAATCAGTCAAAAATAATAAAATTAATAAGTGAGAAATAATTTATTTCCTTTTTTATTTAATGAACCTTCATTTAATAAAAGTCCATAATTATAAGCATTGTAATCATATAAAGTTCCTCCAATTTGTTTTAAATCATCACTATCATTTCGTAATACATATCTTTTACCACTAATAGTGATATAGTTATCGTTGTCTTTATTACCACCTTTTTGAATATCGAATTGTTTTATAAAACTTTTATCGATTTCTTCATTATCACTCCAATCAACGGGTTTAGATAAAAAGAAGTCAGGGTTTTTACTAGAAAATTTGAAACAAGATAATTTTTCAGTTCTACCATCTTTGTAAACTTCACAATCAATAGATGTATTTTTCATAAGAATTAATATTTCATTATTAATTTCTTCTTTTGCGTTAGATGTTTCGTGTAAAGATTCATCAGTAGTAACAACAGGAAATTCACCATCTTCATTAGGAAATTTACTTTTATCTTTTAATTTTGTAGTGTCTGTAATTAATGGTTTTCTATCTACTTCATTATCAGCATTAGGATCACCATTTAATTGTTTATCTGAAAAAACAGTAAGATATTCAAATACTTGAACGGTTCTATCTTTTTCTGGTAAATTATGATGACTACAGATTCTTCTAGCTCTACCTATAACTTGTTTTTTCCTTACAGGATGCCAATATGGTTCAGTAATATGAACATATCTGACATTCTTTAAATCAATACCTTCAGCACCTGCTTTAGTAACCATAAATACTTTTATAACGTCACCATAAAAATTATCTTCAAATCCCAGGTTATTTAATCTAGTTCTAATTTTATCTAATTCAGGAGCTTTCCAATCACTATTAAGAATTTTTCTAATAATATCTTTTTTCTCATTATCTTCATCACCAGTAAATTTAGCATAACAAGGATGTTTTACAATTTCTTCATCTGTCATATTAATAGTCCATTGAGAATTAACTTTTTCAATTTTGAATTCTTTCCAATTAACAGTATCCAATACTAAACCTAATATACCAATACCTTCTAATGATTTGAAATTAGAATAAACTAAATGTATACCTTTTAAACCACTGGTAGGTTGAAGTCTTTTTGTTATTTGATAAAATTTTGGACTATAATATTCTTTTAAAGCTTTTCCAGTTAAATATTTATCTCCATTTTCTTTTAATGATTTTAAAGTTTTCTTTATTTCATTAGCATATTCTTTATCGTCTAATTCAGCGTTTTCACTTTCTTCTGTAATTTTACCTTTCTTTTTTGGTTTTTTAATTTCTTCAGGAAATACAAAATTACAGGCTGAACGAGAACCCATTCTATAAGAAGAATTTTCATTTTTATACATATCTTTTACATTACTAGGAGGTTTACCTCTTTTTCTTTCACTTTTTCTAGCTTCTTGATAAATACCTAATTGATAATTACTCATTTCACACCGAACCATTTTAGTTTTTAATAATTTTGGTAATAATTTTTCTTGTGCGCTTCTAAAATATGATGTAAGTCCCAAAATTCTTCTTTGAAATAAAATAGGATTTTTAACCTTTTTTGTTCCATATATGTCTTCAACTATAAATTTTTCATAAAAATCATTAAATGTTTCTGGTAAAGCATTATATTTATTAAGAGTAAATTTACTAACAACTTTAATATTGTGTTTATTTAATGTATCTTTTACATATTTTTTAAATTCAGATTCGTCTAAATGCGCATTAACTGATGTAACACCACCATATCTACCTTTTTTATCTTTTATACTTTTAAATCCATATGGATTTCTAGTTATTATAATTGTTTGTGTAGTTCTGTCTTGTTTATAATCAATATAGTCAATTAATCCGTCTTTTTTAAATATATCTTTAATTGTTTGTAATGTAAAATCTCCTTTACCTACCCAATTACTATTATCTATTTTAAATTCATATGATTTAATATATCCACGTAACATATTATATAAAATACCCAATTCATTAGGATAGTTAATAATAGGTGTTCCTGTTAAAAATATAATTTTACAATTTTCAGCATCTTTTAAATATTTATACATTGTAACATTCATATCATTCTTTGGCAATGTTTTACCTAATCTTAATTTATTAGATATTCTACTAATAAAATTATGAACCTCATCTATTATAACTATTTTATTATCAAATATATTTCTTCTTCCATTTAATTCTAATGATTCTCTTTCTAATGCATTAAATTTATCTTTTCTTAAACCATCAAAATTAATAAAACGATATTTTTTTCTAATCATTGTATGCAATTGATCATCTAAACTTTTTTTATCATTCATATTTAATGAACTGTAATTTGATTCTTTTTTACTATTAACTAACCAAGCACCACCATTTTTTTTAATATATTGCAAACTTAATGATAATACTTTCGATAATCCCTTTTCCATTTTATCATTTCCTTTTGTTTCAATAAATTCCCAATGTTGATTTAAACGATATAGTGGGTCACCGCATTTTTTTAATTCTTTTATATAATTTAATCTTAAACTAGCAGGAGTTAATATAACAACACGTTTTGTAGATTTTAATCCTTCTGCTATAGCAATTGATGAACAAGTTTTACCAGCACCTAAACCATGAAATAATAATAATCCTCTATATGGAGTATTAACATTCATATAATCTTTTACTAATTTTTGATGTGTTAACAATTGGAATGTTTTTTTACCCGCAAAATTATCACAAGATACAGACGTTTTATCATCTTTTGCCATTTGTTTATATTTTCCAAAAATTTTCTTATTATTTAAAAATTTCAAAAATATAATTCTATTATTTAAATAATATCCAGGTGCTTCTATTCTTACTTCATCGAATTTTGGTGGTAGTCTATCTTTTATATTTTTTCCATTGATTTTTAATTTGTTTATATTAATTTTGTTTATTGTTCTTTCTTCTAATGGGTTAACTTCATCATAATCTGTAATAGAACCTTTTTTTATGTTTTTTTCAAATCTTATATTTGTTTTTTTATTTTTACTAGTAGGTAATACAGTAACACCTACCTTTTTTATATCTTTTCTTAAAGTTTTTTCTTTTATTTTAACTGTATATCTATTATTAAAATTTTTAATAAATTCTTCTCTATCAAACTGTATGTTTATCTTTTTTATTGGTATAGATATCATAACTGGTTTATATTTTACTGGTTCTTTTCCTCTTTTTAATTTTGTTAAAAGTGAACTCATATATATAAATTATTTATTAAATTTTTATATATAAATATTACTTTGTTATTTATATATAATGGAAAATTCACAAATTAATAAAATAAAAACAATAGAATTAAATTTTGTTCCAAAATATAAATTAAATTCTCCAAAAAATATTTGTACTACACTAAAAATAGGACCTAATAGTCCTAAAAAACCAAATTCTCCAAAAAGATTAAAACCAAAAAAAAGAGATAATGATACTTCTCCAATATTAAAACATATCGAACGTTCTATAATAACAAAATTTAAATTAGAAGATGAAGTTTGTTATGAAGATAGTGACGATGAATTTTAACTAATATTTAATAATTCATATCCTATTTTACAAGCACTCTGTTCTGCTTTTTTCTTAATTTTATGTTTTGATTCTCCCAAAAATAACAATAATTTTTCATTTACATTTTCTAAATAATATTTAATTTTATCAAGTTGATTTTGAGAATCTGGAGAATATATTTCATCTATTGTTATTGCATCGTTTCTTGTTAAATCGTGATGTTTCTGACCCATACATAAGAATACACCCATATGATAACCCTCTTCTTCATCCCATTCACTTATTTCCATATATACTGGAGTAACTTTGAATGCTTTTTGTAATACTACTTGTAGTCTGTTTTTATAATTATCGTCTGTTTTCAATAATTCTAACCAATCAACGTGATTATCAAATATAGTTTCTACAAATATTTGAGCTATTTGAAAACCAGGACCAGTAACAAATGTATCTTTAAACCAATTATCTTCATCACGAATATCTATTTTATTAAAATCTAAAAATAATGCTCCCAAAAATGCTTCAAATAAACATCCTAATTTTTTTAAATTAGTTCTAGTTTTCTTTTCTTCGGCATTAGCTGACATTATATACCATTTGTTTAATCCCATTTCATATATCATTTTTCCTATTGATTCATTTTTTACCAATGCTATTTTTTTTTCTGTCATAAAACCTTCATTTGCTTTAGGAAATCGTCTATATAAATAATATTTTGTAATACA
>Ga0163109_10004358_pt1 | contig 10755 bp, 7 predicted proteins | sample CRUFie1St13metaG_FD_108704 | JGI IMG/M metagenome (GOLD analysis project Ga0163109, IMG submission 108704) | Marine microbial communities from the Costa Rica Dome - CRUD Field 142mm St13 metaG | ecosystem: Environmental > Aquatic > Marine > Oceanic > Photic zone | place: Costa Rica: the Eastern... | reverse complement strand
GCAGTGTTATCCGGCTTTAATAGTGCCAGGCGGAGCCGGGCGCCTTGATATTACTGACGGGCGCCACGGGTTATGTGGGCGCCGCGCTTCGCGCGGCGCTTGAACAGCGGGGTTTATCGTTGCGGCTGCTGACGCGGGCTGAGGATACGATAAGTGGTGCACCGCACGGCGAGAGGGTGCACTGGGACATGAGTAGCGGCGATGATCTGCCTGAGGGCGTGTTTGACGGCGTGTCTTCGGTCATTCATTGCGCAGGCTTGGCACATCGCCAGGCCGACGAGCGCGCCTCACAGCGCATTAACGTCGAGGCCACTTCTGATCTTGCGCGACGCGCACTGGAGGCGGGTGTTTCACACTTTATTTATGTGAGCTCGCTGAATGTAGTGCCCGCCGAGGCGCTCTCGCCTTTGCATTCGGCAGATTATTACCCCGAGCCTCAGGAGCGTTATGCGGCATCCAAGTGGCGCGCGGAGCAGCGTCTGTGCCAGGTGTTTGCCGAGCGTCACAGCCAGCTGACGGTAGTGCGCCCTGGCCTGGTCTATGACATCGAGCTCACGGCCAATCTTAAAACCGTGAATAACGCGCTGCGTTGGTGGCCCTTGTGCCTGCCTTCGGTGGGATACCGGAGCATGGTGGCTCGTGGAGATTTGGTCGCATTGCTGATCAGCTGCGCGCTGGGTGCGTCAGGGGCACCGGCTGGCGAGGACACCCTCGTGGCCACGGACGGAGTGATCTACGATGCCCAGCGCATCTCGCGTGCGCTATCTCAGGGGATGAAGTGGGGCGTGATGCCACAGTGGCTCTGCCGTCTCGCAGGCAGAGTGCTGGATTGGAAAAAGGGCAACGAGGCGGGCAGTCACTGGCGCGGCCTCAGCGCGGATCATTGGACCGGTGACGCGCCGGTGGTCGCGGGTTGGCAGCCTTCCTTGACGCTCGAATCTTTTGCCGCCCGCGAGCGAGGGCGTTCATGATGCTGTTGATCGCCATGGCATTGTTGGTCAGTCTAAGCCTGTGGGCATTTGTCTGCTTAGCCCCGCACTGGGGTTTGGTTGACCAGCCGAACTCGCGTAGCCTGCATACGAAGCCAACTTTAGTCAGTGGCGGCATCGCGCCAATACTGGTGCTGGCGGCCGCGCTTTCCATCACCATGAACTTTCCCGGAGCACAGGCAGTCGCTCTGATGACGTTTGCGCTCACAGCTATTGGCTTGCTGGATGATCGGCGCGGTTTACCCAGTGGGTTGCGCTTCCTGTGTTATCTCGGTGCAGGACTTGTACTCTGTTGGCTCCTGCTGCCAGCCAGGTCCGTGAGTATCTTCGTGCTGGGGATGGGCGGCATGGCAGTGGCCTGGTGCATCAATCTGGTGAACTTCATGGATGGTGCCGATGGTTTAGTGTCCACTCAGGCGCTTTGCGTGGCGATGGGGATGGGGCTGATCGCCAGCTTCGGAGCGTTTCCTAATGCGCAATTGGCGTGGCTGTCTGCCATGCTGTTTGCCTGCTGGGTGCCGCTGCTTTGGTTCAATTGGCCTCCGGCGAAACTCTTCATGGGGGACGCGGGTGCGATCCCTCTCGGATTCGTACTGGCACTGATGGGACTGATGGCGTTTCTGACAGATCCCTCATTAGGGTTCGCGTGGCTGATTTTGATGATGCCCTTTCTGGTCGATACGGGACTCACGCTGTGTATCCGAGTCTTTGCGGGCGAGCCGCCGCACGTTGCTCACCGCGACCACGCTTATCAGCGCTTGAGCATGCAAATGGGCAGTCCACTACCCGTTACGCTGGGATTACTCGGTATGCAGGTCATCTGGCAATTTCCGTTCGCGGTGACGGCCGTCAATAGCGCTGTCTTCCCGCCGCTTCTGGTATTTTTATCCGCCATGCCATCGGTCGCGACTGTGGTGTACGCGCGCCTGAGGGCTTAAACTTGTGACTTATAAGTAACTATCCGAATCTTCTACGGGTTCGGTTGCGTGGTTCAGGTGAGTATGGTCAAGAAGATGGCATCGCGGTTGCGCGCGATGGGCACGCGTTCGCTCTCCACCGTCATCTGGCTTTTCGCCCGACGCTCACTACCCCCTTCTTTCCGATTCTCCGGATGGTTAGTCCTCGATTTACTGGTTGTGATCGGCGCCCTTTACGGTGCTGCAGTGATCGGCAGAGCAGAGAATGCTGGCGTATTGGACTCACTGACTCCCGTCACTACCGCCCTATTACTGATCGGCTCTGCCGCTATTTTCAGTATTCAGGGCCTTTACCACTCTGTTATCCGTTATATGGGTCAACAAGCGGTGTGGGATCTGGTCAAAGCCGTCAGCGTTTCGACTGTGGCACTGGGTGCTTGCATCCTTTTTACCGAGTCAACGTTGCCCGCCACCGCTGCATTGGTTTACTGGCTTTTGCTCTTTGTGGGTATTGGCGGGTTGCGCCTGATCTCGCGAGGCTGGCTCCAGGCCAATACCGGGGCAGATGTGCGGCGTGTCATCATTTATGGTGCGGGTGAGTCAGGTCGTCAGCTGCTGAATGCCCTCAATCACGGCACGGATTACCGCGTGGTGGCATTTATCGACGACAACCCCAATCTGCACGAGACAGTGATCAATGGTCGTCCGGTCTTGGGAGCGGATGAGCTGACCAACTTGGTGGAGAAGCATGCGGTCCGGCAGGTCTTGCTGGCGATCCCATCGGCCTCTCAAGAGCGCCGTCGTGCTATTATTAATTCGTTGGTCGGTTTGCCTGTCAGAGTGCGGACCATCCCCAAGATCAGCGAGCTGATTTCTGGTAACGCCATCGTGAATCAGATTCAGGATGTGGATCTGGACGAGCTGCTGGGCCGTGAACCCGTTCCACCGCATCTCGAACTGATCGATCGTTGTATCACTGACAAGGTCGTGATGGTGACGGGGGCGGGTGGCAGCATCGGATCCGAGCTGTGTCGTCAGATTTTGGCGTCATCGCCCAGAGAGCTGATACTCCTCGATATTTCAGAGTTTGCGCTCTATAGCGTGGATCGTGAGATCAAGAGCCTGTGCCAGCGGCAGGACCTGCGTTTCCCGGTGGTGACTCTGTTGGGTAGTGTGCGCGATGAGCAGCGCCTAGAGTCTATTTTCCGCACTTTCTCTGTTGATACGGTCTACCACGCGGCGGCATACAAGCACGTGCCCATGGTGGAGTACAACGTCGCAGAGGGCGTCGCTAATAACGTGCACGGTACCTGGAGTGCGGCGTGGGCGGCGCATCGGGCGGGCGTGGATACCTTTGTGCTGGTCTCGACTGATAAAGCGGTTCGTCCCACTAATGTGATGGGCGCATCCAAGCGGTTTGCGGAGCTGATTTTGCAAGGCCTCTCCCAAATCGAAACCCAGACCCGCTTCTGCATTGTGCGCTTCGGTAACGTGCTCGGTTCCTCGGGCTCTGTTGTGCCACTGTTCCGCGAGCAGATCAGTAGCGGTGGCCCGGTGACGGTGACCCATCCCGAAGTGTCTCGGTACTTTATGAGTATCCGCGAGGCGGCGCAGCTAGTACTGCAGGCGGGTGCGCTGGGTACCGGGGGCGATGTCTTTGTGCTGGACATGGGTGAGCCTGTGCGGATCGTTGAGCTGGCCGAGCGAATGATTCGATTGAGTGGTTACGAAATGGAACGAGACAACATGTTTGGCGAACACATCGACCTCGAATACATTGGTCTGCGCCCGGGTGAGAAGCTTCACGAGGAATTGTTGCTGGGTACCTCATTGACGGGTACTGGACACCCGATGATCATGCGCGCGGAGGAAGAATCCTTTGACTTCGACTTTATCGATGATGCGGCTCACCGCTTGTTGCGAGCCTGCGCAGAGATGGATCTCAATGATGTGACGGTCATTTTGACCGAGCATGTCATGGGCTTCTCGGGACACGAGCCGCGACACGATTATGTCTGGGTTAAGCAGGGCCGCGCTGGTAAGCGTGTCCGCAAATCGCTTGAGGCGGAGAACATCACTCCGATTCGCCCGGAACTGGTGGGCCCCAGACAGAGCACCGGTCGACCTACCGACTGATCCCAATCCCCGCAGTGCTAGTGAAGGTGGGCTGAACCAGCCTCACCTCCGGCCTCTATCCGTTGTGCCATGTCTTGTGTACAGCCCCATGCCCCCGGTTCTCTCGGAAGGTATCCAAGTGACGAATGCCGTAGATCAGCGTTGATCGTTGCTCCCGATACGGCGCTCTTGATAGGGTCCGCTTTCACCTTGATATCAGGCAGCGCCGGGGCAACCTATGTCTATGATCGTCAATCGACGCGACGTCGATTTTTATCTCGATGAAATGTTTGATTTGGGGTCGCTGCTCGCCAGTGACCGCTATAGCGAGCACGACCGCGAGAGCATCTCGGCCATACTCGATCTTTGTCAAAACATGGCGGAGGAAGAGTTTTTACCCCTTGCGGCGGAGCACGACGAAAACGAGCCCGTCTTCAAAGATGGACAGGCGATCACCCCACACTCGTTAAAAGCTTGCCTGAAAACCTTCGTTGAGGCGGGTTTGCCCACGGCGACTTTTGATCATGATCTTGGCGGCATGCAGTTGCCCATGATGGTCGCCAACTTCATGCAGGGTATCTTTCAAGCGGCCAATGCGCCGGCGACTGGCTACATATTCCTGACCTCCTCTAATGCGCACATGTTGCAGGCGTGCGGCAGCGAAGCCCTGCGCGAGCGTTACCTGCCGCCTCTCGTAGAGGGGCGTTGGTTTGGCACCATGTGCCTGTCTGAGCCCCATGCCGGGTCATCATTGTCGGATATCCGCTGCTCGGCCGAGCCTAATGGTGATGGCAGTTACAAGCTGACGGGTACCAAGATGTGGATCTCTGGAGGCGAGCAGGATATTTCCGAGAACATTGTGCATATGGTACTGGCCCGAACTCCCGATGCGCCTCCCGGCGTGAAGGGCATCTCGCTATTTCTCGTGCCTAAAATTCGCGTCGAGGAAGACGGCTCCTTAGGGGAGCCGAATAACATTGCGCTCGCGGGCCTCAACCACAAGATGGGACAGCGTGGCACCACCAACACGCTGCTGAACTTCGGCGAGGGCGGTGATTGCCTTGGCTATTTAGTAGGGGAGGTAAACGAAGGCCTCAAAAACATGTTCCACATGATGAACGAGGCCCGAATTGGTGTGGGTATGCTGGCCACCATGTCGGGGTTGGGCGGCTATTTGTACTCGCTTGATTACGCTCGCAACCGACCGCAGGGTCGGCACCCAGGCGATAAAGACCCCAATAGCCCGATGCTCCCGATTATTGAGCATGCTGATATCCGCAGGCTCCTGATGGAACAGAAGGTGGCAGTAGAGGGGAGCATCGCGCTGCTCACATACTGCTCGCAGTTGGTGGATCAACAGCTGATTTCAGATGACCCGCAGGCTTCGCAGAGGCTCACATTACTGCTTGAGCTACTCACGCCTATCGCCAAGTCATGGCCCTCAGAATATACCCTTGAGGCCAATAAGCATGCGATCCAGATTCTGGGTGGCTACGGTTACACCCGCGAGTACCCAGTTGAAAGGCTATATCGCGATAACCGTTTGAACCCGATCCACGAGGGTAGCCATGGCATTCATGGCCTCGATCTCTTGGGTCGCAAAGTGAATCTGGCGGGCGGTGTCACCCTCGCTATCTTTGAAGAAGAAATGCAGCCGGCGTTAGACGCAGTGGCCTGCGTTGAGTCGTTTGCGGCGATGGGAGAGGCGCTTGCCGATATTTGGGCGTTGGCCAAGCAAACCATCGAGAGCGTGAATCAGGAGCCTGATACCGTCACGCGTCTTGCCAGCGCCACACCGTTTTTAGATGCCTTTGGACACGTGGTCATCGCCTGGCTGTGGTTACGTCAGGCACTGGTGGCCCAGAAAGCCTTAAAAAGTGGCGCTCAAGCGGACGCCGATTTTTATGAAGGCAAGATCGCCGCTTGTCAGTTCTTTTATCGTTATCACTTACCGCAGGCGGCCGAGAAACTTCGTTACGTCGCGTCTCAGGACCGGTCGGTGCTCGACACCGAGGCGAGTTGGTTTACTGGTCAGTGAGAAGCGTGGATCCAGTCAGCGATATGCCCGGATCTTATTGAAGCTCAGGTCCGACTCAGCTTGATTTCTTCTTCGATTGAAAATTACGCATGAATTCCTTGTCTATGAATGAGCCGTCCTGGTGTAAGCGATAGTGTGTGTGTGCCAGATGGTGGGCGTTGAACGCGCTGCGCTGCACGTTCTCAAAGCCTTGGGCGTGGAAAGCTGCGTTAATCGCATCTTTGCCGAGTTTTAAAGCAAAAGACGGTTTGTCGGACAGCGTGCGAGCAAAGGCGAGGGTCGCTTCCTCTAGCTCGTCTCGTGGAACAACCCGGTTCACCATGCCAGCAGCCTCTGCCTCATCGGCCGAGATTGGCTGACCGGTGAGCAGGAACTCCTTGGCCTTGCGGATACCCAGTTCCCAAACGTGGGCAAAGTACTCCACACCAGGTATGCCCATGTACATGGTGTTGTCTTGGAAGGTGGCATCGCTACTAGCGATGACAAAGTCACAGGGCCAGATCAGCATCAACCCGCCGGCAATGGATTTACCATGAACAGAGGCGATGGTGGGTTTGGCCAAATCCCGCCAGCGGCGGCAAAAACCCTCATAAATTTCCTTTTCGCGGCAGTAATATGCTTCCGAGCCATCCCATTTGTCATCACTCCAGGTGCCAACCCGTTTGTGCTCGCTACCGCGGCTATTGATATCACGCAGGTCGTGACCGGCTGAGAAGTGGGGTCCCTTCGCAGCCAGAATCACCACCTTTACCTCGTTATCGCCCATGGCGATGTCGAAGGCATCGTTGAGCTCGTAGAGTAGGTGCGAGTCCTGAGCGTTTCTCGCCTCCGGGCGATTCAGCCAGATGCGCGCGATGCCGGTCTCAGGTTTTTCGTAGATCAGGGTGTCATAATCAGGCATATCGGCGTCCTTCTGTGGTTGTGACAACGTTACTACAAACGTCGCCCGAGTGGCCGTCAGCGCCATCTTTCATTGCGAGGTTTGTGCGCCCAAGAACGCAGAGTGACTAGCCATTAGTTGCCTGAGGTTTTCAGCTGTTTCTGAATCGATTTCAGCGTGTTCATCAGTTCGCGATTGCTGGGCTCCTTGCCTTTGGATGCGCCTGAAGCCGCACCAGATGAGCCCATCATGATGGCTAACAGATTGGTCACCACAGAGTGGTCGTAAGGACGTTCCCGCAGTTTCAGCGTTCTGGCTGAAAACTCTAATGTTCCGAAGAAGACATCTCGCAGTTGCCCTATCGGTGTGCCCTTGGGAAGCTCACCCCGGTCTACGCCGCGCTGCATGATGCGATCAAAAACTCGAACGTACTCGCGCACCTGATCGAGATCCTGCTCTTGTTGTGGGCGTGCCCGGTAGGTCAGTGAGACGACTTCGAATTGGTCTAGTATCGAGTTGAGGTGATAGTGGCCCAACTGCTCCAGCTGTTCTGCTGTTATCGCATCGGGTTCAATCGCCGCCTCGGCGCCCAGTGTTAGTTGGGTCCAGAAACGACCCACTACCCCGGCTAAAAGATCCTGCTTATTTTTGTAGTAGAGGTACACCGTGCCCTCGGCAACCGACGCCGCGCGGGCAATCTCCGATACCTTGGCATCATCGAAGCCAACCCGCGCGAAAATCTTCTCTGCGGCGTCGAGAATGCTCGATTCTTTGGCTTCCACGCGCGCTCTTGAGGTGTGGCGGGGTGTTGCCGGCATTGAATAGCGCCCGTATACTGAGTTCAATTCATTTTAAATGAGTTAAAATCATTTTGGTAGCGGTATGAATTTAATCCAAGAGCACAAAGGGCAGGCGGCATGATTCGCATAGGCGGTGCAACGGGCTATTGGGGCGAGGCAGACCTCGCCCTCCCTCAATTTCTGGGTGAGGGCGATCTTGATTTCATCGTTTTCGACTATCTTGCCGAGATCACCATGTCCATCATGGCTCGCGCCAAAGCCGCGGACCCTGAAAAAGGCTACGCCACCGATTTTGTCAGCGCCATTGTCGCACCTCATCTGCAGGCCATTGCCGATTCAGGCGTCAAACTGATCAGCAATGCGGGTGGCGTAAATCCCGAGGCCTGTGGCCGTGCTATCCGACAACTTATTGAGGATGCGGGGCTGTCGCTGAAGGTGGCAGTGATTACCGGCGACGACCTCATGCCCAAGTTGGATCAGGTGTTGGGCTCAGAGCCTACAGAGATGTTCACCGGTGAACCCACACCGCCCCGCGAGGCGATAGCCAGCGCTAACGCCTATCTCGGCGCGTTTCCGATTGCTGAGGCGTTGAATCAAGGCGCTGATATTGTCGTGACAGGTCGCTGCGTCGACAGTGCGGTCACGCTGGGAGCTTGTATCCACCGGTTTGGCTGGCAGCGTGATGACCTCGATTTGTTGGCAGCGGGTTCACTTGCCGGCCACTTGATCGAGTGCGGGCCTCAGGCTACCGGTGGTAACTACACCGACTGGCATGAGGTTGCCGATACCCTCCATGAAGTGGGTTACCCCATTGCCGAGATTGCTGCAGACGGTTCGGTAATGATGACCAAACCACAGAGCACTGGCGGCTGTGTGACGAGGGGCACGGTCGGTGAGCAGTTGCTCTACGAGATCGGTGACCCCGCTGCATATTTCCTGCCCGATGTGATCTGCGATTTCACCCAGGTATTGCTCGATCAAATCGATGCCGACCGCGTCGCTGTGACTGGCGCCCGGGGGCGCGGTGTGCCCGCTCAATACAAAACCTCGATGACATGGGCCGACGGATGGCGGGCCGGCATGATCGGCTTTTATGTGGGCGTGCGCGCCGCGGAGAAGGCGCAGCTGTTTGCGGAAGAAGCCATCCAGCGCGCGCGGCGCAAGCTCTCGAGCATGGGGGCCCCTGATTACGTCGACGTCTGCGTAGAAGTCGTCGGTGACGAGAGTCATTGGGGCGAAGCAGCTCGTTATGTGAGAAGCCGCGAGGTCGCGGTGAAAGTGGCCTGCCGGCATGCAGATCGGCGCGCGACAGACCTGTTGATGAGAGAGCTGGCCGGTGTCGGCTTGGGTGCGCCGGCAGGATTCTGCGCCTTTGCGGGTACACGCCCCAAGTCGTCGCCAGTTATCCGCTTGTTCTCGATACTCGTTGATCGTGATCTGGCTGATATCCAGATTCACACTGCCAATGAGACCCAACCCTTTGATGATTCTAGGGAGATGGCGTCTGAGGGAGCTGATGTGGCGGAGGGTGACACTGGCGGTGCAAGTGCATCAGATCTTGAGCCGGAACTTGCGGCTCCTGACGGAGCTGAGCAGGTCGAGGTGCCCTTAGAGCGACTGGCCTGGGCACGCTCGGGCGACAAAGGTGACAAAGCCAATATCGGCGTAATGGCACGCAAACCGGAGTACTTCCCGTGGATTGCGGCGGCGTTGACCGCGTCCTACGTAGCGAGCCGCTTTGAGCATTTTATGGCCAGCCCCGAGATGGATCGCTACGTCTTGCCGGCGCTCCCCGCACTCAACTTTGTGTTGCACCATGCCCTCGGTGGCGGAGGCGTGGCGAGTTTGCGCAATGACCCTCAGGCAAAGGGCTATGCGCAAATTTTATTGGATACGCCGGTGAGCCTGCCGGCCCAACTGTTGGAGGACTGAGATGGTCGCTGTGACGTCCCAGATAGACGCGAATTCCGAGGCCTTTGCGGCCAATCGGGCCAGCATGATGACGTTTATCGACCGATTGCGCTCACTGGAGGCGCGAGCGGCGGAAGCCTCGGCCAAGCGCCGGGCGACGTTCGAGAAGCGTGGCCAGTTATTGCCGGCCGATCGTCTGTACCGGCTGCTGGATCCGGGCATGCCCTTTCTGCGGCTGCATACGCTGGCTAACTTCGCGGTTGATAACCCGGATCGGGAGGCGAGTATCCCTGGCGCTTCGGTGCTGGTGGGTATTGGTTTTGTGGGCGGCGTGCGTTGCATGGTCTGGGTCGATGACTCGGGTATTGCAGCCGGCTCCGCAACAACCAAGACCGGTGAGGTGCATCTCTCCCTGCAGGAGATTTGTAAGCGCCAGAAGTTGCCCTTGATCCACTGCGTTGAGAGTGCTGGCGCGAATCTGTTGCAGTACCAGACCGAGCTGTGGTCTGTATTTGGCGGTGTTTTCCGCAATCTCGCGCAGATGTCAGCGATGGGTTTGCCGACCATGGTCGTGCTGCACGGTGGCTCGACTGCGGGTGGCGCCTACATGCCAGGCATGTCGGATTACGTTATCGGTGTAAAAGAAAATGGCATGGCAGCGCTCGGTGGTGCGGCACTGGTAAAAGCCGCAACCGGTGAGGTCGCTAATGACCGGGAGCTCGGTGGTACCGAGATGCATGCTAGCGTCTCAGGCGTTGTCGAGTACCTAGTAGAAGACGATGCTCATGGACTTCTGAAGGCGCGTGAAGTGTTCGAGCGTTTGGACTGGAATCGACGCACCACACCCATACCCCGTCGCGCCTATCAGCCGCCAAAATATCCTGCTGAGCAGCTGGCGGGCGCGGTGCCGACCGATCCAAAAGTGCCCTATGACTGTCGCGAGGTGCTCGCGCGGATCGTTGATGGCTCCGAAATTGAAGAATTTAAGCCGCGCTACGGGGCCTCCACGCTCTGCGCCCACGTCAGTATCACCGGCATTGCCTGCGCGGTGATTGGCAACAATGGCCCGATCGACCCGAACGGTGCGACCAAGGTCGCGCAGTTT
>Ga0163109_10004357_pt1 | contig 10756 bp, 21 predicted proteins | sample CRUFie1St13metaG_FD_108704 | JGI IMG/M metagenome (GOLD analysis project Ga0163109, IMG submission 108704) | Marine microbial communities from the Costa Rica Dome - CRUD Field 142mm St13 metaG | ecosystem: Environmental > Aquatic > Marine > Oceanic > Photic zone | place: Costa Rica: the Eastern... | reverse complement strand
TCGGCAGTGATTAACGGGCGGCACTTAAGAGGGGAGATAGGACCCTATCGGACCGACTTAAGTGTGTAGCCGTTTTATAAACCCAAACAATTACGTCTACGATGTATCTCGTAATATAGTTGTTAAAGCTCTTTGAATAAGAAGGTGATGATGAGAAACAACAGAAAATGGCGTAGGCTTAACAAAACGGTCAACAAGCTAAATCGAATCAACCGCACATACAAGAAACCGGAAGCAACCTATAGAGAAAAAGCCGAGATGCTTCAACTCAAGACATCCATAGGTAAACTCAAAAAAGAGCTTAAAGAAGCACAGAAGACAAACCTGGATCTCGAAAAGACCAACGATGAACTAACCCAAAGGCTTTCTGCGGCAGAATCTCGCCTTGCGGCGATTTATAAAGACATACAAGCCCTGAATGACTCTATCCAAGAAGCTCCGTGTGAGAAATGAACATCGTAATTGGGGTCGCATCTCTTGTCATGGTTCACATACTAGTGTGGATGACGACAAACCTCCAGCTAGTAGAGGGCTGGAAAGACTCTGATAAAATCTGGTGGGTCATCGTCGGGCTGGCAATTCCGACGTCCCTTCTTGCGGCTTATGCAACACGCATGCTTTATATTTCTCTAGACAGTGCCTGGTCGATACGGTTCATTGGCTTTGGAACGTCATACCTGGTGTTTCCCATCATGACCTGGATGTTGTTGGGTGAATCAATGTTTACACTCAAGACATTAATTTGCATCGCCCTGTCCATAGTTATCCTCATGATTCAATTCAAGATGTAGGAGCAACATCATGTATATACAAATTGAGAACAAGAAAGGGGATTGCAATGAGCAGCAAGAAGACCCCTTCGAACAAAAGAATTCTAGATCTAAACAACGCCAAGATTAGGCGTATCATATTAGTACAAAGCTTACAAATCAAGTCGCTTCAAAGAGAAAACCAGCACTTAAGAAACAAAGTGATCCGGGTAGAAGGGACTATCAAGGGACCTTACAAATTTTTCTATAAACTAGCTTATGCTTGTGAGGTTATACTTAACATAGTGAAATCACCATTCCGGAGAAAAGAATGAGAATTACTGAAACGAAATTACGTGAACTTATTCGCACGGTCCTGCTGAGAGAAGCAGGTGACGACGATGAAAAGATTCCGGGATGGAAGCCACCCTGGGAAGGCGGCGGATCTGGATCCGGTGGTCATGCCGGTGATAGACACTGGGCAGACAACGAATACGACAGCGACGAATTCGGCATGGCCGAATCTGATGACGCGGATGAAGGTGGAGGTGATGAAGAGGAATAAGTCATACGCTATCCTCTTGGGGGTAGTGGCTTTGAATCTTCTGAACCTATTTGACGCTTATTTCACTTACATCGGCGTAAGTCAAGGCTACTTGGAAGAGCTTAATCCTGTCATGGATTATCTCCTCCATCTCGGGCCGATTCATTTCTTCACATGGAAAATAGCCCTAGTCGGCTTAGCCTCTTCTTTTCTTTATATTCGAAGGTCTAACAAACTAGCTAGAAGAGTCACCTGGTTCGGGTGCATTCTTTACTTCGGCATTGCTATTCTTCATTGCTTCCATCTCTTTAGCCTTAGTAATCTGAGCTAGCATCTCTTCTTCAATGTGCTCAACCATGTACTGAAGCTTCTTGTCCCTGCTTAGCTTTTTGAAAGCTGCCTCTTTTTTTAGAGCATCTGATCTAGACTCACACTTCTGAGTAAACATGAGCCTGACTGGACGCCTGGACCTTGTGTACTTGGCACCCTTTTTACTCTCGTTATGCTCTTTCACTCTTCTTTCGGGATCTGTAGTGATTCCACAATAGTAGGACTGAGTGTGATCACCGCACTGCACAACATACATGTAGTACGACGATTCTTTCTTTTTCTTTTTTACGGTTCGTGAATGATGTCTTTTGATTTCCACACCGATTCGCCAAACTTTTCATTGTCATGTTTGATCGTAATTAAGATCTCTGACTGGCTTGGCCCTCCGACTGTCCACTGACCGCCATTCTGAACCTTTACTTCTGTTATGGTGCCCGCTTTATGAGCAGCAAACACGGGAACGACTCTATCACCTACTCTAAATCTCACTTGTACATCTCCTTGTAAATTAATTCCGCAACATCAAAATCTTCCTGATAATCGACATCGATAGACTCGATATTGTCCAAGACGACAGGGTGAAGCTTTCTTCCTACTATGTTTCTATTCTTAATCATCAAATCTTTCGGTATCATGTTAATAGCAAAATTGAGTGCATATATTTCCGGCAAGTCCTGAGACCTTGGGTGAAAGCTTGGGTCATAATTTATTGCACCCTCTTTGTCCCACAGATATTCTTTCAAAGACTTGACTGTTGCCAAGCTATCACGCTCCGGAGACATGTTTTGATATTCTCTTATGCATCTATCAATTGATGCGTCTTTTAGAAGTGGGCTAGTGACATGCACGTACATGACATGATCACATGATGCCAATCCTGCCAAGTACTCATAGACTTCATTCATAGGAACGTGATCACTAGCTAGCCTAGCATCACGCATAAATACTACTGCACCGTGTGACATGGCGATCTTGGACATTTTTTCACAGTCCGTGCTTACGATGATTTCATCTATCCCGTCGATTCTGCACAACTGCTTAAGCTTTATTTCTAACAAACTAGTTCCTGCAAAGGGCCTTATATTCTTTTCGGGAATCCTCTTCGATCCCTTTCTAACTGCTATAATAGCTGTCACTTTTTTCAAAGCTGTCCTCCGTTAACGTCCAAAACGGACCCTGTGATATAATCAGCAGCGCTAGAACACAGAAATAGTATTGGTTGTGACTGATCTTTTACAGACGCTAACCTTCTGACTGGGACTGCTGATGCTAAGCTTATAAGCTCTTGCTCACTCATGCTCTCAATAAGCATGTCTGTCATAGTTTGACTAGGGCAAACAACATTTACGTTTATACCATATTGCCCTACTTCTGAAGCTAACTGTCTCGTTAACCCGATGATTCCTGCTTTACTAGAAGTGTAGTGCACACCACTGACTAAACTTCTGCTTCTTCCTGCAATCGAAGAAACGTTGACAATTTTACCCCCGCCGGAGTTTTTCATCTTTTCTATAGCCATCTGACTTGTTAAGAAATAAGATCTCAAGTTTACCTCTAAAACCTCATCCCATTCGCCAATATGAATTTTGCTTGAAGGCTTGCAAAAATTTATTGCAGCTGCGTTTACTAGGATGTCGACGTTGCTGAGCCGGCTCATCACAGATTTGACCTGATCTGTGTTTCTTATGTCGCACTCTGCGTGAGATATCCCGGCTAGATCTAGTCCGCTGCCGGGGCTTCTAGAAATATACGTGACGTTTGCATTCGATTCTAGAAGGTCTAGGCAAACCTGCTTTCCAATCCCTCTAGACCCGCCAACAACTACAGCGTCCTTTCCTGCAAAGTTATATGTTACACTCACTTAGTCTCCGGATACACATGCTCTACGTCTGGTTGAGTCACAGCATATCTCACTCCCGGCTTGTTACCAATGCATGTGATCTGGTGTAATACACCCGTCGGGACGACAACAATATCATTTGTCTTTACAACTTTTGTTCCTTGGCCTTCGATCCACCATTCCCACTCTCCGTCCATGATGACCCAATTTTCATCTGCTTTTGGGTGATAGTGACGACGATTTCCTTCGCCAGGCTGTTGCTGAATTATCACACCACCAAACCTGTCATTGTAGGCAATTCTAACAGCCCAAGATCCCATTCCTAGCTCTTTCCTAAGGGATTCTAAGCTTATCGTTGAGACGTTTTCATACTTGTGGAATGTATCCAAAGTCTGTGGGTCTAGACCATCTTCTGACAATACTCGCTTAACATCGCTGTCACTCTTCACCGGCTGTCTCCTTATCTATTACGCCTAGGGATTCCATGATATCAACAGTACGGGACCAGTCAGTAAACCTGATCCCTTTGTCATCAATATACACTTTGGCCCGTGGCTTTTCACTTGTTACTTTGCTAACAAACTTTGCCATATCGTGTTCTTCTAACCACTCCCAAACCAACTCTGTTCCGGTTTTGCCATTGACCAATCCTCGATCAGGTTTAGCCTTGCAAGTATTTATTATGATAGTATGATCCTTAGACAGACGCTGAAGTGCTTCATAAGAACCTTCAACAGGGACGTCGTATATAGTCCCGTCGTAATAGCCTTTTGAGCACTTGTGAATTACCCCGTCGAAATCGATCCCAATATTGATTTTTTCATCCGGATAGCTGTGCTTTCTGATTTCACCGCCTTTCCAGTTTAGTTTCTCTAAGTCTTTGGGCGAATTCTTTCCAATTGGAGGACACTGTTTTCCAGACCCATGAGTTAACTGATACGTTAACAGCAACGTCATGACTTCTGCTGTGTGGTAATACTCGGCCCCAATCTCTACGACAGTTAAATTTCGAACCTTGTCTTTAAGTGGACGGCTGGTTATCATTCCGACTTTCATCCCTTGGTCTTCGGCCCATTGCAATGCTTTAATAACATCTGTACTTGTTCCTGACGAGGAGATTCCTAAAACTAAAGAATTGGATAGTTGCTCAGATGATTTTGTGCACGTTCGTTGATTTAACCACGTTGCCATCCATTGATCAAACCCCACATCATTAATCAAGGAAGTAGCTACTACACCTGACCCTGGACACATACCGTTTTTCGTTCCATTTGAAAGCCTGGTTATGTCAACAGCAGCGTGATCAGCAACAGCAAGGTTACCTCCATGCCCTAAGACATACACATCACCAGAATCGTTAAATTTTTGCTGCAGGTCTTGCCAGCTTTTTGTAGATATTACCTGAGTAAATCGTTCACCTAAATTTTCTATATTAAGCATTAGTTCTCCACAATGTCATCAATTAAAACTTCGTCAAAGTGGGTCATTGCATCAGGGTTAATGGACATCACTTTCACGTTTGGATATTTTTCACTGATCCACAGTTTCATATCTTTCCACTTGTCAATCAAGGGTTGTCTAGGCTTGCCGTCATAATTTCTAATATGGGGATTGTGTATCGACCCCTTGGCATAAGAGCAGTCATGACCTATCAAATAAATTTTTTCAACACCAGTCCACAGCGCAAATTGCATCATTTCCCAAGATATTGACATCCTGGAGTACATGTAATTGTTCACTATATCTTTCTGAAATTGTTGCTGCCTTTCTCCGACAAACCTTGAATTATTGAACCAGGGTGGACACACATCATAGTGAATAGCATGCTTTACAGGGACGCCTCCCGTTACATTCAAAACGCTACACTCACTCGACGGGTGGTCCCTTATGAACTTCTGAATCCTTGGGCGATAATTGTTGTAAGCCTCTGGGTCTTTATAGAACGTCTTGTCTCTGTTCGGCCATCCAACTTGTGCATCACCTACAAAGTGATAATCCAGAGTTAGTTCTGGACTGTAGATCATCTCATTACACCCAATGTGAATTATGTTCTTGCTTCCATCGTACTCTGATAAAGATGGGCCACAACCGATAACAGCAGCGGACTTTCCCTTATGTACATCTTTAAACGGCTTAAAACATGCGTTGACTTCGGACACTTTTTATCACCCAATTCCTGTTTGTCATAGTATAGACAGAAAAATGATGTTGTATTATTAGAGATAGATTCTAAGGACAGCTGAATTCTGCATAGCCATTGTAATTTCTACATCGTAGTCACTTAGTGCGTCTACGACTAGACTTCTCATTTCATCAGAATTACCGGTTACAATATCTACGCAGTCATATGACCCCCATATTCGGGTCATGAAAGAATCACACTCTCTTCTCACGTCCGCATGCCTGATCCCGTGCAGATCAAGCTGTGGTATCATTATTTGACGCCCTTGATGATTTCTTTTGATTCAATTTGAGTTCGAGCTTTATGTGTTAACGGGATTGCGTCGCCGTCGGCATCAATGTGGACGAAAGTCATTTCTGTGGAACACACAACTTTTTGAACACCAGCATGTGGGCTGTGCCTTCTAGCTTCAAGCTTGAATGTTGCCGAAGTTCTGCCGGCTCTGAGTGGTGTTCCGTATATCTTAACGATGTGACCTGGCTTTACAGGCATCGCAAACACAACGTCTGTGATTGCCTTAGTCACCATGGTTGTGTTGTCACACAACTGGCAAGCGTACGCTGCTCCAGCTTCATCTAACCATGCTAGCATAACGCCGCCGAACAAATTACCGTGTACACCCACGTCTTTAGTCATACAGACATGAGTCGATATAAGTTCCATTAGTCGTGCTCGATTACACCGTTTTCTTGGGCGATATGAAGAACATCAGCCAATGCTTTGGCAGCCGACGCTGGACATCCGATGCCTGTCATTTCCATGACCGGTCGGATTAACTGGTGTGCGTTCGCAGGATCAGCCACTAAGCTGCTAGCTGCTTTTTCATATGAAGTTGGGCACATGGACTTGGGTGCGCTTTCTAAAGCAACCTTCTCGAAAGGCTCCAAAATCTCTGGATGGGTTGAGTGATATTGAACGTGATCTTCGTAATCTTGAGTAGATACCACACCATCCTGATCGACATCAAAGTGCTTATAGAGGTCATCAGGCTGAATTACGCCGTCTTTATCTGGGTCTTTATCATGATGGCTCTTGCCATGCTCTTCTTCGGGCTGAGCAAACGCCAGCATCGTCTCTTTAACGATTTGACGGATTCTAGCTTCTCCCGTAATCTCCATGACCTCGGGCCCCTCGATGTCTTCTTCTCTGCCCGCCAGCTTTTCGAAGTCGATATCTAAGTGGAGGTTTTCGCCGCCTGCAAAAGCATCTTCTTTTGGCTCGTAAAGTTTTTCTAAGTCTAGCTCTTCGGCGAGGATGCGTCGAATATCTTTTTTACTCATCTTCATTTTAATAACTACCCTTCTGGATATTCCATCACACGAATTTTAATCGAGTGATCGTACCCTTCTGGGCACTTATCAATCATTCCCTGATATCTACACTGACCTGGAATGATGTAAACAATCATCTCTTTTTTGTCTAGATGCATGATAACTTGATTTGTTGTTTTCATGTTGTCAGTAGCGCGAAGCATGTTGAAATTGCTGTCGGGCTCAAAGTGTTGCTGTGCTAATGCCGGCATCACTTTCTCGTAATCATCAACATTTGCTAATTGAACTTGTGCTGTCGCTTTCCGGATTTTTGATGACATGTAATCATCAGGCTGTCGCTTGGGCGTGTAACCTGCATCCGGGTGTTCTTCACCGTGATTGGCACGCACATCAAACCCTGTGTTCGGATTAAGCTTCTTGACAACTGGGTTCGTTTCACTGGTCATTTCAATGCTGTACATTGATTGAGGGCTTCCCACGATTGTGTGACCCTTGATGCCATCCATGTGTGAGATAAGAGACTTGATCATATCAGAAAGCTTTGTATATTTCAAAGCATTCATCATACGTGGGCCGTCGTCTGACTGAATCTTTCCCTTAACTTCTTTCTCGTCTTTCCCTACAAGGAGCGCAGCATTAACCATCCCTAGTCCTGCTGCGTTCATTCCTTCTAGGTAGCCGGTGTCAAGATCATGAATATAAGCCACCTCTACACCATCCATGATATCACGGACAATCTCTAGGCGTGGCGAGTAATTCCTGTCTCGATTCTTACCTAAAACATGTCCGCCGGAGGCAACGCCTCCGACGACAATACACTCTTCTATGATCTTCTTAGCCATACTAGCTAAATATACGTCTAAGAGCGCGTTTTTTTAGGACTGATTTGTAGTTCCGGCAGTAGTATTCCCCGGAGTCGTTGGGGTAACTTCACCAAAACTAAAAGTTGTGCGAATTGTGCTTAAGGCAGCGTTTGCCTCTGTCAACTGAGTGACACACGTTTGAATCTCTTCAACGAAGTTATTGTGATCTGCAACACCCGCAGGATTGTTGATAAAAAGACTGATCTGAGCCAGTGCTGTCTCTCGCTGTGCCTGAAAAGCTGCTACAACAGCGCTAAGGGCCAGTTGTCCCGTAGATGCTGCAGTTCCTGTAGTTGTAGTGTTAGTAGTAGTTTCGGTTGCCATTCTATTTTCTCCTTTTATTTTTGTAGAATGTGGGGTTTGCTCTCAGCCATTCCTGACTGGGTGATTTTAGTAAACAATGAACTATACTGAAATTCTCTTAAGTTTTTAACGCCAGAGTACGAAAAAGAACTCTGGAGCGACTTTTTAATTAAAGCCAATGTATCGCCAACCGGACCCTTGTAAGGTGAACGGAAAGCAACACCTTCTTCTGACGAGACATGTCCTCGCCACTGGATTTGTGCTTCCTTTGAAGCCATGCCTCGGTAAGTCTTGAAAGGCATGCCGTCGACCCTAAAGATTTCTCCTGGCGACTCGTCAGTGCCTGATAGCATAGATCCCAACATGACAGCGTCTGCACCAGCTGCTAGAGCCTTGGCGATATCGCCACATGTCCTAATCCCCCCGTCTGCAACTAGTGCTGCATCGCGATCAGACCTTGCACACTCTAGAATCGACTGAAACGTTGGAATTCCATGCCCTGTCATGATTCGCGTCGAGCAAATAGAACCTCCGCCGATTCCGACCCTGATACTATCTGCACCCCAGTCAGCCAAATCATTAAAGCCCCTGAGCGTTGCCACGTTACCTGCCATCAGATGAACTGAGTTTCCAAACGCTGATCTCAAAGCTTTTAGGGCATTTTTCATGAGGATATGGTGACCATGAGCGATGTCCAAACAAAGGACGGTGACACCTGAGTCAATCAGGGCTTCAGCTCTTTCAAGATAGTCTCCCGAGACACCGATAGCTGCACCTGTATTTCTAGCTACAGGGGGCTTCCTCTTGACGCTGTTGATCATAGACTTTTGAGCTGATATGTCGTTGTACCTGTGTACTATACCTAAGCCGCCGTTTTCATCCATTGCTCGAAGCATTCGTGCCTCAGTCACTGTATCCATAGGACTTGAAACAATCGGCAAAGAAAGCTTGAGGCCATTTAGATCTGTAGACACATCGATTTCTTTGCGTGATTCTATAGCGGAATACTTCGGCTCAAGCAGTACATCGTCAAACGACAATGAAGATGTGATAAGATGCTCTGACAATTTCTCTCCCTTTCGGTATGGTACACCCGGTGGGATTTGAACCCACGACCTCGCGCTAATCAGGCGCTAATACAAGGTATAAGCTTGCTGCTCTAACCACTGAGCTACGGGTGCTCTATTTTGTGGTGGGCCCTCTGGGACTCGAACCCAGGACCTGCCGGTTATGAGCCGGAAGCTCTTACCACTGAGCTAAGGGCCCGTGCTTTATGATTCCTTCATGTTTTTCTTCTGTAATATAGTAACTCGGCATCGCAAATTGTATTATCGACGACGCTTATAAATGTTACCTGCAGATTCATCACGCATGGAGCCTGAAACAATGATAGGATATACCAGCCTACCATGCTCAGTGACAAATGGAGCGTCGGCGATTACGCCAACTTCGTTAGAATGTCCGATGAAACACATAGCACCAACAGCATGCTTAGGAGTCTTAAGCTCTTTCATGATGGTCTTAAAGACGTTGATAAACTTGGTACATGCCCACTCATCAACTCGAGTTACAAAGCCATTCATGTAAGATTCGACTTTTTTGTAAGCTTTAGCAGCACCTGGCTTGTGACTCCAGAACCACCCGTTCTTAGTTTTGGCAAGACGCATACAGATTTCCAAGTCTGCCTTGAGCTCGTCAGAAGGGTGCCACACACCATTCACGCGGATATCTTGTGCTTCTGCCAACATTGCATTGAGCCACTTCTCCTGCTTTTCAGAAAGCGACCAACCTTTGCGAACTTTGCCAGCAAAATCCTCGAGCACAGACTTTTTCTCTTGCATGCCTTCGAGGTTAGCAGCTGCAAGAATCTCTTCTACACGCTCTGGATTCTTTGCCTCCGGGACACCTTCGTCGATAAGGCGGTCTAGCCAGTTACGTCGATTTGTAGAGAGACCTTTATTTCTTTCAAGGCGATACTCCATATCACGCATAAACTGACAAGCCTTATCATTTCCGAGACCAGCTGCCTCGTACTTTGCAATAAGGTCCTTGGTTTGAGCCAGACGAAGATCACGTGATTTGCGAGCCATATTTCCTCCTTAAGTACATGTTTATTATACACTAAAGAAGGAAGACTTGCACACGATTACTTTCTTTTTCTAGAAGTCTTTCTTGTCGTTCGCTTCTTGGATGTCGTTGCCTTTGAAGTCGTGGCAGGTGATTCTGCTTTTGCAGATGCTGTAACTTTTGTTTTTGCAGCTGTTGTTTTCTTTGCAGGTGCCTTAGCAGTCTTTTTAGCAGGTGCTTTTGCTTTCTTTTTTGCAACAGGCTTCGGAGGAACAGGGACTCGAGTCTTTACGATAAACTTACCCTCTGAGGTTCTCTTTACTTTGACCTGCAAGCCTTCTATTTTCTCTTCAAATAGCTCAACTCTTCGAGCGTTAGCAGTGTCGTATACACTGTGCTGAGAATCGTCTTCCCATGGTTTATAGACTACAACTTGTGTCATTTCTTAGTCTCCTGAATAATCTTTATCTTGTCTGCCATGAATTCATACTCGTCTGTAGTTATGATTGTACCTTTCGGTGTCAACAATTCATACTCGTAGTATCTCTCGTACTGATGACCCGTTCTCCTATAAGAGATAATGGTGCAAATTCCATGATCAATATCG
>Ga0163109_10004355_pt1 | contig 10759 bp, 9 predicted proteins | sample CRUFie1St13metaG_FD_108704 | JGI IMG/M metagenome (GOLD analysis project Ga0163109, IMG submission 108704) | Marine microbial communities from the Costa Rica Dome - CRUD Field 142mm St13 metaG | ecosystem: Environmental > Aquatic > Marine > Oceanic > Photic zone | place: Costa Rica: the Eastern... | reverse complement strand
TGGTCACCAATCTGGGCGCAGGCTGGATCGCTGCCCGGTTTGGCCTCAATCTCACCTTGTACGCAGGGTTGGTGCTGCAGGTCGGAACGCTCGCTCTGCTCGCGGTGGCCAACCCCACCACCGTGGGTCTGGCGTCAGTCCTGCTCGTCATGGGGCTGCAGGGTCTGGCCGGGGTCGCAAAAGACCTCACCAAGATGTCGGCGAAGAGCGCGGTCAAGGTGTTGGTGCCGGAGGGCGAGGCCGGGGAAAGCCGTCTTCTGCGCTGGGTGGCGCGGCTCACCGGGTCCAAGAACGCCATCAAGGGTCTGGGCTTTTTCGTCGGGGCCGGGCTGCTTCAGACCATCGGTTTCAGCGCGGGTCTCTGGGTGCTCGCCGGTGGGCTGGCGCTGATCCTGCTTGGGGCGCTGGCGTTCATGCCTGCGGGTTTGTCGGACCGGAAACGGGCCGCGCTGCCGTTTTCGGCGATTTTCTCGACGTCTTCAGCCCTGAACCGGCTGTCATTGGCGCGGGTGTTCCTGTTCGGCGCGCGCGATGTCTGGTTTGTCGTTGGCGTACCGCTGTTCTTCTACGCGCAGGGTTGGACCTTCGCTGCCGTTGGCGCATTCATGGCGGTGTGGGTCATGGGCTACGGTGTGGTTCAGGGCGCAACGCCCAACCTGTTGGCGATCCGTACCGGCGCGGTCGAGCGGTCGGTGCGCGCCTTGCGGGTCTGGGGGGCGATGCTGGTGATGATCCTGTTGGCCCTGTCAGCAACCGTGCTTTCGCTTCAGGTTGACGGGCTGACCGCCGTGGTTGCGGGAGGGCTGATCCTGTTCGGCGGTGCATTTGCGATCAATTCAACCCTGCACTCGTTTCTGGTGCTCGCCTACGCAGAAGCCGAGGATGTCACACTGGATGTCGGTTTCTACTACATGAGCAATGCCGCCGGACGGCTGCTGGGAGCCTTGCTCTCCGGGGTGATATTCCAGACCTTCGGCGGGGTTGCGGGTAAATCTGGCCTGCTGGCTTGCCTGCTCGTGGCCGCGCTGTTCTGCGCGCTGGCATGGTTGGTCTCAATCCGCCTGCCGCAGACCTCGACCAAGGCTGAAGCCCGATAAGGCAAAACAGCGACGCTGTCACAATCTGACTCTATCCGCAGTCATGAGACAATTTCTCGGCATTTACTGATAACCAACTGACAATGCGCAACTCTACGCCCACGAGTAGCATATTCGAATCGATACACAATTTTGGTAAAACATTGTCAGTGACATTCACTTTAAGCGGGATTTTGCCCCGAAGCTGTGCTATGACTGCCGCAGTTTAATACTAAGCAATTCATACTGTTCAGGTTCATTTACGAAGGCTGCGCCCGCGCACCGAGACCACCTCAAATGATCGATCCGGCCCTTGGGCCATGTTTTTGAGATTGATGCGGATGGTTTCTGTGGTTTTTGTGAAAAACTTGAGATACATCTGAGCCCGTCAGGGCAAACCACAGGACGTGTCATGCGTCGCGGCAACCGGACGATCTCGCATTCGGCGGGTTGCTGAGGGGGTAATGGAGTTTTCAATGCGGATTATTGGCTTGTTTCTCGGCCTTTTTGCAGTTGTCAGCCTGACCGGCGCCGTCGCTGCCCTGTCCACCGGTCCTGAGTTCCAGACCGACATCGCGGTTGAACAGACACTGGTCATCGACAACTAGTCGCCCGACCCACTCTCCGAGAAGTACGCCTGCAGCCCGCGATCGAGCACTTTGATCGGGCGCCGCATGTCTTCAACGTCACCGTACAGCGCAACCCCGGATCCGACCATCCGGTGACCTTCGGCGTGCGCGCGGAAGCGGACGACGCTGTGCCAGCCCTCGCCTGAGCCATCGATTTCGCCCGCGCCGCTGCTCAGCACCGGATACCAGACCATGATCAGTGCGTCGGGGACCATCTCGATCAGCCGACGGGCAAAGGCGGGCGCGCGCTCGAAGTCTTCTTTCAGCTCGTAGGATGGGTCGATCAGCCCGATCAGCCTGTGATGCGGCGCGGGGTTGCTGAAGGCCTCCAGCATGCCGTCGTAGCCGTCCTGCCGCTGCACGCTGGCCTGTCGATAGGGGGCCATGGCGGCTTCCAGCGCTTCAAACTCCTGCCCGTGGGCTTCGAACAACTGCAGCCGGTCGCGCCGCCGCAGGGCGCCTGCGGCAATGCAGGGGCTGCCCGGGTACTGCTCGATTGCTTCACCCCGGTTCCAGCGGGCGACCACGTCGCGGTAGCGGGACAGGGGCGTCGGCAGCCCGGCCTGATCGTAGAGCGCCCCGACGCCGGCCTGCCACTCACCGGTTTTCCGGGCCTGCGCCCCGGTCAGATCGTAGCGCCCGCGCCCGGCGTGGCTCTCCACGTAGGTCAGCGGCCGCGCCTTCTTGATCAGCAGGCTGAGCAGCGCCAGGACGAAGGCGTGCTTATGGACATCGGCCGGGTTTCCGGCGTGAAAACCGTGTTGGTAGGACAGCACGAGCGGCGAGGCTCCATTTCTCCGGGGGGCGGGTCTCCTTCGTAAGCGGTAGCGGGGGGCGGAGAAAAGACCTATTTTCAGCGCTATGGACCGCAGACCTTTCATAAAGATGCACGGCCTGGGCAACGATTTCGTCATCGTTGACGCCCGCGAGGTGCCCTTTGCCCCGACGCCGTCGCAGGCGCAGCGGATCGCTGACCGGCACTTTGGCGTCGGCTGCGACCAGCTGATCGTGCTCGAACCGCCGCAGGACGCGGCGGCGCAGGTCTTCATGCGCATTTTCAACGCGGACGGCAGTCAGGCCGAGGCCTGTGGCAATGCCACCCGCTGCGTCGCGCGGCTGGGCTTCGAGGAAACCGGTCAGACCCCGGCGATCGAAACCATCGTCGGCGTGCTGCCCACCCGGCGGCTGGACGATGGTCGCTACAGCGTCGGCATGGGCCCGGCGCACTTGGGGTGGCAGGCCATCCCGCTGGCGCAGGACGTCGATACGGCCTTCCTGCCCGAGCTCGTGCCGGGACTGGGCCAGCCGGCGGCGGTGTCGGTCGGCAACCCGCACTGCGTGTTCTTTGTCGACGATGCTGACGCCCTCGACTTTGCCCCCATCGGCGCCGAAATCGAGACCCACGCGCTGTTTCCCAACCGCACCAACGTGCAATTTGTAACCCCGACCGGCCCGGACAGCACCCGCCAGCGGGTGTGGGAGCGCGGGGTCGGCGTCACGGGCGCGTCGGGTTCGGGCGCCTGCGCCGGTGCCATCGCCGCGATCCGGCGGGGTCTGGTCGCCGGTCCGGTCAAGGTTCAACTCGACGGTGGCGTGCTCGAAATCGACTGGGACCAGAGCGTCAATCAGATCACCATGACCGGTGGCGCCAGCCACGCCTTCTCCGGCCAGCTGTCTGCGGATCTGCTCCATGACTGAGGATCGCCGGGTTCTGTCGTTTGGCTGTCGGCTCAACATCTATGAGTCCGAGGTCATCAAAGGCCATCTGCCCGAGGGTTCGGACACGCTGGTGGTCAACACCTGCGCCGTCACCGCCGAGGCGGAGCGGCAGGCGCGGCAGGCCATCCGCCGCGCGCACCGCGAAAACCCGGACGCCGAGATCGTTGTCACCGGCTGCGCCGCGCAGGTGAACCCGCAGGCCTTCGCCGACATGCCCGAGGTCGCCCGCGTGGTCGGCAACGAGGAAAAGCTCCGCGCCGAGACCTGGCAGGCGCCCAAGGCCGCCGATGATGCGGCTGAGCGGGTGCTGGTGCAGGACATTATGGCGGTGCGTGAAACCGCCCCGCACCTGCTCGATGGCTACGTGGAACACACCCGCGCCTTTGTGCAGGTGCAGACTGGCTGTGACCACCGCTGTACCTTCTGCATTATCCCCTATGGCCGCGGGAACAGCCGCTCCGTGCCGGTCCTCGACGTAATCGCACAGGTGCGGCGGCTGGTCGAAACCGGCGCCCGCGAAGTGGTGGTGACCGGGGTCGATGTAACCTCCTACGGCGCCGATCTGCCCGGCACCCCGACGCTGGGTCAGCTGATCCGGCGGGTGCTGCAGGCGGTGCCCGAGCTGTCGCGGCTGCGGCTGTCGTCACTCGACGCGGTGGAGATGGACGACGACCTGCTCCGGCTGGTGGCCGAGGAGCCGCGGCTGATGCCCCACTTCCACCTGAGCCTGCAGGCCGGGGATGATCTGGTGCTCAAGCGGATGAAGCGGCGGCACTTGCGCCACCACGCGGTCGAGCTTGCGGCCGAGCTGCGCCGCCGTCGCCCTGACTGTGCGCTGGGGGCCGACATCATCACCGGCTTTCCCACCGAGACCGACGCCATGTTCGAGCGCTCGCTGGCGCTGGTCGAGGACTGCGGTCTGACTTACCTGCACGTCTTTCCTTATTCCGAGCGCGAAGGCACCCCGGCGGCGAAAATGCCCGCCGTGGACAAGCAGGTGCGCAAGGACCGGGCGGCCCGGCTCCGCGCCCGGGGCGACCTCGCCCGCAGCGCCTTTATGACCGCCCAGCTGGGTCGCACGGCGACCGTTCTGTTCGAGAAGGACGGGCTGGGTCGCACACCGAATTTTGCTGGCGTCCGTCGCCTCGACGGGCAGCGCCCCGATCCCGGGACGATGCAGACGCTGCGCATGGTCGACCTCAACGATGGAATTCTGATGGGAGTGCCGCTCTGATGCGCTGGCCCTGGCAACGCAAGAAAGACCCCAAGCCCGCCCCCGAACAGGTGGTTGAAACCCCGGCAGCGGAAGAGGAAGACGATATCGCCGCGCTGGTGCGGGCGACGGTGCCGGATGACGAGCCGGAAGCCACGCCTGAACCTGTGCCAGAGCCTGTGCCAGAGCCTGAGCCAGAGCCAGAGCCAGAGCCAGAGCCAGAACCAGAGCCAGAACCAGAACCCGAGCCAGAGCCGGCGCCGGAGCCGGAGCCGGAGCCAGAACCTGCGCCGGAACCTGAACCTGAGCGGAAATCATGGCTCGCGCGGCTGACCGGCGGGCTGGCAAAGTCTTCGGCGCGGCTGACCGGCGGTATCGTCGGCGCCTTCAACCGGCGTAAGCTCGACGACGACGCCCTCGAAGAACTCGAAGAGGCGCTGATCATGGCCGACCTCGGCGCAGCCCCGGCCGCGAAGATCGTCGCCGACTTCGCCAAGACCCGCTTCGACAAGGAAGTCACCGACGAGGAAATTCGCGAGGCGCTGGCGGAGCAGATCACCAAGATGCTGCTGCCGGTCGAAATCCCGCTGGAGATCGACACCGGCAACGCCCCCCACGTCATCCTTGTGGTCGGGGTCAACGGGTCTGGTAAGACCACGACCATCGGCAAGCTCAGCCAGCACTTTACCGACGCCGGGCACAGCGTGCTGATGGCGGCGGGCGACACCTTCCGCGCGGCGGCGATCGAGCAGCTGAAGATCTGGTCGGAGCGGACCGGCGCGACCCTCGTGGCGCGGGAGCAGGGGTCGGATGCCGCTGCGCTGGCCTTCGAGGCGATCGAGACCGCCAAGCAGCAGGGGACCGATATCGTCTTGATCGACACCGCCGGTCGCCTGCACAACAAGGCCGATCTGATGGACGAGCTGGCCAAGGTGGTGCGCGTGATCCAGAAGGTGCAGCCCGATGCGCCGCACGACACCCTGCTGGTGCTCGACGCGACCACGGGGCAGAACGCGCTGTCGCAGGTCGAAATCTTCCGCAAGACCGCCGATATCACCGGGTTGATCGTGACCAAGCTCGACGGCACGGCCAAGGGCGGGGTGATGGTCGCGCTGGCCGACAAGTTCGGCCTGCCCGTGCACGCCATCGGGGTCGGCGAGACGGCCGCCGATCTGCAGCCCTTCGACGCCGAGGAGTTTGCGCAGGCGCTGACCGGGCTGGAAGCCTGAAGCCCCGCGCCGGACGTGCCTTTGCCGATCACGGGGTTCTGACTGGACTGTTATCCGCGGATTTGGCTCAAACACCCTCAGTGTCGGCCCGTCGGCGTTTGCGCCGCCGGGCCCTGATTTTCTGGTCAAGGAGTACCGACGTGTTCAAGCGCTTTACCGCTATTCTTGCCTTCGTTCTGGCAACCATCGGCCTCAGCACGGCGGCGCAAGCCCGGTCGGATGAGGTCATGGGTTTCATCACCTGGGATGCCGAAGCCGCGCAGGCTGCGATCAACAACGGCGAGCAGGTCGTGGTCAACGTCTGGGCCGAATGGTGCCCGTTATGCATCGCCCAGCGACGGACCCTGCATGCGGTGCTGCAGCAGAACCCGGCCGCCTTTGCCGACGTGAAGGTCTTCGCCATCAACATTGATGACCGTCCCCGCCCGCAGCAGGTCGGCAGCCACCGCATTACCGGCAGCGCCGCCCGCACCACCCTGATCTTCTTCAATGGTGGCGAGGAAATCGCGGTCTACGGCGGCCAGCAAGCCAACCAGATTGCGGATCTGCTGTCGCTCTAGACGGCGCGCGCATTCGGAATCTCGGGCCTTGGGTCCGAACCTCAATCTGTGTCAGGGTCGTCCGCATTGTGTGGCGGGAGGCCCTGATTGACTGTGACCGAGCAGCGAAAAACGAAATTTGATGCCGTGGGCATCGGCGCCATGGTGGGCTTTACCCTGCTCATGGCGATCAATCAGGTGTCGATCAAGTTCGTCAACGACGGTCTTCAGCCGGTGTTTCAGGCCGGGCTGCGGTCTTTCTTCGCCGCCATTCTCATCACCGGGTTCGTGCTGCTCACCGGTCGCCGGTTCAATCTGCGCCGGGCCTTCATCCTGCCCGGACTCTTCATCGGCTTCCTGTTCGCGATCGAGTTTCTGTTCCTCTACATCGCGCTCGACCTGACCACCGTCAGCCGGACCACGCTGCTGTTCTACACCATGCCGATCTGGATGGCGGTGATGGCGCACTTCTTCATCCCCGGGGAGAGCCTGTCTCCCGTGCGCTGGCTGGGGCTGGCGGTCGCGGTCGCCGGGGTGGTGATCGTGCTGGGGGAGCGGCTGTTCACGGAAACCGCCGATACCGGGCTTGGGTGGCTCGGGGACCTGCTGTGCCTGCTCGGGGCCATCGGCTGGGCGCTGCTGGCGCTGATGATCCGCATCACCCCCTTCGGCGAGGCCAACAATCAGACGCAGCTGGTGTTCCAGCTGGCAGTATCGGCGATGATCCTGCTGCCTGCGAGCCTGCTGTTCGGGCCGCTGGTGCGGGACTTTGTCCTGATCATGGGGGGCGTGGTCGCCTTCCAGGTCATCGTGGTGGTGTGCTTTGGCTTTACCGCATGGCTGTGGATCGTGCGGCACTACCCGGCGACGCAGATGGCGTCGTTCATCTTCCTGACGCCTGTGTTCGGGGCTGGGCTAGGGGTGTTCCTGCTCGGGGAGGCGCTGAACTGGCGGCTGATTTCGGCGCTGGTCTGCGTCAGCATCGGGATCGTGTTGATCAATCGCAAGTGAGCGCCCGCGCTCCCGGAAAACAAGGGCGGTGCAGGGCCTAGAGCGCTTCCCGTGGTGAGACTGGCTCCAGCGTTTCCACCCGGGGCACCCAGGTCGCCTGTGGGCTGTCTTTCAGTCGCAGATAGTGCGCGATGGTCTTCTTGCTCGCCGGGAAGGAATAGTCGTCCCAGGGGATGTCATCGAAGGCGAACCAGCGGACTTCGAGCGATTCAGGACCGGCTTCGGCCTTGCCGTCGGGCACGTCGGCGTAGAAGAACACCTGCACCTGCGCGATGTGGGGCACGGTGAACATGCCGAGCAGGGGGCCGACCTCGATCCGCGCCAGGCACTCTTCCCAGGTTTCGCGGGCCGCGCCCTGTTGCAGCGATTCGCCCTTTTCCATGAAGCCGCCCGGCACGGTCCAGTAACCCCGCCGGGGCTCGATCGCCCGCCGTGCGAGCAGGATCCGGTTCTCGAAGATGGGCAGGGCGCCGACCACGACCCGGGGATTGTGGTAGTCGATGAAGCCGCAGTGATCGCAGATGGCGCGCTCGAGGTGGTCGCCCTCGGGCACGGTCAGGCGAAAGCGCTGGTCCAGCCGTTGATCGGTCGTCATGCCCGGCTCCTGTTCCGGTTCACGGGGCCGTCGCAGCAGCGCGTTCGAGCGCGGCCACGCCGGGCAGGGTCCGGCCCTCCATCCACTCGAGGAAGGCGCCGCCTGCAGTACTGACATAGGTCAGGTCGGCTTCGACACCAGCGGCAGCCAGCGCGGCGACGGTATCGCCGCCCCCGGCGACCGACACCAGCCCGCGTTCGCGGGTGGCCCGGGCGATCTCGTCCGCCAGCGTGAAAGTGGCGGTGCCGAAGGGGTCGAACTCGAAGGCACCCAGCGGGCCGTTCCAGACCACGGTGGCGATTTCCCCCATACGGTCGATCAGGCTCTGGGTGGCGAAGGGGCCGTAGTCGAGGATCATGTGGGTTTCGGGCACATCGTCGACGGTGGTGACGAAGGACTGCTCACCGCCGTCGATGGATTCGGCGACGGTGGCGTCTTCGGGCAGGAACAGCTGACAGCCCGAGGCTTTGGCGGCGGCCATGATCTCGCGCGCGGTCTCGACCAGATCGGCTTCGACCAGACTGCGGCCGAGCTTGTAGCCGGCGGCGAGCAGGAAGGTGTTGGCCATGCCCCCGCCGATTACCAGCATGTCGACCCGGTTCACCAGATGGTGGAGCACGTCGATCTTGGTGGAGACCTTGGCCCCACCGACGATCGCGGCCAGCGGTCGGCGCGGCTGATCCAGCGCGGCGCTGAGGTTGGACAATTCCGCCTCCATGGCCAGCCCGGCGACGGCGGGCAGGTGGTGGGTGATGCCCTCGGTCGAGGCATGGGCGCGGTGGGCGGCGGAAAAGGCGTCGTTGACGTAGAGGTCACCCAGCGCGGACATTTCAGCGCTCAGGCCGGGGTCGTTGGCCTCTTCACCGGGGTGGAAGCGGGTGTTTTCCAGCACGATCACCCCACCAGCGGGCAGGAAATCGATCCCCGCGCGGGCTTCGGTGCCGATGCAGTCGGCCGCAAAGGCAACCTCGCGGCCGAGCAGGTCGCCGAGCGCACCGGCGACCGGTCGCAGCGACATCGCCGGCACGACTTTGCCCTTTGGGCGGCCGAAGTGGCTGAGCACGGCCACACGGGCGCCGGCGTCACTGAGGCGGTGCAGCGTTGGCAGCAGCCGGTCGAGGCGGGTGGTGTCAGTGATCTGTTCGCCGTCGGTCGGGACGTTGAGGTCGGCCCGGACCAGCACGGTTTTACCGGCGACGTCGACGTCGTTGAGGGTCAGAAAGCGGGCCATGGTCGGGTTGGTTCCTGTCAGGTTCGGGGTTCAGAGGTTGGTTCGAAACTGGGTTTGGGACGGAGCTTTGCGCGGCGTTCTGGTGCCGTTTCGGTGCAGGGTCAGCCTGAGGCCGAAAGGATGGCCTGGATCCGGTCGGCGGTGGCATCGCTGACGCTCAGCCCCAGCTTGGACCGGCGCCAGAGCACGTCTTCGAGGGTGCGGGCGTATTCGCGCTGGCGTAGGTGCTCGATCTCTCCCTGCCAGACCCCGTCGCCGAGGTGCGCGCCGCGGTTGCTGGCGATGTCGTAGGCGAAGGAGCCGTAGTTGCGCAGCAGCCGCCAGCTGACGCGCGGTTCGAGGTCCGGGTGCGCGCGGCGGAACGACGCCAGCGCGGCCTCAAAATCCAGCCCGATGTCCCCGCCGGGGAGCAGCGCCCCCCGGGTCCAGGCCGGCGAGAGGTCGAAGAACGGCTTGAAGTGGTCCACGGCCTCTTCGGACAGCTCGCGGTAGGCGGTCAGCTTGCCGCCGAAGATGGTCAGCAGCGGGGCTTCGCCCCCCGGCGTGCCCTCGAGGCGGAAGGAATAGTCGCGGCTGACCTTCGAGGCGGCCTTGCCCTCCTCGTACAGCAGCGGCCTTACCCCGGCGTAGGTCCAGACCACGTCGTCGTCGCTGAGTTGCTGGTCGAAGTAGCGGTTCACCGCGTCGAGCATGTAGCCCTGCTCCTCGGGCGTGCAGTGAACCGCGCGGGGGTCGTCGCTGTGCTCGACGTCGGTGGTGCCGATCAGGGTGAAGTCCTGCTCGTAGGGAATGGCGAACAGGATGCGGCCGTCGGTGTTCTGGAAGATGTAGGCGTGATCGCCCTCGAAGGCCTTGCGCACGACGATGTGCGAGCCGCGCACCAGCCGCAGCTGGGCGGGCTTGTTGGCGCCCATGACCTGCGCGTCGACCTGCGCGGCCCAGGGGCCGGCGGCGTTGACCAGCGCCCGCGCCCGGACCTCGGTTTCAGCGCCGTCTTCGGCCTGCAGGGTCAGGGTCCAGTGGCTGGCGTCGTCGCTGCGGCGGGCCTTGGTGACGGCGGTGCGGGTGCGCACGGTGGCGCCCCGGGCTTCGGCGTCCATGGCGTTGAGCACCACCAGCCGCGCGTCCTGCACCCAGCAGTCGGAATAGAGGAAACCGCGCCGGACCCAGTCCTGCAGCGGGGCGCCTTCGGGGCCGGACCGCAGCGATAGCCCGCGCGAGCCGGGCAGCAGTTCGCGCTTGCCGAGGCTGTCGTAGAGGAACAGGCCGGCACGGATCATCAGGAACGGGCGCTGCTCGGGCGAGTGCGGCAGGCAGAAGCGCAGCGGCCAGACGATGTGCGGCGCGGCGCGCATGATCACCTCGCGCTCGGCGAGGGCTTCGCCGACCATCTTGAATTCGTAGGTCTCGAGGTAGCGCAGGCCGCCGTGGATCAGCTTGGTCGAGGCCGAGGAGGTGCCGCTGGCGAAGTCCTTGGCTTCGACCAGCAGGGTCTTCAGCCCGCGACCCTGCGCATC
>Ga0163109_10004353_pt1 | contig 10763 bp, 18 predicted proteins | sample CRUFie1St13metaG_FD_108704 | JGI IMG/M metagenome (GOLD analysis project Ga0163109, IMG submission 108704) | Marine microbial communities from the Costa Rica Dome - CRUD Field 142mm St13 metaG | ecosystem: Environmental > Aquatic > Marine > Oceanic > Photic zone | place: Costa Rica: the Eastern... | reverse complement strand
TCTAATGGGTGGTCACACTCTTCAAAATGGTAACATTACTTTCAGAGAAGGTCCTGTTATCAAGGCGATGAGAAAAGGTGCCGTACTTCTTTTAGATGAAGTCGATCTTGGTTCAAACAAGTTGATGTGTCTTCAGTCAGTTCTTGAAGGCAAAGGTTACTTGATCAAGAAAACAGGTGAGTGGGTACAACCTGCTCAAGGTTTCACGATTCTTGCAACTGCAAACACAAAAGGTCAAGGTTCAGATGATGGTAAGTTCATCGGTACTCAGATCATGAACGAAGCGATGCTTGAAAGGTTTGCGATCACTATGCAACAGGAATATCCTGCTGTCACTGTCGAGAAGAAGATTCTCAAGAAAGAAATGGAGTTGACTGGTGATGTCGATGAAGAGTTCTGTGACAAGTTAGTTGATTGGGCTGATGTGATCAGAAAGACCTACTATGAAGGTGCTATCGATGATGTGATCACAACAAGGAGACTTGTTCACATTGTTAACGCTTTCAGAATGTTCAAAGACAAGTTAAAGTCTATTGAAATGTGTATCTCAAGATTCGATGAAGATACTAGAAACGCTGTTCTCGACCTCTACACCAAAGTTGATGCTGGGGTCGATTTAGACAATGACGAAAACTCACTAGACGAAATAGATGAGAACGAGTATAATGAATCCAATGAGTATTGATTACAAATACAACGAAGACAAACTCCTCAAGGAGTTTGCTTCGTATATTGACAACACTTACGATCAACATTATTCGTTGAACAAATACCAGAGTACTGAGTTTATTATAGACTCAGGACATGGTGAAGGTTTTTGTATCGGAAATATAATGAAGTATGCACAACGATACGGTAAAAAAGGGGGCAGAAACAGAGCAGACTTGTTGAAAGTTTTGCACTATGCCTTGTTTATGTTACATGTGCATGATAAAGGAGACTTTAATGAAAATTAGTAATGAGACTCGAAGTGTCTTAAAAAACTTCGCTACTATTAATAGTGGAATCAAAGTTGAAACTGGTTCTCAGTTGAAAACTATTTCACAAATGAAAAACATCTTGGCAGTGGCAAATGTGCCTGAAACTTTTGGCCAAGAGTTTAGTATTTACAATCTAACCGAGTTCTTAGGTGCAACTTCGTTGTTAGATAATCCTGATTTCGATTTCAATGATCAGAGTGTTTCGATTTCAGATAACTCAAGTGCAATGACCTACTTTTATGCAAGTGAAGGTATGGTAACTTCGCCTGAGAAAATGATCACCATGCCAGATGCAGAAGTAAAGATCGATGTATCTTCTACTCTTCTTTCTGAATTACAGAAAGCTGCAAGTGTTCTTGGTGTAAATGATCTTCAACTTGTATCAGATGGTACAAAGATTGAACTCGTTGTAACTGATAAGAAGAACGCCACTTCAAATACATTCTCAAGAATCGTTGGTGAAGGTAACGGTGTTTCTTACACAATGAATTTCAAGATCGAGAATCTTAAAATTCTAGATGGTAATTATGAAGTCTTTGTTTCTTCAAAAGGTATTTCAAACTTTAAGAACAAAGATGTAGACTTAGAATACTTTATTGCATTGGAACCAGATTCAAAATATAATGCTTGATCTAAATATTTTTAGTGTATTTAAAGTGCTAGTCTCCGCTTATAATACGGGAGTTGTTCAAATCTCATCATCATTGGGCGAACAACACGGTTTCTCGGAGGGGTTTAACCACTTATGAACGAATATCTATTTGTAGAAAAGTATCGTCCTCAAAACATTGAGGACACGATACTTCCAAAAGCAACAAAAGACACTTTCAAAGAATTCGTAAAACAAGGGCAGATTCCAAATCTGCTTTTGTCTGGTTCTGCTGGTGTCGGTAAAACAACAATCGCAAAGGCATTATGTAACGAACTTGGTGCCGACTTTATCGTGATCAATGGTTCAGACGAAGGTCGTCTCATTGATACACTCAGAACAAAGATCAAGAACTTTGCCTCTACAGTCTCACTTTCTGGTGGTTCTAAAGTGGTGATTCTTGACGAAGCAGATTATATTTCTGCTGACTCAGTGCAACCTGCATTGAGAAACTTCATCGAAGAGTTCTCTTCTAATTGTAGATTTATCTTTACATGTAATTACAAGAACAGAATTATTCCTGCTCTTCATTCTAGGTGTACAGTTGTAGATTTTAATATTACACCTCAACAAAAACAAACATTAGCTGCTCAGTTTCACAAAAGACTTTGTGAGATTTGTGATAACGAAAACATCAAATACGATGATAAAGTTCTCGTTGAACTGATCATCAAATTCTTTCCAGACTTCCGTAGATGTCTGAATGAAGTTCAAAGATATGGTGTTAGTGGTGAGATCGACAGTGGTCTTCTTGCTACTCTATCAGAAGAAAAACTTACACCATTACTAAACATGATGCAAGATAAAGACTGGTCAGGTATGCGAAAGTGGGTTGGTCAAAATTCAGATCAAGACTTCAACACACTGTATCGTAAAATGTTCAATGCTCTCGAGCAGAAACTTGAACCTAGTTCGATACCTGCCTGTGTTCTTTTGATTGCAGACTATCAATACAAGTCTGCTTTCTCAATGGATTCAGAGATTAACTTTGTCGCTTGTTTGACAGAGATTATGTCTGAGTGTAAATTTAGGAGTAAATAATGGGTAAGATTAGACAATGGTTCAGAAAAATAATTGATAGATTGATTGAAAAGTCTTTTCAAAGACAAGCAGATAAACTGTTCATGAAACATCAAGTTAAAACTACAGACGGAGATAACACATGACAGAGTATAGTGAAAGAGTAAAATTACAAAGACAAATTCTTCTAGCAGAAAAATATGTTAACAATGTTGTTGCTATACATGCCCATAGTTTAGATTCTATGTGGTATGAAACAGCTCAGACTAAAAAAGATGCAGTCAAAGGTGTAATAGATACACAATACATGGACGGCAGAATAGAAAGACTTGTAAACGATGGTTCTGATAGAACATATCTTTTAGTAGAAGGTAGAACAGGCGCCGATCTTGTTCAAGAAGTCACGAGAAATCTTGCTGACTCAGGTAGAGACCTTGTCTAACAAAACTAATCCATTCGACTTTGTCAAGAGTGTCTCATACTCTAAGGTCGATATTATGCCAGATGAGATTGCAGAAAAATCCTATCAACCTTTTCTGGTGAATCGTGCATTATCGTATCACCAAGATGCGATCATGTTTGTCAATGAAATGAACTGTAAGCATGGTGTGGATAACCGTCTTCAGTATTCATTTTTCATAAATACCCTTAGAAAACGAAATCGATTTTCGAAATGGCAGAAACCTTACGAGAGTAAGAAACTTGATACGATAGCCAAAGCTTACGGCGTTTCTACTCAAAAGGCAAAAGAGTATGCCGAGCTTATCAATGATCAGCAGTATCGTGAATTGAAAGATAGTATGGGTTTAGGCGGACAAAACAATGGACGAGATAGTAAACAATCTAATAGAGGTAAAATTTCCAGAAAAAGATGATTTCCTAAAAATTAGGGAAACACTTACTCGTATTGGTGTTGCTTCTCGAAAAGAACCAGAACTCTTCCAATCTTGTCACATTCTACACAAAAAAGGCAAATATTACATAGTTCACTTCAAAGAACTATTTCAATTAGATGGTAAACAAACTAACATCGATGAATCAGACATCGGTCGAAGAAACACTATCATCGATCTCTTAGTTCAGTGGAAACTATTATCAGTTATAGAACCACAAAGAATTCAAGAGCCAAAGGCACCTTTGTCACAAATTAAGATTGTTTCCTTTAAAGAGAAAAAAGACTGGAAACTCACTGCAAAGTACTCAATCGGGACAAAGATCAACTAAATACCCACACGAAAGGAGGAAACACATATGTTTTCAGGAATAATAGACTTTATTATGGGTATCTGGAACCTATTAATGGTTATACCAGTAGTAATTTCAATATGTTCAGTTATCGTGGCGTTAACACCAACTCCACATGACGATAAATTATGGGCCAAAGTTTACAAATGGTTAGAGGTTCTCGCTCTGGCTATTGGTAAAGCAAAAGACAAAAACCCCCTTTTAGATAAGTAAGGTTTGTGTTATCATATCTCCATACTATTCGAATAGGAGAAAAATATGGAATATGTAATTATTGGACTAGTAGTTGTTGCAGTACTATATTTCGGTTTCTTTAGAGACAGAGATAGTTCAAGTACTACTTCAGTTACTCCTGCACCAGCTCCAGCACCTGCACCAGAAGTAGTTGCCGATAAAAACAATAACGGTATTACTTCTAAAGCAGAACTGAAGACACTTACAAAAGTTCAGTTAATGGAGTTTGCAGATAAAAACAACCTGAAAGTTAAAAAATCAGGAACAAAAGCTGCGGTTATCAACGAGATACATTCTCAATTAAAATAACAACTAGCTCGCAACAGAGCGAATATGCAGTACTTTAAGGGCGCTTCGGCGCCCTTTTTTTATTCCACTACAATGAAAAAGCATAAATAACGGCATGGATGATTTAATGATGTTAGTTTCTGAATTGGGAATACCTATTGCTACTGCAATAGTTATGGGCCTTTTCATATTTCTAACTCTAAAATACATTCTAGATGGTGTTCTAGACAATATTAAAACTCTAAATGGGTTTGTCACTATGTTAGAGAATCGTGTTCGAACAATGAACAACGAGATTGTGAAGATCGATTTAATGATATCACAAGCACTAGAATTGAAACCAGATGTCGACAGAGTAGCAAGAGCAGAAAACTTTGTAGAAGAAGGACACATTGACAGTCGAAGAGATTAGTACAGTGGAATTGATAGTAGAGATAGTTAATGATTACGGATTTGCCGTATTATTAAGTATCGGTATGGGATATTTCATCTTTTATGTCTGGAAATATGTGACAGAAAAACTAGAACCTATCATTGAAGAACAACACATGACATTGATCAAACTAATTGATCAAGTTCGTATGTTAGATCAGGATCAAATTCGTTTAATGACGAAACTGAATACTGTTCTTGAGATGAGGGAAAATAATAAAAATGAAGAAGATAATTCTTAGTACATTATTAATTGTACCATTTGCACAGGCAGATATCGTACACAAATTTAAAAATCCAAGCTTCAGTGGTGTGGGCACAGGTGCTCACTATCTTACCATTGAGAATCAAGAATTTTCTCGTAAGAAAGCAATTGAAGATGCTCTAGAATCTGCTAGAAAGGCAGCCGAAAGAGAAGCAGAAAATTCAACCTTAGCTAAATTTATTAGAAACTTAGAATCCAGAATCTATGCTCAATTTGCAAAACAATTAGTTGAGTCTATGTTTGCAAACGATAATCCAGCAGGTTTTGGTTCATTCGCATTAGAGGGAAATATCATCACATGGGAAGTGATTACAGATGAATCAGGTGCTGAGTTTATCAGACTGACTGTAGTAAGTGAAGATGGTACAGAAACAGTAATTGAGATACCAGTCGGTACAGGTAACTTCGGTCAAGATCCTGATACAGGCGGTGGTGATGGCGATGGCTAATCTCTTTAAAGCGATAAAAACATATATAGGGGTACTAGCTGTCATTTTACTGACAGGCTGTGCTTTAACACCTCAGTGGTCAGAACAACCAGCTCAATGTGCTTATGAAACAGGTAAGTATAGTGAAGGTTTTAGTAAAGACATTGTCACTGGAGTTGCGAAGTCGGTATCTCGTAGATACATTTGTATCGAAAATCCAGAAGTAGTTAGACTCCCAAGTTACTTAGAACTACTCAATTTACCTCCAGCAGACGAAAGACCAGTAGTAACTGTCTATAACTTTTTAGACAAAACAGGACAAAGAAAGTCTGTCGATAACATTGCATCGTTCTCAACTGCCGTAACACAAGGTGGTGTAGAGATGGTAATCGATGCGTTAAAGACAGCAGGAAACGGAACATGGTTCAGAGTTGTTGAACGAAATGGCATTGATGCACTTATAAGAGAGCGCCAAATTATTAGAAGTGCAAGGCAAGATTATGCCAAGGCAACTGATACTGATCCACAAGGTTTGCAACCCTTGTTATTCGCAGGAATGATTATCGAGGGTGGCATCATCGGGTATGATACCAATTTTAAAACGGGCGGTTCAGGCGCAAGAACTCTCGGTATTGGATTCTCCCGAATGTATCGTCAAGATGTAGTGACTGTCTCTATGAGAGCAGTATCAGTATTGACTGGCGAAGTTTTATTAAATGTACAAACTCGAAAAACTATTTTGAGTGTCGGTTCAGGTGGTGATGTTTTTAGATTCATCGAACAAGGGACACAATTGGTAGAGATCGAGGACGGAGTGGGTAATAATGAGTCGGTGACTTTCGCAGTACGAACTGCTATTGAGGCAGGAGTACTTGAATTAATATACCAAGGACACGATAGAGGTTTTTGGGAAATAAAGGGTGATCATCGTCATCCACATGTATTAACAAGTGGAAAAAACGAGAAGCATCCTATAAAAGAAGAGGGGTATAACGAAAATGAATAAAATACTTAGTATAAGCTTAGCGCTTTTAATGTCGACTAATATTCTTTTCGCACAGGCCACCGATGATAACGAAATTAAGATCACACAATCTGGTGATACTTTAAAACTTTACATTGACCAAGTTGGTTTTGGTAACAAGATCGGCGGAGATAATGCATCTTCAGGCAACCTAGGAAGTGCCATGGCAATTACAGGTTCTTCATTAGAGTTTGATTTAGATTTCACAGGTAACAGCAACATTCTTTTTGGACCTGTTACTGCTGATAGTTCATATTACAAATTAGATTTCACAGGTGATTCTAATGTAATAGACTGGAAGATCGGAGATGTTGGTAGTGCTGACAGTTCGAATATTAATTTCGATGTAACTGGAAGTAGTAATACTTTTGACATAGATCAAGGTAGTGCTTTCAGTGCGGAATCTTTAGACGCTGATCTAGTAATGATCGGTAGTTCAAATGTTTTCGACATCGATTGGGAAGCTGATAACTTAACTTGGAACTTTGATATTACTGGTGACAGTAACAATATCAATACTTTACAGAATGATGCAAGTGATTCAGAGTTAAACTTTACATTAGAAGGTGATTCTGCTGATGTTGATATCAACCAATTAACAGGTACTTGTCCAACAGGTGCTAGTGGTTGTACATCACCAACCAGTATGATTACTTTAGATGTAACATCTGACAATGCAATCATTCAGATTAATCAAAAAGACTCAGCTAACGATTCTTAATTTGTTATTTGCGGTGGGGTTAGTTTCGGCTAACCCTATCGGAGATATCACTGAGTCTAAGGGTATCGGAACAATCACTCGTAATAATGAGTCGGTTGGTAATTCAGTCGGTACCGAAATACTTTTAAAAGACGAAGCACAGACTGGTAACGGTCGAATGAAGATTGTCTTTTTAGATAATGAAGTTCTCGATATGACAGAGAACACCTACGCCTATCTCGATGAGGTGTATTACGATCCTGATCCAAATTTATCTAGAATGTCTTTGAACATGGTTCAAGGCACTGCAAGATTTACATCTGGTTTAGGTAATCGAATCAAAAAGAAAAACATCAAAGTCAATACACCAGCTGCACAAATTACAATCAACGGAACGGATTTTACCACCACGGTCGATGAGATCGGCAGGAGTTTGGTGATCTTGCTTCCCGATGATGATGGTAATGCGAGTGGTGAGATTGTTGTCACTAACGATGGCGGTTCTGTAACATTGAATGAGGCATATCAAGCAACAATGGTCAACTCATTTGATTCTGCACCAGCATCATCTGTTACACTTGCAAACATAACACCGAATATGATCGATAACATGTTTATTGTAAACCCACCTGAAGAGGTGAGAGATCAAATGGAAGATGCTTATCGAGACGAACAAGACCAAGATCAAGGTATATTAGATGTAGACTTTTTAGAGTTCAACGAATTAGAAACAGATGCATTAGCAGACACAGGTGAATTAGAATTTTCAGAATTGGATATCGACTTCTTAGATGTCGACTTTCTGGTCGATCTCTTAGATGTGATAGAAGAATTAGAAAGAACCACAGTTACACTAGCAGATGTTCAAGACTCTGCTGGTACAGGTCAAGTTCAATTACAAGGTGGTCAGATAGGATTTAATAAAGATTCTCAGTTCAACATCTTTGTACAAGATGGCGATCTCTATTTTTACAGAAATGTATCAGGCACAATCGAAGTTATAATTGTAAATGGTACTAGTAGATCAGGATTTTTAGACCTAAATATAGATGGATATGTAGGGTTGTTACAATTTGGAACAGACCCTTCAATTGAGATTTACATCAACCAAAACAACTAAATAATTATTATGAGAATAGGACCTATAACATTTTTACTAACATTAGTAGTTCTATCATTGGCAATGGAAACATACGCAGGTGAAGGACATAATCATGTTCATGTTGAACAACTCAATAGTGGTGACAACTTAGAACTTAATATTGATCAGATTGGTTATGGTAATGTAATCAATTTTTCTTTTGATCACGCAAACAACACATTCAACTTTACACAAAAAGGCGCTGGCAATACAATCAGTTGGGTGCCTTGGTGGGGCTCAGGCAAATCATGGGGTGGCGATGTTGACGGATCAGGCAACGATATTACAATTGATCAAGAAGACGGCGCAACATACGGTGCTCATGTTTGGGGTAACAACAATATTGTAGATGTCACTCAAAAAGGAGATCATGATACATTTTTAGATGTACATGCCGATGGCACGACAACAGAAATCTGGCAACAAGATTCAGGATCAAAATACGCAAGAGTATATTATTATGGAACTGCTGATGATTCTACAACAGACTTGATGCAAAAAGGCGCTGGCGCTCACACAGCATATATCACATTACAAGGTTCAGAAACCACCGATCTTACACTTATACAATTAGGAAATACAACACAATCTTATTCACTTACACAAACATGTGTGACTGTAGGTGGTTGTTCAGTCACAGTAACACAAGGTAACTAATGCCATACTCAAAGAAAGTACTCGACAGGTTCGAAGCGGTCACTAATAATCCAAAGGCTCATGGAGTAGGGAGATTTGACCCTAACGACCCAAATGTTGCAACAGGTTTAACAGGCGCTCCAGCATGTGGTGATGTTATGAAACTTGATCTCAAACTTGATCCAGAGACAGAAGAGATTATCGATGTCAAGTTTAAAACATATGGTTGTGGTTCTGCTATTGCTTCTAGTAGTATGTTTGTAGATATGTTGATAGGTAAAACAGTAGAAGAGGCAAAACAAATCAAAGATAGAGAGATCGCTGAAGCATTAGAATTACCAGCAATCAAAATTCACTGTAGTGTCTTAGCAGAAGACAGTATCAAAAAAGCAATACAAGATTGGGAAGAAAAGAAAGCAGGCCGTAATGAGACTTGGTTAGAGAAGATGATGACCTATCCAGAAAACGGAATGTAAAATGATAGAGATAACAGATGAAGCGATTACGCAAATACTTAAACTCCAAGAAGAAAAACAATTTGATTATATACGGCTTGGAGTTCAACCAGCAGGTTGCGCTGGCTTTGAGTATGTGTTTATCGATACTTCTACTCTCGATGTTTCAGACATAGTTTTAAACTATGGTAAATTCTCATTCATTGTAGATCAAAACTCAAAAGAATTTATAGAGGGTATGACTCTTGATTTTGTTCAAGAAGGACTAAACAAGATGTTCAAGTTTATAAACCCGAAAGCAGTCGCATCATGTGGTTGTGGAGAAAGCGTAACATTTAATGTATAATTGGAAAACTGTACTCGTAACAATAGGTCTATTGTTCGGTCTCAAAGTTTGGAATCCCTATTTTATAGAAAACATATCATGGTCATGGTTTGATTTTCTACATCAACAAAAAGAAGTTCAACATGTAGACGATATTGTACTAGTTGATATCGATGAGAAATCATTAGAAAAATATGGCCAGTTCCCATGGCCTAGAAATATCTATGCAGACTTACTATTAAATTCTAGTGATAGTTTAACTCATGTCTTTGCAATTAAGTTTGCCGAACCAGATCGGTTTGGTGGCGACCCAGCTTTCGCTTTTGCTTTAGAAGAAAGATTGACTTTATTATCCAGTTCTCCAACTAATCAAAAGAACACAGGTTCTTCTCCTTATGTACCAACAACGACTTTCGGTGGGGGAGATATTAGTAAATCAATCTGGAACTTTGATGGCATTTCATCACCTGTACCAGTTTTAGAAAATTCAGCTTGGGGTGTAGGTGTTACAGTTGCAACACCATCTGTAGAAGGTACGCCTAACTTCGATAACACAACAAGATCGGCACCACTAATAGTCTCAGCAAACAATGTCATATATCCATCTCTTGCCTTAGAGACTTTACGAGTACTATATGATATGCCTAATTATCAAACTAAAGTTACAGAAGAAGTAGGCATAGAATGGATTAGAATGGGTAGGGCAAAACCAATCGAAACTACCCCAACGAGTGATGTGATGATCAGTTATTGGAATAGTTTCGACCGTATATCAGCGAGTGATCTACCTCAGAGTGACCTTACAAACAAGGTGTTACTATGGGGTCTGACTGCTGAGGGTCTGAATAATCCAATTTCAACTCCAGTGGGAGTATTGTATCCCCATGAAGTTCAAGCAAACCAAATCCAAACCGTCTTGCAAGAAGTTCGAATACAACAAT
>Ga0163109_10004352_pt1 | contig 10763 bp, 8 predicted proteins | sample CRUFie1St13metaG_FD_108704 | JGI IMG/M metagenome (GOLD analysis project Ga0163109, IMG submission 108704) | Marine microbial communities from the Costa Rica Dome - CRUD Field 142mm St13 metaG | ecosystem: Environmental > Aquatic > Marine > Oceanic > Photic zone | place: Costa Rica: the Eastern... | reverse complement strand
TGATATTCATCTAGATCCGGCTCCTCAAACCATCGGTTTAGGTCGGACTTAATCTGATGATTTTTCAGAAAGAATCCTCATTTTCGCTATTACGAAAATTTTTTTGTGAGGGCTAACCGATCTTAGCGATAGCGATCTTGGAAAACTAGACCCCCGCCCCCTTGTTTTATACATGATTTTATACATCGTTTATACATAAAATGGTTTGACGCATGTATAAATCACTCCAAAAATCAAATATCCACAATCAATAATAATCGCGAGCAATTGTGCTAAACCTCAGTATTTATCAGCTATCTAGCCTAAACAAATGGAGCCGACGACCGGATTCGAACCGGTGACCCCCTCATTACGAATGAGATGCTCTACCAACTGAGCTACGTCGGCATAGGAAGAGTTTTTTTAATAGAATTACTAAGAATTTGTCAAACTCGCGGAGCTTTATGTGAATCTTTCAACAATCAAGATTTCTTTTGCCAGTCTGTGGTAAATATTACAAAAGTAAGTTTCTTCAAAAAACACCATCTTGAAAAACTTTAACAAGATTTATTTACTGCTTACTTTGTTTTTCGCGACTACTTTTTCATCGTGTTTGGAAGATGATGAGCCTTCTCTTGTAGAAAACTCAGTCGATCAGAATAATAAAGATGAAATCGAGAGATTAGAAAACCAGGTGAGTGCCTTAAAATGGGAATTATCCAGAATCTCGCTGAAAATTAGAACCGTGAACGGTAGGCAGCTGGTTAGAGATAAAAAAACTAATTTGTGGCATTATGATGTGGAGAGAACGCCTTACACTGGAAAAGCCGTTGAATTTCAAGACGATGGGAATCCTCTTGTTGAAGCATATTTTTTAAAAGGAAAGCGAGATGGGTTAGAGCGTTTTTGGTTTAAAAACGGAAAACTTAAAACCGAGGGTGAATGGTTTGACGGTAAAAAAAATGGAATATTCCGAAAATGGTCAGAGCAAGGAAAGCTTATTTTAATGCAAAGATTTAAGGCAGATGTATTAGAGGAAACATTATTGGATTGAAGGTTTAGACTAATACAAAATACCCTTGGGCAAATCTACTTCACCAACCCAGCTAGGTTTTCCAAAAAATAAAGCGTTGTCTTGATATTTAAGAACATCATTTAATTGGATTTGGAAAAATTTAGTAGGTTTTCCGTATGCCATTGTTAAGAGAATGTCATGTCTTTGGTTCGGCTGATTTACATCATTGAAATCAAGAATTGAAACTTTTCCACCAACATCTTCTTGATCAGGACAAAAATAGAACAGGTCCGTAAATTTTTTTGAATAAAAGCCGAGTATAATATCTCCTTGTCCAGATCCGTTCCCGATTATGTCTTGTTTTACTATCGATTCAGAATCCTCGGATACTTCTCCAATCATAAAAGTTTTAGCATAAGTGGATTTATTTGGTCTAAGCCTGTATTGGATGTTTCTGTCAAGGTAGAGAGTGCGAGGGTCTCTTTCAAAGTCAACGAGATCAAGATCACCTTTTATTTCGAATCTCCCGTTTTTCCACTCAAAAGGAACTAGTACCTCTACTTTGAGAAGTTCAACAGTTGGCCATTGAAATCCATTTTCTTCTGCCTTTTCTAAGAGATTGTCAAATGAACCAGATTTGATCATCCCAGATGTGTTACGACAAAGATGCCTCCATTCTTCTCGCCAATTATGTTCAAAGACGAGCTTCCATTTGTCTTGAGATCTTGTGATATCCTTTGGAAAAGGAAGTTTATGAAGACTAGTTAAGTGGTCTCTAATATTCTGATTTTTGACATTATAGAGAAAATTTTTAAAATTTGATTCTTGGAGGGAGAAAATCGAACTGGAAAAAAACTTCTCAAAATTATCATTTTTTAAGCTGTCAAATACATCTCTTCCCAATTTTTCAAAGGGGTGAATTTGTGAAAATGAGGATGGGGAAAAGACCGCACTAAGAAAGAAAATTAAAATATACGGCTTTAATAAACGAAAGATCATTACTTTAAGTTAGGAAAAAATCATTTCACGACAAGTGTGAAGAAGAAAAGAATTATTCTAGAACTGAATAAAATTGATAAAAATTGGGTCAAAATCAATTTTTGATAAAAATTGGATCAACAAATGCATGTTTTGATTCGTGAAAAGAGCACGACCATTTGACTCACGACAACTTGAAGCATTTGAAATGCTTTGTACGACAGGTAGTTTTACAGAGGCTGCCAAAAGGTTACTTCTGACGCAATCGGCAGTAAGTCATTCAATGAAGACATTAGAGGAAGAAGCAGGATGTCAATTAATTCGTAGGCAAGGTAAGAAGGTGTCCTTGACTGAGGCAGGCGATAGGTTGCTTGATTTTGCACGCTCTTATTTAAAGGAAATGTCAGTGTTGCGAGAAGAGTTGGGAGGATATGAAAAGTTTGGAGCTGGCAGAATTCGACTAGGAGCCAGTCAGCAGGCTTGTCGGTTTTTTCTTCCACAATGGGTAAAGGAGTTCAAGAAACGTATTCCTCAATGCAGGTTTGAGGTATACGGCGAAGATACTCCCAAGTGTTTACAAATGTTGGGTTTTGGAGAGTTGGATCTAGCCATCACTCTCGAACCCATCAAAAATTCTGAAATCGACTTTGTTCCTTGTTTTACGGATGAGGTTAGATTGATAACTACTTCAGATCATGAATGGGCTAGAAACAAGGAGGTTGATTGGACAAAGATTTCCGTTGAGAATTTTATACTTGATAATCGAGCTAGTTACTCTTTCAGGATGATAAATGACTATCTCGAACAGAATGGTCTTAAAATAACCAGCTCTATGGAAATCACCAGTTCTGATGCAAGTAAAGAGCTAATCAAAATTGGGCTGGGTGTCGGTTTAATGGCTGATTGGCTTGTGGCAGAGGAAGTTGCATCGGGTGCATTGGTGAGTTTACCACTTGGATTTGGGAAACTTAGCCGGACATGGGGAATTTCTGTAAGAAAGGGGCGTAAGCTAAATAAGGCGGAGCGTATCTTTATTAAAATAGCTGAAGAGTCTGGTTGCCATTGGATGGTCAATCGCAAACTTACCGCCTAGTTATACAATTTACTTTAGCCGTAAACTAACTTGCATGATTTAATATTTGCATGCAGAAAGAGGTATGAATTTCATTTCCAAGTTTATTCCATCGCTTGTTAGTCTGTTTATGCTTTTATCCTTTTTGAATGGACAGAGTCGTTCCATTTCCGGAGATTCCAGAAACTTCAAGTTGGCACCCGTAAGAACAGTTAAAAGTAACATTGGGCCAACTATGGATGGAGGCAGGTTAGGGGTGAATCGTTTGATTGATGGCAAACTGCCCAAAAGTGGATGGCGTTCTACATGGACTGTTTGGATGAAGAAAAATCCAGGCATTACATTCGATTTGGGTGCTGAAAAAAGAATCGGAGTGATTAGGGTTTATTTTCAACCATGGGATAGAGAGGATGAACTTATGGAATTAAAAGTGGAAGTAAGTCGTGATGGAGAAAATTTTTTGTTATTCAATGAATATAATGGATTTATTGCAGAAAAAGGAAAGGCAGCTTGGGCAGAAGTAGATTTACGGGCAGTGAAATCGCAATTTTTTAGACTTACACCTCAGTATCAAGGTTGGGGGAATCAATGGGGAGAGGTAGAGTTTTGGGAGATAAATTGACCGATTTGTGTGAAATAGATTGAGACGCATGTTCTGGAAGTCCTTAGCTGACGGGGCAACTAAATTATTTCCTTTGTGGTCATTACTGGTAGGAGTTATTGCTCTTTATAACCCAGAATTCTTTTTGTGGTATGGTAAGGATACAATCAGTCTGGGACTTGGAATAATTATGCTAGGGATGGGACTGACCCTTACGGTCAATGATTTTTCTGAAGTTTTACAAAAACCTAAATTGGTTGCAATGGGGGCTTTTCTGCAATTTTCAATTATGCCGGCATGGGCAGCTTTGATATCATACATCATTCAGATTCCGGCCGAGATGGCCGTGGGTCTAATCCTAGTTGCGAGCTGCCCTGGTGGTACTGCTTCTAATGTAGTTGTTTTCCTTGCCAAAGGAAGGGTTGCCCTTTCTGTATGTCTAACTGCATGCTCCACACTTTTGGCGATTGGGGTAACTCCATGGCTCACGCATTTTTATGCAGGACATTATCTGCCCGTTGACCCTTGGGCATTGATGAAAAGTATTTTCTACATTGTACTGATTCCATTAATTGCGGGTGTAAGTTGGAAAAAATTCTATCCAGACTCTGCAAGACGAGCATCCACTTTTTCTCCACTGCTTTCGGTTTTGTTTATCTTGTTGATTGTTGGGTTTGTATTGGCAGCGAAAAAGGAAATTATTCTTGAACATTGGCAAACCATGTTAATTGCCGTTTTACTTTTACATCTTGGAGGGTTTTTCCTTGGTTTTTTGATTCCAAGATTAATCCAGGAGGATAAATCTGTCTGTCGAACCATATCAATTGAGGTTGGAATGCAAAACTCTGGTTTAGGAATGGCTTTGGCAAGTAAGCATTTTTCAACGATGCCCATGGTTCCCGCACCATGTGCCTTGAGTGCGGTGATGCATTGTATTATTGGAAGTTTGCTTGCCGCTTTTTGGCAGTATGAAAAACGAGCATCCAAGGTAGTTTAGGAATAAAAGAAATCTATAGTCGACGGCTCTGAGGACTCAGTATAATTTTTTCAAAAATGTCAGAGAAGCCACCTCATATTTTGTCACCCAAAATACATTTGCAAAGGGCAGGGGGATATTTTGACTTGGGAATGTTTGAAGAGGCAGACCGTGAGTTACGAGCCGTACCGGAAGAAGAACCATGGTTGAAAAAGAAAAAAATGTTTCAAATTACGATCTGCCAGGAACTTAGAGATTGGGCTAATATGAGAATTCTGTCTCATGAACTTCGTTTTCTTTATCCGGATGAAGAGGACTGGTGGGTATCAGAGGCTTTTGCTACAAGAAGAAGCGAATCAATTGAAGAAGCCCGCAAAATCCTTTTGGATGGACTTGCCGTACATTATGATAGTGGAATAATCCGTTACAACCTTGCTTGCTATGCTTGCCTACTTGGTCATCCGGGAGAATGTATCGATTTTCTCAAAGAAGCGGTAAGAAGGGATGAAAAATTTAAACATATGGCATTAGAGGATCAGGATTTGATGGAAGTAAAAGAAACTTTGATTAGTTTTGGATGGGGTTCAGAGCTTGTATGATTTATCATAAAAAGGCATTTACACTCCTTGAATTGATGGTGGTGATTGCGATCATTGGAATTCTTCTGGGCATTCTTTTTACAGGTTGGAATTACATTAATGATCAGCAATACAGAAAAAAAACAGAGTTGGAGATTGTTGGCTTAAGGAATGCAATTGACGAGTATTTAACTGATTTTGGCGAATACCCTAATTGCCCTAAGGAAATTTGTACACCGGGAGAAACGCTATTCATGTCGCTTGCCGGATTTCATAATGAAAACGGTGGTCTTGAATTGCCCCCTTATCCATCTAAGATTCCATCCCATCTTTTTCATTATGATTTGCTTGCATTTGATGAGACTGAAATACCGCAGATCTCTCACGATGGCGGAAAATCTTTACAACTATGGCTTGCAAAAACCCTAGGTAAAGATCCTGCTTTTTTAGACCCATGGGGTAATGAATATATTTATGAATTTCCCCTTAAGGATGGAGGACCAGGCTATAGATTGTTTTCCATGGGACCGGATGGGAAAACTGGAGAAGAATTTAGCAAAGATGATATAAAATAAATTGTGAGCAGATCTCAGGGAGCACTTGCACCTTGTTCGATCAGTCGATTACGAAGCACACGCAAGGGAGCGAGTTCAGGAGCATCCGGGTTCTTTTTTATAAGATATTCGATATCAACCAAGGCTTCTGTGAACCTACTTTCGCCGTAGTGAATCATTGCACGCATAGCACGTGTATACCTGTCGTTTGGATCGATTGCGACGATTGCATCCACATATCTAAGGCGAGCATCCGAATCTTCCTCTCTTTCAGCAGATTGGATGAGATTTCGAAGCATTCTGGTGATGATATCTCGGTTGGATACAGGTTCAAAATCTTTATCCTCTAATTTAACACCGGTGATTCGACTTGCTTGTTCCCGGCTAACAATTTTTCCGCCAAATGAATCGATAAGCAGTTCTTTTGATTGAGTGTTTTTAGATTTATCCTGTGATTGCGGTTCACGATAAATAGCCATAAAATGACCAGGTAATCCGAGACCAGAAACTGGGAGATCAAGACGGTTGGCCAACTCAATGAGCAAAATAGAAAGAGTGATTGGAATCCCTTCTCGGTCATCCATCACTTCATTCATGTAGCTATTTGATCGATGATGGTAGTCGAGTGTGCTTCCATGAAATCCCATCTCATCAAACAATTGATTAACAAGTATCAAAAGTTTTTCTTCCTGAGTCGAAGATTCCACAAATGATTCTTCAATCTTTTTGGCAAGTAAATCTGCTTTTTCTAAATAAGAATCAAGATCGAAGTTTTCATTATCAAGTCTGGCGATAAGTAATGCGGAGCGTAAGAGATCAACAGAACCCCTTTCTTCAATTCTTAAACTTTTGGCTAACTCTTCTATGACCAGTCGTTCCCTGACATTACCAGCCAAATTTTTAATTTCTTTTGCCTTTATTTCCAATTCTAACGCGTGGTCCATGAGGGCTTGAGGTGTAGGTTTTCCCATTTTAACAAGCTTTTCAAATTCGGTCGAGTGAAAGGATTCCCGGTTTATCATTGACCCAACCAAATTACGGACTTTCTTTGCAAATGCAGGGGTGACTTTTGAGCTTGGAAATCTTTTGGATACTCGGAAAAAGCGAAAGCGTGCAGTAGGTGCACGGAATTTACATAATCCCACTTTACCACTCTCCAATCCATGATCGACTAAGTTTATGACCACTTGATCATTTACCGAACAGATCATTCGTCCATTTTCTTCGAGTCTTACCCTGATACGGTTCCATTCATAAGGTTTGTATGATTCAGAGGTGACGGTTTCTAAGATAGACCAAGAAAAAACATTAGGTCCTTCAAATCGGGTCAGGCGGAGTGAACCATTAGTGGGATAAAATCCATAATGTTTGTCTTTACCGTCGGAATGAAAAACGAGACCAGCAGCACCGGTTTCTTCTTCAAGTCTCACTTCCACTTCAATTTCATAGGGAAGTTCCGGAAATTTTGTTTGGTTTAGACAGAGCATTCTACCTCCAAATCCATTACCGAGACCAACACCTGATATGATGCCAGCTCTTTGCTTCCATGTACCGTTCATAACCGGCTTCCATTCCAATTCATCTAAACTCCCAATGGTTAACCATTTTCGTATGGGTATAGGATTGGTTTCCTGCATTAGTCTTTTCAATTCATTCACGGGTACCCCAAATCCCATGGCTCCACCTGATTTAATCGAAAGAATGGCAATCACATTACCTTTAAGATCAAGAGCAGGGCTCCCGCTACTTCCCGGTTCAATGGGTATAGCTACCTGTACCATGGGTCTGCCGTCACCGAATTCCAGTTCTCGAATTGCGGCGACCACTCCACGGCTTACGCTATGTTCATAGCCAAGTGGGTTTCCAATTGAAAGAATAGCTTGGCCAGGAATCAGGTCTTGCGAGTTTCCAAGTTTGAGAACTGGTAATTTACTCGCGTTTATTTTGATGAGGGCAAGATCATGTTCTCTATCAATTGCTAGAATTGATTGGGGACGGAAAGAACGGCCATCAGAAAAACGAATCGAAAAATCACGATGTTCTCCAATAACATGGAAATTGGTCGCAATCACTCCATCTTCCCTTACGACAAAACCAGTGCCTCGGCCACCTTCGTATCCGTTGCGGTCCACGCTTTCAATGACCACGACGGAAGGTTTTATCAGCGATGCTAGGTTTTTAAAATCTTTAGCGTCGCGCTTTGCTAATTCCAGTTCTGATAGTTTGGATGAATTATTCTCTGAATCATTGGCAAATGTTTTGGTTGCGTAAGCTGGGAGCAACCAAAGGATAGCTATCAAGTGTAGAGTGATATGTAACTTCACACTAACATTTGTTCCAACAAGGTAAGAAAAGTCAAGGTTCCTAAAAATGGAAGTAAAGAAATTGACGAGAATTATTTCGGCAATGCTTGAAGGTATTGTTGAAGAAGACTTTCGGTCTTTGCTTTTTGTTCATCGACCTTTTGTTTGAAATCAGAATAGTCCTTTTGTTTTAGATTAAGCTGATTCTGTGCATCCTTAAGAGAAATTTCTTTTTCTTGGAGAACCTTGGGTGCACTCTCTCTCATCTTCATAATCGAAACAAGCTCAGTCTCTGCTGTAGAAACTGCAGTCTGTGCCTGAACAAGCTGTTGTTGCTTTGACTGAAGTTCAGCATTTGCTACCTGCAGGTCTTTTTGTAAGAGTACCAAGGATTCAGATAGTTTTGTTCCCGCTTCTACGAGGGTTATGTTATTGGGTTCTATACTTGCCTGCAGTTGATTTTGTTTTTGGATTTGGTCTACCTGTTGAATGAAAGAGACCTTCTGATTCTTATTTTCAGTAATTTTGGAGAGAAGGGCATTCTCGGATTCTACCTGAGACTTTTTCTGGGAAACTATCTGCTGCTGATCGGAAATTTTCTGAGGAAGTGAATTCAATGCCGCTGCTGCTGAATCGACAGCCTGCTGTGCTGCAGCAAAAATATTTTTTGATTCTTCCAAAAATTCGTCTAGGGAAGAAAGCTCTTCTTCGAGTTCATACAGAGCACGGATTTCCTGATGGCGGGAAAAATTTATTTTTTCTGCTTTCCAACGGGAAACACTTCTTTCTGAAATTTGTACTTTTGATCGTGCCTTTGCTACCTCGGCTGCGGGTGCCTTGATAGCTTCATTTGCAGTACTGAGAAGATTATCTGAACTGGATAATAAGTTTTTTGCATCATCTCTCTTGGTGGTCATGGCAACCTGGTTTTGTTGGGCTTGTTTCCATGACTGGTCTTTAGCAGATTTGTTTGATTGAGAAGCCGTCACTGCATGTTTTGCTTCCTCCAATGCTTTGCTGGCTTCTGCCACAGCGTTTTTCAGGGAGATATTCAAAGCTGCATATTTTTCCATCTCTTTTTTATGCTGTGCAGTCAGGTTGCTGGCATGAAGATAAGATTTCTCCATGGCTTCCATTGCCTGCTTTGCCTTGCTTACCGCTTCTGCATAAGAAGAATCATCCTGATTCTCGTTCTGCGATTCACTAGCTTTACGGTAAGATTCCTTGATTTGACTGAGTTGAACGGAGCGTTGATTGGCCCTTTGGTTCCACTTATTAAATTCTCCCGATTGGGTGGAGTGTTTTTGCTGGTTAGCAGTCAGTTCTTTCTTCTTGGCTTCAAGAGCTATGGACCTTTCATTCTGTACCTTGGATTTGCTGGCAAGATCGGCAACCGCTTGATCGAGATCAGTCTTTGCTTTTTGTACATTTGTGATTGCCTCCTGAAGTGCTTTTTCAGCAATTGCGAGAGCATTTTTGTTGGATGCAATTTGTTTGTTGATCTCATCTATCTTTTGCTGAAAAGGAAGAATTTTTTCCTGTGCTAATTTGAGTGATACCTGATCATTAGCGTGCTCTTTTGTGGCAACTGTGACCCTCGTTTCGAGGGTAGGTGGGTTGGCGTTTAAGTTTCCCAAATGTTTACCATCTGAAGAATTCCAGATACCTACTTTTCCTGTCCAGTCGCCGGCGATAATTTTGGAACCGTCGTGCGAAAGGCGCGATTCCATAACAATGTCATCAAAACCGGAAATGGTGCGTAAGCCTTTACCATTGCCGTCCCAAAATTTGACCGTCTTATCGCGCCCAGCGGTTACGATATTTCCATTTTGTGCGTAATGGGCGGAGAGTGTGCCACCTGCATGAGCATTCCATGTTCTTACCTGTTTACCATTCATCATTTCCCAAGTACGAACGGCACCCTCTTCCGAAGCAGATAGCAGGACATTTCCGTCAGCCCGCCAGCTAAGACTGGTTATTTCTTGCTTGTGACCATCCAAGGTATAAAAAGGATTACCTGTGCGGGCTTCCCATACGAAGAGACCGCCGTTACGGTCTGCAGTGGCGAGAAGAATGCCATCTGGTGAGAATGATACCTGAGTCACCCATTCAGAGTGTTTTTTGATTTTGTAGAGAATTTCATTGGTCGCCAAATCGAAGACTTTGATGAGTTTATTAGTTCCTCCGATCACTACCAGAGATTGGTCAGCCGAGATATCCGCGGTAAGTATACTGTCCTGTTCTTCACCGACATTGAGAACTCTACGCCCAGTTTCAACATCCCAGCCCGCAACATTTCCACTTTTTCCACCGCGACCGCCAGATGCAATGATAAGCTTGCCATTGCGGCTGAAGTTCATGGACTCGATGAATCCTTCTTCATAAGGAAGGATTCCAGAAATTTGCAAATTTTCTGTATTGTAAAGAATTACCTGCTTTTGGCCAGCCAGAGCAATAAGTGGAGACCAGGGTGCTGCAGCCATGGCAGAAGGGGCAAAGGATCGCTGTGTAACTAGGTTGGGTTGCAGAGACAAATGCTTAGGCATCGGGGGTGGTCCATCCGGTTTACCAATGGAAACCGATGCAAGGGCTAGGTTAACCGATGATTTTTTCTTCTTCATCGGTTTACCTGAAGCGGTGGGAAGCATGCCTTGAGCAATCCAGTTCTTAATTAAAAGAAGTTGGGACTTTTCAATTTTATCACCCC
>Ga0163109_10004351_pt1 | contig 10764 bp, 8 predicted proteins | sample CRUFie1St13metaG_FD_108704 | JGI IMG/M metagenome (GOLD analysis project Ga0163109, IMG submission 108704) | Marine microbial communities from the Costa Rica Dome - CRUD Field 142mm St13 metaG | ecosystem: Environmental > Aquatic > Marine > Oceanic > Photic zone | place: Costa Rica: the Eastern... | reverse complement strand
AATTTCATTGCTTACACAACTCCTTCCTGAGCGGTTGATTCGACTAAACAATTTTTGAAAAGTTGACTATACAGAAATTCAAAATCACAGACTTCAATACAGCGAGGGTTGAAACCTGCCGTCCATTGTTTAGCGGCAGACTCGGCGAGCTCGGGAATCACAGTATGTTCAAAATCTAATCCATTTTGAAAGGTCGAAAGCTTGGCCATGATTAATAATTCTTCAACTCTTTTAATTAGCATATCTGTAGCTTCTGAATCTGTAGATTGCTCGCCGATGATTCCAACAGTCCGTGCGAAATCAGCATAGATTTTTTGGCATTCAATCATTTCAGCGTTGAACTTCATTACCCAAGGAAGGGACATGCCGACTGCTATCCCATGTATAGTGCCATATTTAGCAGTTAGCGGATTGGCCATGGAATGAGCTGCACCCAACATACTCCGCTCAATTGCCGCCCCGGCATGAGAAGCACCCAACAGGGCCTTCCCTCTTGCAGGCAGATCATTTGGATCATTAAATAAAATCGGCAGTGATTGATTAAGTAATTTAAAGGCGATTTTGGCATGTCGGGAAGAACGATCACAACGCTTGCGAGTAACTGCCGATTCCAGAGCATGTGCAAGTGCATCAATTCCTGTGCAGGCACTCACGGATGCAGGCTGAGATAGCGTCAGTTCTGGGTCAAGAAGCGTAATGGCGGGTAATGCTTTAGGATCTCCACAGGCCATCTTGGCATGTGTTTGATCATGTGAAATCAATGCAAACGATTGGCACTCGCTTCCGGTCCCGGCGGTAGTCGGAATCGCAATTAATGGAAGCATGGGCAGCTCAGCTTTGCCCACTCCCCAGAAGTCTTCCATTTTTCCGCCATTGGTAAGCAAAAAATTACAGCCCTTGGCCGTATCCATTGAGCTTCCTCCTCCTAAACCAACAATAATATCTACTTTCGCATCTCTGGCAATAGATGCACATTTGGCCACACTGGATTCGGTTGGATTCTCAATAGACTGGTCAAAAACGGTTACCCTTACATCAGCACTCTCAATGAGTTTTTGTACTCTTTCCACATGCCCTGCATTACGAATTCCAGAGTCAGAAACAAGCAAGGCATGCTTACCCAATTTTTTGGTGTGTACTCCGATTGTTGAGGAGATTCCTTCTCCAAACAAAACTTTTTGATCTGAATGATCACCCTTTTCAAAAAAGGAACCGTTGGAAAATTCCTCCAAAGAAAGGGTACTCATGTTGGCTTGTAGCTATGGAAACAATTCAGGCAGCCATTCCAATGGAACGCCGCTTGTACAAAAATTCAAACATGTTTCCTTCATGGGGCTGATCCCATGAAATTTTCATGGTAGAGATTGCCCCAATGTTTAGACGTTCCACATTTGATGCCGCCAGTAATTGGTTTTTAAATTTTTCATCTCCCGTGATCGCTGTAACAACTAGTGTGGGACCAATCGATTGTAACATTTCGTTCTGGGGCACCTGGACAACACTTGCATACGGACATAGAAACTCGCGATTGGAAAGAACATGGTCAATAGATTCACAATATGCAATCGTTGGCCTCAGATAGGTGCCACCCTCCGCTTGCACAAGGCGTGAACCATCACGATAAGGTGCTGTGGCATCGAGTGCACCTTTCTCAGCAAAGTCTGCTTCCAGTGTTTGATCGATCCATTCGCCCATCTTGGGATTGGCAAAACCTGAAAGAACTGCATTGGGATCATCCACGGGCAGGGGCTTTAGTGGTCCGAGTCTTTTGCCAAGAGCATCTGCTATTTCCTTAGCATATTTCGGAACGATTACCGCGGAGGCGTTTACACAACTTCTACCACCATTGTCCGAAATTGAAGAGACCATTACATCGATGTATTTTTCCCAGTTTTCGATCTCATCCTCACCAATAAGAATTTTACTAAACCCAGGACCATGCACCTGCACGCCAGGGTCACCCGCATAAAGATCAGTCGTGCTCTTGTCACCGAAGATCAAAGCACGACCACATAGTTTGAGGATATCTCCAGCACCTTCATGGTCTGTAGGATAAAAACCAAATGCTTCTTTCGGGCATCCTGCGGCAATAAATGCCTGCATAAGACGATAAGGAGTCCATGGCTCTTCCCTACCGGGTTTCATAACAACCGGTATCTTAAGTGCAATAGAGGGGAGCCAAAGCGAGTTAACCGCAGGTGAATTACTTGGCATTACCAAGCCCAATGCTTCGGTTGTTGGATAAAAACAAACAGGTGCTCCCGCTTGCTCACCATATCCTTGGTCCAAAATTCCAAAGTCTATACCTCTGGTCAGTCCGTTTAGAATCAATTCCAAATGGGTAAGGGCGTAATGAATTTTGTCCATGTTGCGCTGAACCATAACATGAGGCAGACCACTTGTGGATGAGAGGGTCTCCAGATAGTCCTGTGCAGACTGCATGTGACCATCGTCCCCCAGTGGCAAAGATTCATTTAGGAACAACTCTCCTGCCTTGGCACTGATATCAATCAATTCGCGGGTGGAAAACTTGTTTAAGGCTTCACGTGCCCTACCAATTTCACGAAGATCTCGGCGGATAATTCCTGCATTGACCTGACTCAAAGTGGCTTTGACTGAGCCATCGCGGTAATCCTTAACTTCTGATTCATTATAACTGCGATAAGGCTTACCCAGTCGCAAACAAGATATATGTGGAACGCTCATGATATTTAATAGACTCCTTCTACGATTTTTTTCTCCATTGCCCCGAATGGGCGAACTTCCGCAACGCCATCCCATGGTGCTTCTGCCCATGGCTTTCGTCGCAGAGCTTCATCACGTTCAAGAAAACGAGGCATAAAAAATTCTTTGGTTAAAGTGGTCAACTCGACTCTGCCCCATGTATCATAATCCACAGCTTTGTTTGTATCGGGGTTGACAACCCTAAGAACTGCTCGTGGTTGTGGTGCGTAGTATGCAATAGAGTAATCATTCTCCTCGCTTATTGGATGGTGACGAGCTAATCCCATAAGCGTATTACCGTAAGTTGGAACAAAACCGATTTTACCGCCCTCACAAACCTCTTCAACGAGGAATCTAGCGTATTGTTTATCCATCGTGGTACCGCCACAAAAAACACCTTTGATGCCAGCTTTTACTAAGTCTTTTCTTTCCGCTAATGCCTCCAAAAGTTTCGGTGTGGTAAAAAGAGCACTAACACTGCGATGTTTCAAAATGGTCAGTGCCTGATCCACTACATGGTCCATATAGGCACGTGCTTGATCAAACTGTTTTCCAGCGATTAGTCTTTTGACCCAGCGTGGATCCAGGTCGACGAAATAACAGGAGCATCCTCGTTCGTTGGCTAAGTGTTCGATAGCAAGTCTGAGACGCCTTGGACCCGTCGGGCCAACCATCATCCAATAATGATTCCGCGGGAAATGTTCGTCATTGAGCGTGTCGGAGAAAGCCGTGTAATCGATTCTAAAATCATCCCAACCTATTCGTTGCTTAGGCATGCCTGTAGTACCGCCGGTTTCGAAAATATTGAATGGGCGATTTGCATAAGCTTTTGGCACCCAAACATCATTGGGTAAGTCCCTGAGCCATTCGTCCTGAAAGTTTGGAAACTTCTGACAAAGATCATCAAAATTTGATACTTCTTCGAGCGGATTCCAGTTTTGCTCCTTTGCCCAGTCCAGCCAAAATGGACATCCGGTTTCTGGGGAAAAGTGCCACTTTATGATTTCAGCGACATGAGAGTCTAACTCATCGGCCGCTTGTTTTATTTCTTGTTCGTTTGGCATAGGGTAAGTCAATAAAACTTGTTTTTAGAAATTCACAATTCGCTCTTCTTGGGGAAAAATTTATCGAGCGTCTCCTTGGACGGAGGTTCTGTTATAAGGGAAACTAAAATTAAGACTACTGCTGCGGCAGTAAAACAGATTGCGGCAGGGACAATACCAGGACCCACCATGTATTCCCCACCGTAGCCGGACTCGTGAAAGTAATAAAGCCAGGTTACAAGTGCTGCAATAATGCTTGCAATCGCACCCTGCTTGGTTGTTCGCTTCCAATAAAGAGCGGCAAAAATTACTGGGAAAAGGGCGGAGAAGCCACTAAAACACCAGATCGCAAGATCAAATACATTGGCATTTTTGGCGAGCATTGCCAGCCCGTATGTTAACGCAACAATGCCAACAATAAAGCACCTTGCAATAAAGATAATTTGCTTATCTGAATATTTATCGGCACCAGCCCTGTGGATGACAATATCATTAGTAAAAATGGTCCCTAGACACAGAAACTGGGAGTCTAATGATGACATGATGGCGGCAAGAACTCCCGCCGTCAACAGTCCGATAAGTATAGGGTCTCCGACTAATAGGTTAAGCATTGCAGAAAGAACAGCGGGCGGAGGAATCCCTGGAGGCAAAACTCCACTCGCCCAAGCTCCCACCAAAACGCATGGCACCCACACAATCATTATACAGAGTGGATGGGCAATAACCGTTAGCCTAAATGATTTTGCACTGCGGGCAGTAAGCCAATGTTGGAAGAGATGGGGAAACATTCCCACACTCAGCGGGATAAAAAGATAGGTGACAAAAGTGATAAAAGGAATTCCGAGCTCTCTTTCGAAAGGCACAAGCTCGCCCGTTTTAGGATCTTTCTTTTTAAATTCAGCAAGAACAGGTTCCCGCCAAAAATGTGGTTGCTTGTCAGACAGATTCGAGTTTTCAGATTCGATAACTCGACCGATTGGTTTAGGTGGATTATTTTCTTTCAGCAGGTCTTCTTGTTTGTCGAATCGATAGTCCTGAACAATCAAGCCTTTTTCATTGATACGGGCAGGAACTTTTCCCGCATTATTTATTCCTCCAAGTGCATTTATTATGAATGTAAAAGCAACTAAACCCATGATCATGAAAACAATAGTCTGAAAGGTGTTTGCAAAAGCAGCTCCACGGGAACCCCCCATAAATACATAGCTTAGAACTACTAATGATACAACCAACCCTGTCAGCCATGGTGGCACACCACCAAGCCATTGAGGTGCCGTAGGGTCAGTAAACAACGCAGGAAATGCACCTGCTGTAACTGGTTCGATTGTTTTTCCAGCTCCAATGATTCCAATAAGCAGATAGGGAATAACTAACAGAACTAGTATTGGAAAAAGGAGGTAGCCGATGGAGTCCGACTCAAAACGGGCCCGAAAAAACTGGATTTGCGTGATGAAACCATGCTTTTTTCCAAAGGCCCATAGCCTGATACCTATCAGAAAAAAAATGGCTGCATGCACCAATCCACTTATAGAGGCCATGAGTCCATAGGTCCCAATTCCGCGTTCAAATGATTTTCCTGTGGACCCGACAAGGGCAAATGCCGTCATAGTTGTTCCAAAAACGCTCATCAAAAGCAGAAATGGGCCAATACTATGACTAGCGACAAAGTAATCCTTGCTTGTGCCTCTGAATAAACGATTACTAAAGAAACCTAGACCTAGAAGCAGGCAAAGGTAGCCAATGATTACAAATAGTGTTGTCATTTCATTTCCTCAAGGTGCATGGATTGCTTTGGTGTATTATTATTCTTCCGCAAATTCCTCTAAATCATGCGGCCAAGCGTATCGTATCGCCAAGCCGCCAAGACAGGCACAGGTAATCGAGAATGCTGCGTGGTACGCAAGACCGATAGGCATAAAACCCAATACCAAATCAGAATTTTCCCACCACCAGAAGTCCTGATGAAGGAAGAAGAGGATTACAAACAGAGACCAAACGATACTTTTTCCCATGATTGGATATTATGGTTATTTCCCAATGGCGTAAAGGTGAGTCTGCGTGGCAACATAAAGAGTATTGTTGGCAACGACTGGAGAACTGTAAACAGGTGCTCCCATATTTACGGTTTCTACTTTTGGTTTATCTTTTCCGTGATCGATAATGAGCAAGTCTCCATCTTCATTACCGAGCAGAACTTTCCCATCAGCCACTAAAGTAGATCCCCAAATTCGGCTAAAAGAATCATGAGTCCAATAAAGTTTACCAGTCTCCGCATCCAAACAATGAATAATTCCTGCATATTCCGCAATATACACCAGCCCTTCATGAACAGATGCAGTGGAAATAGTACGACCGACATCTAGATACTTCCAAATTACTTTACCAGTGCTGGCATCAATACAAGATAAGCGCCCCACGCCATCTCCGTGCTCAGGGTCTTGTCCTATCGCACAATAGACCTTATCTTCATAGAGAACTGGTGTACCAATAAGTTCGCTGGGGCCAGGAGGTGTTGCATAAGGGATTTTTTTTCCTTCTTTGTCTTTACGGTAACTCAGTTCATTACAATCAACTTTCCATTTTGGCTGAAACAAGTCATACCCATCTTCATCCTTTTGTGTCTTGTTTAAATAACCATAGCAAAAACCATCTGTTCCTCCCCAAATGAGGATTTCTTCACCTTTAATTTCACCATATGTTAAAGACGACCATGCTGCGTGAAGTGCACCTGCACTAGCTCCTGATCCATCTTCTCCAATCAGCTCTCCAGTGTTTTTGTCTAATGCTACCCAACTTGGAGAAAGTGGGCTGGGTATATTCGTGTGAGACCAATCAACCCCATTTGAGGTAGCAACAAATATAGAATCTCCAATAATCAGGGGAGATGAACTTGTAACATTATGGGGGAAAACACCTAATTGATCCCGCATGTCATACATCCAAATTATATCAGCATCTAGCTTCTCGTTTAATGAATCTTGTGTGCCCTTAGGTTTAATATAATTAACTTCGTCCATGAATGGTCCATCATTTCCGTTCTTGAAGCCTTCAATATCGAGGCAAACTACTTCGCATTTATTGGTTACGACATAGACACGATTACCCTCAATTGCAGGGGATGAACAAACACCAATATACTCCCAATCACTAACTTTTCCCGCACCTAACTTTGGAATAACTAGCTGCCATTCCAATTCACCATTTTTTTCATTAAAGCACATAACCACTCCTCGATCACCTTTTTTGCCAGAGTCGCGTGGAGATTCATTATTGGTCCCTGCAAAAACACGACCATTGGCTATAGTAACATTTCCGTAAGCCTGTGAACCCAACTTAGCCACCCATTTAATATTCTTTGTCGTACTCATATCCACGGTCTCGTCGTCGTTCATTTCACCGGGTTCAAAATCAAAATCTAACCCCTTTTCCAAGGATACCATGTTACGGGTAGCATCACCTCCCCATGTTGGCCAATCTGCGGAGTAAGCGTAAGATAAAAGGAGACATGAAACGAAGATATTAATTAATTTTTTCATTGGGATGATCATTGGGTGAAATTTAGTTTTGGGTCACAGATATGTTATCAATATAAACTTTCTTTTTGCTCTGTGGTGACATGGCATAGATGCCGGGTGAACCGTGGCGATGAGCATTGGCATGCTCAACTTCCAAGGTCCATATCTCGGGCTCTTCTTCGTCCTTTGGCCAAGCTTTAGCTCGAATCATTCCATTTCCCATTTCATCGACATCCACTCTTGTTTTGAGGCAATACCACGATTTGGTTTTAATGGAAAAAGGAACGGAATGCCGAAAACGATCGAAATTTGAAACCACTTCTAATTTCTGACTATTTCCAACAAGTACAAATATGTAACGCTGGTTAATGAGTCCAATATTAGATTTTATTCGACGGTCACCATCGGTCATAACCTCTGCTTCCACTGTATAATTTTTCATGTCAACATGACCGATAAAATTGATTGCCCGCTGAAAAAGAACTCTATCCAGAGTATTTCCACCAACATTATTATCCCCCATTGCCTGAACCTGCCATCTCATTCTAGCACCCAGCCAAGACAGAGGGGGATATGAAAATGGAATCTGATCAGAACTAGTATTTGAAAGGTCGAACCCATCTTCAAAATTCTCGCTGTATGGAAGGGAGGGTATTACTCGACCGCGAGTTATTCCGGTTAGTTTTCCACTAGTGACTTGCAAAGCACCAGCCGATAACGATGCACCCATTTTAGCAACAAGAAGTCCATCTTCTGAAATTGTGGCATCTACTTCAGACTTTACCTTTGCAGTAGGTGGAATCCATTTTTTCCAGCTCATTCCATCTTCCAATTTTTTAATTCTTCTGCCCTGAGCATCCAAAGTAAATACATCAAATTTGAGATTTGAACCTGCTTTTAATGAAAATTCAGATGGTACGACTTGAAGAGAAACTGCCTTGCTGATGGATTCCCCGCTGACAAGATGTTTATCCTCTTCGTGGGGCTTGGCAACAAAAGCGGGTGCTGTGGTATTTGTTCCAAAGCAATGAAGTTTTTTCTTAGATTGTACAAAGACCCGTCCGTGAGCTACTGCAGGTGCCGCCAAACAAGCAGAGCCTAAATCTATTTCACTCAGAATTTTTCCTTCTTCACCCGTATCTTTAACAACAAAAACCTTACCGTTAAACATAGGGACATAAAGTTTACCATCTGCCCAGGTGGGTGAGGCGTGAATTTGGTCAGGAGCAAGCTTGAGAACCCAGTGTTCCTCACCAGTGTCAGCATCAAGGCAAACCAATTCGCCACGCTTGATGGTTGAATAGACTCTTCCATCCCTGTAAACGGGTGAACTCGTGAATGCCTCAATTCCATTGTTTCTCCATATTTCGTGCTCTTTTCCGAGAAGCAATATATCTTCGCCTAGAGCAGGCAAATTTGACGGCTTCTTAATGGCAACCATTCTTCCAATAATTGTACTGTCTATGTTTTCTTTTCCATGAACAGCAATAATTGAGTCATCATGAATGACTACCCCGGCATTTACTCCACCATATGACATTTGAAACCTCCAAAGCGCCTGACCGGTTCTAGCATCTATACAAACTACATGTCCACAACCAGTACCGCTGTAAAAAACTCTCCTCCCGCTGGGCAAATTTTCAAAAACCAACGGAGCAAACGAACTGTCTTTTGGCGTAATTCCCGGGGTAGATGCCCACACTAAGTCACCGTTGTTTTTATCAAATGCGTAAAACCTGTCCCTAGCTGGACCTTGTTTGCCCCAATTGGCAGTTATAGCATGAATAATAACAAGATGACCATCTACGCAAGGACCGCCCGTTCGACCGTTTGGGAAGGTGAGTCGAGCGAATTCCTCCATAAGAGAACGTTCCCACAATTTGTTCCCATCAGAATCGTATCCAATGAGTAAACCTGGACTCGTTTGAAAATAGACATTACCCGATGCCGGATCTACGCATGCTGCCCCAACACCGTATCGATTGTACACGATATCACTGATGAAATCGCTATGTCGCTTCTCCCACAAAACATTTCCAGACGCTGCATCAAAACATACCAGTGCTTCCTGCAAATCATCCGTGGTTCCATAGTATCCGAATTGATAAGCTTTACCGCCAGCAACGACAGGGACTCCCCCACCCTGGATATCGTGTGTCCATAATAATGAATCATTGAGTTCTTGAGGCAGTCCAGTTTGTTTTGAAACACCTTCCCAGTTGGGGCCACGCCAAAATAACCATTCGGATTGAACTTTCTTGGATGAATCTTCAACTGGCGTAGAATTAAATGTTATACATCCAGAAAAAAATAAAGATGCAACTAATGTTTTGGATAGTAGATAGTTTCTTATCATAATACTATAAAGATAAATATAACGGGTATGGACAAATTAGTACTTGTATGTACTAATTTGTCAAACACCGTTGCCAAAAAAGAATTACATGGATATTGATAGAAGAGGAAACTTCCCCCCGGAGTTGCGTGCTTGTTGGATAAAATTAAACTCCACCTTTCAAAAAAATCTACAAACATTGGGCCTTACTCCCGATCAATTCACTGCATTAAGATGGATAAATGAATTAAATGATGAACCGCTTTGTCAAAAGAACTTAGCCCAGTTAATGTTCACAGATTCCAATAATATCTCAGGTCTAATAAGAAGAATGGAAAAATTAAAACTCATCACAAGAGAAACAGATACAAAAGATAAGAGAAAAAAAATTATCAAAATTACTGACAAGGGAAATAAAATCTTTCCAGAAGCAAAAAAAATAGCAACTGCACTAGAAAATAATATCTTATCACAACTTAATACGGTTGAATCAAAAAAGCTTATATTATTTCTTCAGCAAATTTGTACTAAGCTTTGTTGAGCATCCTCAATTATCCAACAGGGACAAGCATACCCAATCCCCATCGCTTGATCTGCAGTGCAACCTGCCATTAGCATAGGAAGGTGGTATCCAATTATCCTTACCGCCTAAAATTTGAAAGCGTGATAACTCTTTATATCCGGAACTGCTAGCATTAGTAAATACTACCTCCCCTTGATCAGACATTACTATTAATGTGTTGTTCACTAAAATTAAGGTTCCAAGACCAAATCCTTTTTTTTCCCAAATTACCTTTCCATTCTTTACATCTAAGCAAAATAAGGTGGAAAACCTTGATCGTGCACCAGCTTGTCCATGAATTCCATATAGATATCCCCCATGTACTATTGGTGTAGACATCTGGGAAGATATTTTTTCAGTCTTCCATAACGCTTTTGGTTTTGAAGAAGAAAAATCAACCAAAGCCGTCCCTTTTCCATAGGCACTACTTAGCAATACTTTGTCTCCAATTTCGACTGGTTGAGACGCATTGATTCCATAGCGAGTTTTATGCTGATAAAATAATTTCTCATAACCATCATTCATTCTATGGACTGATAAGCCATCCGCATGAAAAAGAAAAAATTCTTCAACATTATTTCTTTT
>Ga0163109_10004350_pt1 | contig 10765 bp, 10 predicted proteins | sample CRUFie1St13metaG_FD_108704 | JGI IMG/M metagenome (GOLD analysis project Ga0163109, IMG submission 108704) | Marine microbial communities from the Costa Rica Dome - CRUD Field 142mm St13 metaG | ecosystem: Environmental > Aquatic > Marine > Oceanic > Photic zone | place: Costa Rica: the Eastern... | reverse complement strand
CTCTAATAGTCTCCAGAGAAATTACCTCACTGCCAGAAATATTACCAAGGTTAACATTTTGGCCTAAAAGTTTCACAAACCAAACTTGCTGAGCTTTTTGAGGAGCCTCCCATAATATTTTTTCTGTTGGAATCTCAGTCAAAATTTCTTCGACCAAGCCTTGTCTGACTTCACCTGATGATCTAAATAAACCAACACTTCCTGATTCTCTAGCCTCTCCTATTACCTTCCATGAACCAGAATCAAGTTCAGCTTTCATCTGTTTAATCCATTTATATGGGGGGATAATCTTTTTCTCATCTTTAGACCCTATCTCAGAAAAAACTATGACGTGTTTTGCTAGCTTTTCAATGTATTCACATTTTTTTTTATGTGGAATAGAAATTGATCCGTCTGATACTTCAGCATATTTTAGATCGTAATCTTTCAATATATCAATATAATCTTCAAATTGATCTCTAATGGCAAAAGCTTCAAACAGTGTACCTCCAAAATATACCTCAATATTGGCTCTTCTAAATAATTCTATTTTCTTTTTTAAATCTTGAGAAAAATTTGCAGTTGTCCATCCAAATTTTACAAAGTCAATATAATTTGATGAAGACTCGATAAGGTTCTTACATTCTTGAATACTAGAACCCTTATCAATTACCATTGTAATACCAGATTCTCTAGGTTTAACTGATCTCTCAGGAATATTTTTTAAATTAAAATTCATTAATTATTTTTCTTTCTATATTGATTAATAACTCGTATGAGAGCCGATTGAGTTTCAAAATTTGGGATAAAATCAAAAAGAACCTCATGATTATCAAAATTTAATGATAATGCACTCTCCAGTACATTTATTGACTCCTTATATTTACCAGCATCCATTAAGTATATAACCAGCCTGTAGTAAAGGATAGATTCGCCGGGAGACTCATCAATTGCATCTTCAATAATGCAGATGGCTTTATCTATATCACCACTCTCATAATACATGGAAGAGTATTCAAGAGATGTTTTATGATCTGAGGGATCTAATTCTAAGGCTTTATCATATAACTCAATACTTGTTACCATATTTCCTACTTTAAATTCTGCAAATGCGAGAGATTTAATGTATTCTATATTCTCAAGATCAAATTTGTGTGCTTTTTTAAAGTAGTGGATTGCCTCAAACCACTTATCTAATGAAACAAGTGACTTACCTAACCAAAAAAATGATTCCTTGAAAAATTGATCAATTTTAATAGATTTCTGAAAATAACTAATTGATGTAGAGTAATCTTCCAAAAAGTAATAAGCTCTGCCAATTGCACAATATATTTCTGGTGAGGGGCCATCAAGTTCTAACGACTTAAGAAAACATTTTTTTGATGATTCATATCTTTTTAATTTTAGATTTGACTCTCCTAAATTAGTATACGCTGTAGAGTATTCTTCATCTATGGCAATCGCGTACTCAAATGATTCAATTGCTTTTTCATATTCTCGTAATTTAAAATAGATATTACCTAAATTAAACCATGCGTACTCTGAATAAGGATCTTCATCAATAAATTTTTTATAGTAATGGATACTGTTTTTTAACTCTCCAGTTTGCTCAAGACAGTAAGCAAGATCATACAGAGCATTTTCATGATTAATATTTATATCAATAGCATTTTTAAAGAAAGAAGACGCATTACTAAAATCCTTTTGAGCCTGATATGCAAGGCCTATTTGATAATTTACTTCATCTTTATTATCAGAATACTTTAAGGCATCATGTAAGGTAGTTATAGCTTCGCTATATTCTCCAAGAATTATCTTAACCTGACCAATTAAAATAAAAATATTTTCATCAGTAGGGTTTAAAGAATGTGCTCTTTCAAGACATTGTAGAGAGTCACTGAATTTTTGTAATGCAATCAAGATATTTGCCTTTTGTATCAGGAGATCAGAGGAGAACTGGTGCTGTGACAATGCAAAGTTTACAGCTTTGAGGCCGATTTTGAACTTATGATTATCAATATACCATTTTATTATTTTCTCATAAGACTCAGAATCATAATATATATCAATATCATTTTTGGTTTTTGCCTCAAACTCCAAAACAAGTTTATATATTTCGTCTTTTTTTTTCTTAAATTCCTCAGCCATAAATGGATTTTACAAATGAAACTTAAAGCTAACAATTATTATTGTTTATTTATAAATGAAATTTATTTTTGTTGGATGGCCCTGTAGTTCAATGGATAGAATAGAAGTTTCCTAAACTTTAGATACAAGTTCGATTCTTGTCAGGGCTACTATGATTAATATACTTTTGCTTTTGATATTAAATATATCAGTTGACGACAACGTAAAGAAAGGGATTAGAAAATACAATAAGGGTAAATATGAAGATGCAATTTTTGAATTTTCGAAAGTTGAAAAAAGCAAAAAAGATTTTGAGTATTATTTTTACGTTGGACACTCGTATTCATTTGCAGGCATGAATGAGATTTCAATTTCTTACTATGACTCAGCCTACATTTTAAATAATGAAAGTGATAAACTTTTTTTTGAAAGAGGTTTATCAAACTTCATAATTGGAGAAAGCAACAATGCCCTGAAAGATTTAGATAAAGCAATCGACATAAACCCTATAAATGCAAAATACTATATAAATCGTGGAAGTATTAAATATGACTTGGGTCTAATTGAGTCCGCGTGTGATGATTGGTATTTTGCAATAAGTTTAGATAACAAAATAATAGATAAGTCAATTATCGAAATTAATTGTAATTAATCTTTTCTCTTAAAGTCACCGTTTTTAATTGCCTTAATAAATTTGACCCATGCAAAAGGATTCAATAATGGATTTGAAGGTAGCTGATATTTAGTTGATGTCGACATCATCTGCTGATCCATAAAGTATTTATAATTCATATTTGCACTCATTGGTTCATTATTATACATCCTTCTTAAGAGATCTTTATCCAAAGATTTATCTAAATTATCCAAATCTTGTCTGTTTGGAAGTTCAATTGCAAGAACTGCCTTTTTGAATAATTCCTCGGTAGGATAAGGAAAGATTTCTAACTCAGGTAAAATTGTTGTATCAGGTTTTAGTTCAATGAAAAGAGTTACAGATTCTCCTTTGTCTCCAGGCATAATAAAATTCTGTTTTTGATATCCGATAGCACTGACTATAATACTGTCTTTTGCTAATACTGGCATCGCAAAATATCCGTATGGGTTAGATGTTGTTCCTCTCCCAGCCTTCGGGACATATATGTGTACCCCCCCAACCCCTGATATACTATCCTGTCCAACTACAACTCCAGATAACTGAATTATTTTTTGTTGGCCCTGAGATTTTAAATTAAAGGAACACATAAATAATAAAATGACAACAGCAAATAATCTTATCATATGTGAAAAATCATTTTTAAAAATGTTATAACTTTTATTTAAATAACATGCTAAATTACTGAATAAATATGTTTTTTTTAGATAGAATAGATTGTAATAACATTATTTAACATAGATGAGATTAAAAAAATTCAATATTGATTATGGCAAAACAATATTTAAGTCATTTTCTGATGTTTCTAGAATTAGAATTCTTAATATCCTTGCTAACAGAAAAGATGCCTCCATCTCTGATTTAGAGATTATACTTAATTTTACTCAGACAAAAACCTCGAGACATATCTATTACCTAAAAAATTCTGGATTATTAAATTCTGAAAATAAAGACCAGTTTATTTTCTATTCCTTAAGAGAAGAAGCTTTAGATATAATTGATCAAATTTTTGAATTTTTAGATAAAGATGAACAGTTAAAAAAAGACCTGGAGGCATATGATATTATGTACTCCAATAGAGAGCTATCTAGAAATAAAATAGAATTAAAAACCTGGAAACAATAAATTTTTAAAATTATGAATAACGCCTTTTTTGAAGTACCAATTCCAATTAACGAACCTGTAAAAGATTATGTTAAAGGTTCTCAAGAGAAAGAAGAGTTACTAAATACTCTAAATGAAATGAAAAATAATATCATAGATATACCTATGATAATTGATGGAAAAGAAATAACTACTGATAATAAAATAAAAATTACCGCACCACATGATCATAATCTTCATATTGGAAACTTTTTTGAAGGAGATAAATCTCATGTGAAATTAGCTATTGATGCTGCATTAAAAGCAAAGAAGGAATGGAGTGCAATGTCTTGGCAGAGTAGAGCTTCGATATTCTTAAAAGCGGCAGAATTACTTGCTGGTCCATACAGGTCTAAAATTAACGCATCTACAATGCTAGGTCAGTCAAAAAATGTCTTTCAGGCGGAAATAGATGCTGCTTGTGAGTTTATTGACTTTTTAAATTTCAATGCTTCTTACATGGAAGAAATTTATAAGAATCAACCTGAATCATCACCAGGGATGTGGAATAGGTTAGATTATAGACCTTTAGAGGGTTTTGTCTTTGCCATAAGTCCTTTCAACTTTACTTCTATAGCAGGAAACTTATGCGCAAGCCCTGCTTTAATGGGAAATACTGTAATTTGGAAGCCAGCATACCCTCAAATTTACTCAGCAAAAGTTATTATGGATTTATTTAAGGAGGCTGGTCTGCCTGATGGAGTGATAAATATAATTTATGTTGATGGGCCTGATGCAGGAGATGTAATATTTAAACATAAAGATTTTGCTGGCTTACACTTTACTGGAAGCACTGGAGTATTTAAACACTTATGGAAAGAAATTGGTCAAAATATTGATCTATATAATTCATATCCAAGAGTTGTAGGCGAAACTGGGGGAAAAGATTTTATAGTTGCACATAAATCTGCAAACTCAAAAGAAGTCTCAACTGCAATTATAAGAGGTTGTTTTGAGTTTCAGGGTCAAAAGTGTAGTGCTCCATCAAGAATTTACTTACCAAAATCTTTATGGCCAAGTATAAAAAATGAACTTTTAGATGAAATAAAAACCATTAAAATTGGCGAACCTGATGACTTTTCTAATTTCATGAATGCCGTAATAGACGAGAGAGCTTTCAATAAAATAGTTTCTTACATTGAAGATGGCAAGAGAGATAAAGAACTAGAACTTCTTATTGGAGGAGATTATGATAGTTCAAAGGGATATTTTATTAATCCAACAGTTTTTATTACAAGAAATCCCAAAAATAAGTTAATGGTTGAAGAAGTTTTTGGACCTGTTACATGTATCTACATTTATGATGATAAGGATTTTGATAAGACTTTAATGCTTGTAGATGAGACTTCTCCATATGCTTTGACAGGAGCAATATTTGCTTCAGAACAAGTTGCTATCGACAAAGCCATGAATGTATTAGAGTACTCTGCAGGAAATTTTTATATTAATGATAAGCCTACAGGTGCTGTTGTAGGTCAGCAACCGTTTGGTGGGGGGAGAGCCTCAGGCACAAATGATAAAGCTGGTTCTTACCTTAATCTATTAAGATGGGTATCTCCTAGAACAATTAAGGAAGTTTATAATACTCCAAAAAATTATAGATATCCTTTTTTGAAAAACTAATTTTGTAATCTTAGTTCGTACCTATTGAAATAAGTCACTACTAAAAATGATACCATCAAATACGATGAAATAATAATTTCATAGAGAGGTATTATCATCTCTAGCTGAGAAAAGTTGTCTGTATAAAACAAAAGCAAAAACCCAAATGAAAGTTTAATAAATTCTACAATCCAAGAATTTTTTTCTTTATCCATTAAACTTGTTAAACTATAAATACAAATAAAAATAAAGGATGCAAATAAGGTTGCATCTGTAAAAGAAAGAATATGTAGATTATTAATAAAGTACATTATGAATACAAAAACTACTATAAATTGATACCACGACCAATACTGTAATTCTCTAGATAATATAGGATAGTATTTTTTATAATCATATACCGAATCTATAGATTTAACAGGATATTTTTTTTCAACATCCTCTGGCCTCCAACCAGTAGGCATAAACCATATTTTAAATTTATCTACAAATTTTGTAGTCCGCCAAGCATCTCTTACCAGTAGAAAAAGATGAGAAAAATTTATTTTTATAGGATTCCAAGATCTTAAAGGTCTTTTCACGCCATAGACAGGCGGGACATCATCTAATTCTTCTTGAAATGTTCCAAATAATTTATCCCAAATTATAAATACCTGGGATAGATTTTTATCAAGATATTCTTTATTTATTGCATGGTGTACTCTGTGATGAGAAGGTGTGACAATTATATATTCTAAAAAGCCCAGCTTTCCGATAAGTCTAGTGTGGTACCAGTACTGGGCAAAAAGATGAAGGGGCGCAAGGACACCAACTACTTCTGCAGGAACTCCAATTAATGCAGTAGGAATTAGAAAAATAAATGAAATAGAGAAGAAGTTTGAGATGGATTGTCTTAGGGCACATGCTAAATTAAATTCCTCACTACTGTGGTGTATAATATGGTGATTCCAAAAATAATTGATACTATGATTAATTCGATGAACCCAATAACCTGCAAAGTCGATTCCAATAAAAGCTAAAATATAAACTAAAAAGGAAGATTCAATTTTAAAAAATGCTAGGTTATCAACCAGTAAAGAATAAGATACGATGATAATCGTTAGACCTAAAACATCTTTTACAATATTAGTTAGACCAGAGCATAGGCTTGATAAAGTATCCATACTTCTGATAACATAGTCTTTATTATATACTTTAGAAAAGAATATTTCAATTGCTATCAAAGTAATAAAAAAAGGAATAGCAAAATTTAGAGTTGTGATATAATATGTAGGCATAAACAAATTTATATTTTTTCAGTTTAAAACTTATAAGAGAATTATATTCGTACCAAAAATATAAGAATGAAACCTATATTATCATTTATTTTTTTAATAATATTTTGTGTCCCAATTACTGCTCAAGAAATTCATACCCCAAAAAAAATATCTGATAACAAAATAAAAATTGATGGGATAATTAGTCCAAGCGAGTGGGATGGAGCAACTGAAATTATTTTAGATAACGAAATTCAACCCGGATATAATATCAAACCAGTAGTTAATACATCTGGATATATTCTGTATTCAGAATCACATATCTATATAAGATTTAAGGCGGAAACAAAAGAAGCAGTTAGGGCATCAATAAGGAAAAGAGATGATCCAGGTGTGTTTAATGATGATGTAATTGGGTTTGATATTGATACTTACGGAGATGGAAGAAATAATCTTTTCATTGGATCAAACGCATACGGGTCACAGGTTGATGTTAGAGTTATGAACTCAATTCAAGAAGAAACAAGGTATGACTTATCATTTGATTTGGAATATGAATCATCTGGATCAATTAGTGGAAACAGTTATGTAATTGAAATGAAAATACCATTTTCTTCCCTGCCTTTTCCTAATGGAAAAAATCAAAAATGGAAATTTAGTTTTTTTAGAAAATATAATGACTATCAAATTTCATCAAGTAAATCCGACAGAGATAACTCGTGCATCACCTGTCAGCTTGACGATGTAGTTATCTTTGATAACATAAAAATTAAAAAAAAAGTTGATCTCATCCCTTATATTACCAGTGGTATTAAGGGAGCTTACAGTCAGAATAGTGATAAAATCGATTATGAAAAAATAAATAGTAATATTGGGGTTAGTATTAACACTGAACTTACTAAAAGCTTATCATTAGAACTTGCAATTAACCCTGACTTTTCTCAAGTTGAAGCTGATGTAACCCAGATTGATGTTAATTCTGCCTATTCGCTAAGTTACCCTGAGAAGAGACCTTTTTTTAATAAGGGAATAGACATTTTAAAATTAAATAATCCAGACTTACAACCATTTTATTCTAGATCAATAAATGACCCACTGTACGCACTAAAACTTTTGAATCAAGGAAGGAAATCAAGGTTATTTTATTTGCAATCCCTTGATAATAATTCCCCATACCTCATAGCAGGTAAGGACAGATCATACTTCGGTGAAGGTAAAAAATCATTAGTGAATGTTTTAAGATACCAGAGACTTCTAAAAAATGGATCGAAAATAGGTTTAATATCTACAAGCAGATTCTACAATGGTGGTGGTTACGGAAATTTATTTGGTTTGGATGGTTTGATACAAATTACAAATAGCTTAAGGCTAACATTTGATGTATTAAAAAACTATAATCAAGAACCGACAAACTACTGGATAAATTCTGGAGATTACTTTAATGAATATTCCGTAAATCTTGATGGAGAAAAGTTTAATGGTAATGGGGTTTTTATTGGACTCTCAAGAAAAACCGAAAATTTACGAACTTATTTAGGATATAAGTATATCGATCCAGGGTACAGAGCCGATGTTGGATTCGCTGTTAAAAATGACAGGAAATGGCTTACATTTTTTCAAAACTATGAATCGTTTTATGAGAAGAGGTTTCTTCAAAAAATAGAGTATTCAGTAAAATATGATATGCTTCATGATTTTAATAATAGACTAAATGTTATAAGTTTAGACGGAAAGATTGCAGCGTCTTTTAAAGGAAATACAAATCTCTCAATTACTCATGACTACGACTTCTTCACCTACTATTTAGATAGAAGATATGATAATGCTGCTAGTACAAGAATAGTCATTAACACGAGTCCTATAGAATTGATATCATTTAATTCAAATATAAGTTTTGGTAAAGAGATTGCATACAATGATGAAAACCCTGAACTCGGTAAAGATTTTAGCTTTACAAAAACCTTAGGTTTACAAATCAATGATAACTTCTCGATCTCAAACTTATTTAGTTTTTCGAGATTGAAAAAAATAGAGTCTAATCAATACTACTATAATGGTTTTATTAATAGACTTAATTTTAAATATCAATTTTCAAAATCAATAGGTATAAGAATTGCATCTGAATACAATAATTTTACTGAATCAATATTCTTCCAACCACTATTTGAGTGGACTCCAAACCCATTTACAATTTTCTATCTAGGAGGAAATCAGAATTTAGAAAAAGAATTAAATTATTACACAGATAGATCGCAATTTTTTATAAAATTTCAGTATTTGATCAGTATCTAATAACATATCATAATTTTTACCGTTAGTTAAATTGTGAACAACCGAAGAAAATTTCTTAAATCTGCGGGCTCCACTGCCTTATTTACAAGCCTTGGTTCCTCCTTCTTCATAGGTTGCAGTACTAGCGAGGAAGTTATTGAACCCGACAATAACAATAATAACAATAACAATGTATCTCCTGATGATGGGTATTCTGTGGACGGAGGAAATTACATTATAGAGCTAAATCATTCTAATTTTTCTATTCTAAAAACTGCCGGAGGTTGGTATAGATTTGACAGAGGTGGTATGCTATTAGTAAATGTGGGACAGAATATAATACGAGCTTTCTCTAGTAGTTGTCCACATGCTGGCTGCAGGACGAGTTGGAGATATACAAACAATAATTTTAATTGTACATGTCACGGAGCAGTATTTACTAATGAGGGCACAGTTATTAGTGGACCAGCTAACAGTGATTTAGAATCTTATAATGTTACAAGAGAAGAAGATATAATTACTGTCTCTACCTAGTTAGATTTGAATTTGAATTCCATTCTTAAAATATATCTCTTTAAGTAGTTTACCTTCTCTATCATATATTCTCATAAAACCATTTTGAACACCATTCGAAGTTTCAGTCTCATCTGAAATTGATCCATCCCCAAAAAAATTTTTCTGAATACCGTCTCTCACACCATCTTTAAAATTCCATTCACTTTTGATATTACCATTCTTATAAAAAAGGTAAGAAGTGCCATTCCTTACTAATTCTTTATCAAAATTTTCTTTACTTTCTACTTTCCCACTCTTATAAAATCTTGTTACAGATATTTTTTCAGTCCCATATACCCATTCACTTTGCATTGAGCCCTCAGTGTAAAATAATTTTGTATAAAATTTTACACCATCATTATATTTTTCTTCAACCCTAATATTATCATCAGCATCTTTTTTAATTGCAATTCCTGAAAATTTATCTCCACTATAGTAAGCTCTGTCATCAACTATTTCAAGCTGACTTATCATAATTCTATTCTGGCATCCAGAAAAAAGTATAAAAAGAAATACTGCTGATAAATTAATTTTATACATTTTATATTTTAGATTAAGTTTTAAAATTGAAGTTTTAAATTTATAAAAAAAAATTATTATGAATTTAAGTATAGGTGTTATTGTAGGTCTATTTTTTTTGATGTGGATGATTTATTTTTCACTAGGAGCATTTGCAAATATGACAGAGGATAAAACATTACTAAACATTTTTAAACTTTTTAAGTATATAATTGCTACAGCCTCTATTTTATTGGTAGCGATATATGTACTTAACTTATGAGATTAAAAATTAATCCTTTATTTTTTTTATTTTTTCCATTTCTAGTTTTTTCACAGAAAACTATATCAATTACTGTATTTGATAAAGTAGATAAGTCTCCCCTAAAGGATATTAAAATCTTAATAGATAGTGAATTTGTATCAACTGATGAGCAGGGGAAGTTTATTATTGAAGAAGAAAAATTACCAATAGAATTATCCATAAACGATTTTAGATATTATCCAAAAAATATAAAAGTTAATGATACAAGAAATATCGAAATAGAGCTTACTAACAGGGGTTTTATTCTTGATTATATAACAATTAATTCTAGTTTTTATCCTAAAAAATTAAAAAACAATAATATATCAACATCAGTACTTGATGATATAGAGTTCAGAAAAAATGAAGGAGAATTTT
>Ga0163109_10004349_pt1 | contig 10768 bp, 9 predicted proteins | sample CRUFie1St13metaG_FD_108704 | JGI IMG/M metagenome (GOLD analysis project Ga0163109, IMG submission 108704) | Marine microbial communities from the Costa Rica Dome - CRUD Field 142mm St13 metaG | ecosystem: Environmental > Aquatic > Marine > Oceanic > Photic zone | place: Costa Rica: the Eastern... | reverse complement strand
GCCTTTGCGGAAGTTCCCTTTGAGTCGCTGCTGTCGGAGGCCTACGGCAAGGAACGGTTTGCCTTAATTGACCCCGCGCGGGCGACCCCCGAGTTTGGCCCGGGAGAGCCCAAGTTAGAGGGGGAGGGTGATACCACGTATCTGACCGTCGCCGATGCCGACGGCATGATGGTGTCACTCATCCAGTCTAACTACCGCGGTATGGGCACAGGGCTCGTTCCCGACGGCCTAGGTTTTATGTTGCAGAATCGGGGTGAGTTGTTTTCACTGGAGGAGGGCCATCCAAACGTGTATTCACCGGGCAAGCGGCCGTTTCACACCATCATCCCAGCATTTGTCATGAAAGACGGTAAGCCGTTCATGAGCTTTGGCCTTATGGGTGGTGCCATGCAGCCCCAGGGCCATGTGCAGGTGCTGGTGAATATCATCGACTTTGGAATGGACGTGCAGACCGCTGGGGACGCGGCGCGGTTTAACCATGATGGCGGGCGCCAGCCCACAGGCGTTGATGAAGATCTGCTGGGTACGCTGCTCGTTGAGCCCGGTGTGCCGGGTGAAACTGTTGAGCAACTCACGGCAATGGGGCACCGGGTTGAGGTAGATGACACTGGCGCGCCCTTTGGTGGTTACCAAGCGATTATGCGGCTACCCGATGGTGTTTATGTCGGCGCTACGGAGATGCGTAAGGATGGCACGGTAGCGGCTTGGTGACGCTAGCGCTGGGGCGTTGACTGCGACACCAATTGCTCCTCTGTCGGCAAGACATCGAAATCGCCACGGTGCTGGCTAAATAGATTCTCGGGGCTCACTGATTCATGCTGGGCGCTATCGTCATCGGGGTCAGAGTAGAAGCCCAATACATAGCCGCCTTTGGCATAGCCGATGAGTGCGCGCAGTTCCTGAGAGAGATGCTCCGCGTGCTCGGGCGGGCAGGACAAATACTGGTTCTCTTCCTGACGCAGCCAGTTCAGCGTGTAGTGCAAGAAAACGCCAACCCGTGTCTCGTCCGCAGTGGCGTTGGCGCCTCCGCCGTGCAGCACGGTGCCGTTGTAGCAGAGCACCGACCCCGGCGACATATCGGCATAGGCAATCTCATCGGGTTCCGGCTGACGCCTTTTTTCCCAACGGTGAGAGCCGACCACCACCTGCGTGGCGCCGTTTTCTCGTGTGAAAGGCGTCAGCGCCCAGATGGTGCTGAATAGCGGTTCGATTTGCCGCGGCACGTAGCCGCCCCAGATCCCGCGGTCCCGATGGAGTATCTGCGCTGACTCGCCGGGCGCAATCGCCACGGCAGAAGTGAAATGGAGCTGCACGTCGTCGCAGTGCTCTGCCAGATAGGTTCTTGCGGCATCCAGCATGCGGGGCTCCAGCGCCAGTTCGCCACAGGCTTTAGAGCGCGCAATGAGTGCGCCGATGCGTTGCGTGTGAAAACCCGTGAACGCGTCGCGGCCATAAACCTCTTTATTTAGGAAAGGAGCAAGATCGTGCCCAAGCGCTTCCAGCCGCTGTTCACCCAGTACATCGTCAATGATGACGGCCCCGTCCTCTGCCATGCAGTGGAGTAGTTCTTCCTGCGGGGCGTCAGCGGGGAGGTGGGTAATCTGAGCGGTCATGATGCGTCTCGACTCTGCGGAACTCGATTGATCATAGGGCAATAAGTGGCTGACGTCCCGAGATGAATCAGGGGGCTTCGTCCTCGCCATAAATCCCTACCACCTTGTGGCCTGCAGCATCGATCGATGCGCGGTACATGCCCGGCGTATTGAATACCAATGCGACCCTGCCCGCAGGGTCCACCGCGACAACGCCGCCTTCACCGTCGGCCTTTACCAGCTCTTCCTTCACGACATTGCTCGCCGCCTCCTCGAGGGTTGCGCCGCCAAATTGCATCCGTGCACAGATGTCACGCGCCACGGTATAGCGAATAAAGTACTCGCCGTGGCCGGTCGCCGACACCGCGCAGCTGCGGTTGTCCGCATAGGTCCCCGCACCGATCACGGGTGAGTCACCGATGCGTCCCCAGCGTTTACCGGTCATCCCGCCGGTTGAGGTACCCGCAACTAGGTTACCCGCCTGATCCAGCACCACCACGCCAACCGTGCCAAATTTATGGTCGGCCTCGGGCTTAAGGCCCGCCTGTTCATTGGCTTTGTAGGCCTCAAGTGCCTCGCGACGGCGTTCGGTCGCAAAGTACTCGGGGGACACCGGGATAAATCCCTGCTTCAGGGCAAAGGCCTCAGCCCCCGCTCCCGCCAGCATCACATGAGGAGAATCTTCCAGGACGGCGCGGGCTAATGCGATGGGGGATTTAACATTGCTCACCCCAGCGACTGCTCCCGCGTCGAGTGTTTCACCGTGCATGATCGAGGCATCGAGCTCGTGGGTGCCTTCCCAGGTATAGACAGCGCCGCGCCCGGCGTTGAACAGGGGAGATTCTTCCATCAACTGAATGACGTTGACGACGACATCGAGGCCGGATCGACCCTCACGCAGCTGCTCATAGCCGCGGGCGATCGCGTCATCGAGAAATGTCCGGTAGGTCGCCTCGAGCTCTTCGCTCATGGCACTCCGCTCAATGGTGCCCGCCCCACCGTGAAGTGCGATGGCAACGGGGGTGTCATCGGCGGCTGACATCATCGAGATTCCTAGCAGTATCCATAAGCAGTGTTTCATTAACGCACCCAGAAACGGCGAAACCCGGCACAGTGTGATTTGAACGGCCCCGGCGCGCAATCAGCGTTCGCTCAAAGCGCTACAACCCGCCTTTCGCGGGTGCTTCAGCACCTAACGAAAGGCCACACTGATCTCAGGTCAGCCGATGAGTCTGGAGAGCGTGTTGGAGACCAGATCAGGGTGCGTCAGCATCCCATCCCGCGGGATATCCAGCTCAATAAACGCCCAGTCAGGCCCTCGCGCCGGGCCAACCATCAGATCAGAGCTTTGCCGATAGGTCTGTCCCACGCAGTGGATGTAGGCGGGGTTGAGGCCCTCCCAGCCGCCATGTTCCAGTACCAACTCGTCTGTCCACTGCTTTGCGGGATGCGGGGTGATCAAATGCTTCAGCTTGGCGGCCACCTCGGGATAGGTGTCCGGCACCAGCATCTCCATGGGATAGTCTTGCCACAGATCCATCTGGTAGCCCTCAATCAAATGCTCTTCCCGGGCTTTCCACCAGTCGGGGAAGTCGCCGGTGTCGGGGTCTAGGGGCACCCCACTCATCCTTCCTTCGCGGGGTACCAGCGCATCGAAGAACACGATCCTGTCGATGCGTTCACGACAGCGGTCCGCCACGCCGGTGATGGTGATGCCCGAGAAGGAGTGACCCACCAGAATGACGTGGTTGAGATCCTCAAACTCGAGGACCTGTGCAATGTCGGTAATGTGAGTGTCGAGCCCCACGTCAGGACCCGTAAGATGCAGTCGCTCACCACAGCCGGTGCAGGTAGGAGTATAGACGCGATGGCCCATCGTCCGCAGTCTGTTGGCCACGTCCTGCCATACCCAGCCACCGTGCCAGGTGCCGTGCACCAATACGAAGGTGGCGGCTTGCGTAGCGGCCGACGCGCACTCGTCCCGAGCTGTGGTGTGTTGCGCAAGGCCCAGTGCCGCTAGGCCGGCGCTACTCGCGCGCAGTATGTCTCGTCTTCGCATCGTCATAGCGCCCTTACATGGTCGGGGTATCGACCTTGCCCGAGATCATGAAGCAGCTGGCCAGTAGCCACTTGAGGTTGATGCCGATGCGATTCGCCTCGGGCAGGGTAAACGCGTAGCCATGCTCCTTGGTGCTGCCGTCATCGAGTTTCTCGATGACATAGATCACCAGTGAATCGCGCGTGAAATAGCCATCGTAGTTGTTGATGGGCCAGTCAACGTTGAACAACCGCAGGCCCAGATTCCTGCCATCTTTGTCGACGAACCAGGTTTCGGCGCCTTGATCATGCAGGCTTAGGTTGTCGTAGCGGGTGTAGGGGATGTCACGGCCACCGCCCACCCCGGGGATGTCGGCATAACAAGTGAATTGACGGGCTCTATGAAGCTTCACCGCCGCCTCTGAGCCGCCGCGCGGGGTCCACCAGAACTGCTGCTCACCCAGGGCCAGCGCCGCAGGGCTGGCCATACCCTCAAGGCACTCTGTCTCGCCATGAGCGCTAAATTGTGAGGCGTCCCGGCTCCACCAAACAGGGCAGAGGGAGGTGCCGTCGGCGTCGCTGATGTCCATACGAACCGCCTCTCGCTCGTCATCCTCGGCAAGAGACCATCTCTGGCTCGATATCACGGTGCCATCCGGTGCGCTCAGGGTGACGTCAAAGCCAGTGTCCGCGGCCTCGATCAGCAGGTTGTGGCGGGACTGGGGATTGTCCACTTTGCGTCGGCCATCGAAGTAGGCCTGATTGGCGTTGCTGTAAAAGCCCGGGAGCATGACCTCAATGACCTGAAGATCGCGGCTCCACGGGGTGGTGTCCTGCCCCTGAGCGATGCCGTGCCCCGCGTAAGTCAGCGAGAGGAGCCCCATGAGGGAAAGGAGGGCGTTATTGAGGGTGCTCAGGGGTGATTGGCCAGTCATTCTGCTTGCCTCCGCATCGGTCAGACCCGTAAAGTACTAATGTTATATCTATAAAACAAAGGGGGCGCTATGAGCGATGTACCTGTCCTGATTCGTCGTACCACCATGCTGGTGAATGACATCGAGCCATCACTGCAGATATACCGGGATATTCTGGGTATGTCGGTGCATTACGACGAAGAAATCTTGGTCTCGGGAGACGGTTTACCTGCCGGTGAGCCCAATTCCCAGACCCGCCTCGTGATGCTGAAGTGTAAGGATGACTTCATCGGCATGCTGGGCATTCTCCAGTACATTGACCCGCCACTGCCCGAGCCGCCACCGCGGTCGAATCCGAATCGGGTACGCATCGGTGAGTCCGTGTATGTGCTCCATCATGAAGATGTGAAAGGTGTCTACGAGAAGCTGCAAGCCGTACCCGGTATCGAGATGGTCTGTGAGCCCGTTGTCAGTGAGTACCCCAAGCCCGATGGCGGGGTCTTCCGTGTTCTGGGCATCAGTTTCTTTGACCCCAGCGGATATTTCGTTGAAGTGAACCAGTTCGTATGAGCGACGCGGTATCTGGCGCGCAGCCGCAGAGCAGTCTGGCCTATGGCTGGCTGACGGTGGGCCTGCTCACCATCGCCTATGTCTTCTCCTTCATCGATCGTTACGTGCTGGGGTTGTTGATTGAGCCGATCAAGGCGGATCTCGGCCTGACAGACACTCAGATTGGTCTACTCCTTGGGCCGGCTTTCGCGATCTTTTACGCCACGATGGGCCTACCGCTGGGGTGGCTCGCTGATCGGAAGAATCGGGTGAAGATCGTCGCTGTCGGAATCGCAGTCTGGTCCATCGCCACCGCCGCCTCGGGGCTGGCGCGTAACTTCACGCATCTCTTCATCGCGCGAATGAGTATCGGTGTCGGGGAGGCCACGCTCAGCCCCTGCGCCATGTCGATCATCTCCGACAGTTTCCCGCCCGAGAAGCGCTCTCGACCGATCGCGGTCTACACCATGGCGCTGTCAGTCGGGGCAGGCTTTGCCTCATTGCTGGGGGCGGGGGTGCTGACCTGGGCTAAATCGGGCGGCACCATTACGCTACCGGGTATTGGTGAACTGGTGCCGTGGCAGGCCACGTTCTTAATTGTGGGGCTGCCTGGCCTCATCCTCTCTGTGTTGTTTTTTTTATTGCGCGAACCACCGCGCTCGGGCGGCCCTTCGGCGACGGGCGGTAGCCTGCCCGACATGCTCAAGCACGTATTGGCGCGCTGGCGCATGTATGGAGGCTTCGTTAGTGTTTTCTGTTTCATGACTATCGTCGCCTACAGTCAGGGTTGGGGGGCGGCGCTCTTTGAGCGGACCTGGGGCTGGGAGACCAGCTACTACGCCTCTATCAATGGCCTGCTGCTGATTATCTGTGGCCCCGCGGCGGTCTTGTCTGCGGGGTGGTTGTGTGACCACTGGATCGCGCAGGGCAAGCGCGACGCGGCAATGAAGATTGCGCTATTTGGGGTATTCGCCACGGTGCTGACAGGCGCCCTGTTTCCCTTGATGCCCTCGGCCCCATTGGCAATGGGGGTCTTTGCGCTCAACAACATGGGTATCGGCATGACCTCGGCGATGGGCGTGACCGCGCTCCTCAGAATCGCGCCCGGCCCGATCAAGGCGCAGACGGTGGCGCTCTACTACATGTGTATCAGTATGGCCGGCCTTTTTCTCGGTCCCACTGCGGTGGCGCTCCTCAATGATTACGTCTTTGGCGTGGAAGGCATTCGCTACTCCATGGCGGTGATCCCCGTCATTTTTGGTGTGCCCGTGCTCCTTGGCCTGCGAGGGATCTTGGGTTCCTACGACCATGGTATGACGGAACACGAGGGATTGACCTGAATGGCTGCACCGCGACGACGCTATCTGGATAACACGCCGGGACAACTGCACGTGTGGCAGTGGCGGGGTAGCCAGAGTGCTTTGCCGCCCATCGTATGCTTGCCACCGGTGCCCTATGGCGGGCGGTTCTTCGACAGCTTCGCGCAAGCCTATGACGGTCCAGTGTGGAGCGCCGACCTGCCCGGGTATGGATTTTCCGATGCGCTGGTGGACCCGCCCACCGTCCGTGGGTACACCGATGCCATGACGCCGCTCCTGAAAGCGCCGGCCCAACCTGTCTGGCTTGCAGGATTTCACTCGGGTGCGCTGGTCGCGATGGAGATGGCCAATCAATACCCCGAACAGGTAAGCGGTTTGTTGTTGGTGGATGTGCCGGTGTTTTCGGGTCCCGATATGGCGGATCTGAGAGAGTCTCTGACCGAGCCCCCGAAATATCTCGAACAAGAGGATCCACTCAACGGTTTATTCAAGTCGATGGTGGCGGATCGCCTCGACAAGGTCGCCTACCCAAGGGCGCTCGATTTGTTCTTTGATTTCGTGGGTGCGGGTGAGGCGAGAAACGCGGGCTATCACGCGGCAGCAAACTTCGAAGCTGAGCCTGCAGCGACGCAGGTTGCGCAACCCGCGCTGGTGATTGCGACCCACTCCAGTTTGCGCAACGGCACGTTACGGGTGGCCGAGCGGTTACCTCAGGCGACACTGATGGAGCGCGATGACATCACCATGCCGGCGTTTGAACTGGGCGCCGAGAGCATCGCCTCGCTGGCGCGAGATTTTGTGACATAAGCGGAGGCGTTGAAGGTCGCCGAAGTGCTAGCTATCCGCCATCAGTGCTTTGGCTGACTTATAGTCAGCCTTGCCATTGGGAGCTCTGGGAACGACCGGCACCACCAGTAGGTCCTTAGGCAACTTGTAGCTGGCCAGCAGTTTGCGGGTTGCCTCAAGGATATCTCCCGCCTCTGCAGTGCCCCCTTGCTCAAGCGAGACGACACCGGCAACCCGGTTACCAAAGCGCTCGTCCTCGAGCCCGAACACCAAAGCGTCGGCCACGTCGGGGTGCAGCTTCAGCGCCTCCTCGACTTCCTCTGGGAACACCTTCTCGCCACCCGTGTTGATACAGTTCGAGCCTCTACCCAATAGATTGATGGTGCCATCGGCGTCGATGGTGGCCATGTCGCCAATAAAGGCATAGCGAGTGCCATCGATTTCCTTGAAGGTCTTGGCCGACTTCTCAGGATCCTTGTAGTAGCCCAGCGGCACCATGCCGCCCTGCGCCACCATGCCGACCTCACCCGAGCCGGGCACCACTTCCCGGCTGCCGTCAGGAAGCAGGACTTTCGCCACGGGTAGCAGTGTGAACTTAGCGGTCTCGCTGGGTGGGGTGTCCTTGGTCATGATGGACTGGCCCATGCCGCCCTCGGTGGAGCCGAGCACGTCCGCGATCGCGAGCTCCGGCACGTGATGGATGAGGCCGCGCTTCACCTCGGTCGTGAACATGGCGCCCGACGAGATCATCAGCCTCAAGCTCGATGTGTCCCAGCGGTCCGGTTCGGTCTCCAGCGCGCGCAAAAGGGGTTTGGCAAAGGCGTCACCCACAATAATGATTTGCGAGACGCGGTCGCGCTCTACCGTGGTCCACACCTCTTCTGGTTTGAAGCCGCGGTTCTCCAGCAGTACCGATGTGCCACCCAGCATGTGCGGGAACATAAGGCCCAGCCAACAGCCGGTGCCATGCATGAGTGGGGGTCCTGACATGGCGACTACCGTGGTGTTGGCATTCACCATCTGTCTGGCGGCGGGGCCGAATTGGGCGGCATCTTCGAACGGAGGCAGGCCGATCATGGGCGGAAATCCGCGCATGAAGAACTCGGTAAAGCCATCCAGCGGATACATCACGCCCTTGGGCATGCCAGTAGTGCCGCCTGTGTACAGCATGTAGATCTCATCGCCCTGGGGTTGGGTCTTTGCCGCACCCGAGGCCTGTGAGAGAAACGTGTCATAAGAGATGGCATTGGCGGGCCCCATCGAGCCGTCTTCGGCGGGACCGTCGTCCACGCAGATCATGGCTTTCAGCATCGGCAGTCGATCGCAGACGCGCGCTACCCGGTCGCCGAGCGAAGTGTGAAAGACCAGCGCCTCGATATCGGCGTTTTCCAAAAGGTAGTGAAGCTCGTCGTCGAGGTAGCGGTAGTTGACGTTAATCGGTACACCGCTAATTTTCATAGCCGCGAAATTGGTCTCGGCGTACTCCGGCGAGTTGTACAGGTACATGCCGACCTTTGAGTTATGGCCCAGACCTGTATCAATCAGCCCCTGCGCGAGGCGGGCGGCGCGATCCTCGTAGTCGCGCCAGGATATCTGGCGCTCCCCCTGAATCAGTGCGACGTGCTCGGGTACCGCGTCGGCAACGGATTCCCAAATCATCGAAAAATGTGACTGCATGGTCTTGGCCTCGTGCTTTTTATTCTCTGTTACGGCGATTCAGCTGAATCCGCTGGGTGAAAAGGGCAGGTGTCCTCTTTTTCGACCAGATCATAGGCGAACATGAACTTGGCGACCCCCGCCAGAATGCCGCCCACCAGTCCCAGCTCCAGTATTTCAGCGTCGCTAAAGTGCTCAGAGAGCTCTTGGTGTAGTGCCGGATTTAGTGTGCCCTCAGGCTGGGTAAGGGCAAGTCGCTCTCCCAGTGCGAGCACAGCTTTCTCGGCATCGGTGAATGGGCCGTTATCGGGGTCATCAAAAGCGTCAATCTGTGCTTCGGTGAGCCCCGCCGCCAGTGCGTCACGACGATTACCCTGATTACAGAACCGGCAACCGTGGAGAGTCGAGAGTTTGAGTCGCAGAAGCTCTTTATAGGGCTGGGCCACTTTACCGCCTCGGAACACCTCACCGTAGAAAGAGGCCACGTACCAACGATACAGATCAGGATGATTGGCGAAGACCTCAAAGAATGTGGCGTCGCCGCGGAGCGCCATCGACGCCTCCCACGCCGAGGCGATGTCCTCCGGCATTTCAGAGGCATCGATTCGCTTCAGCGCGGGCTCCGGTTTCATCGCTGTCTCAAACCATGGCCTTGAGTTGCTCATCTCGATAGCGGCCGAGCAGGAGAAGCGCCAAGGAGCAGATGATGAAGCCCCACATGGAGTAGTAAAGTGCCTGATCGTAGGAGCCAGTGTTGCTGTACACCGCACCAAAGGCGGCGGGCCCGAAGCCGGCGCCAAGGCCAAACAGTGCGTAGAGCGCACCATAGATGCGCGCGTAGCTCCGCACGCCAAAGTAGCGGGATACCAAATACGCCAACAGGTCGTATTCGACGCCTGCGGCCACACCCAACAGCACGATAGCAATGACCATCTGACTGTAGGTCGGGTCGGCGCCGGCAAACATCATCATGGAAATCGCCGGCATGATCATCAGAGCGCAGGCGATCGCAGGCGCCCAGATAAAGTCCAGGAGATAACCGGCGACCAGCCGCCCGGCGTACACCGAGTACCCCAAAAAGCTCGCCAATAGGACCGCGTCAGCGCGCTCGAAGCCCTTGGAACCCATCATCGTTTCGAGATTAGGAATGGGCCCGCCGATGGCGAAGGACAGGGGCAGGAAGATGGCGCCTAGTAACCACAGCCGCCAATCCTTCAGCGCCTGAATGAAGGTGAAGCCATACTGTTGCATGGTGCTGCCGGTCTCACGACTCAGCGCTGCCAGCCCTTCAGCCCGCTTGACGACTTTGGGGTCGTCCACGTCATGGAAAGCAAAGAGCGCTATGGGCAGCGCCACAATGAGTGGCAAGAAGCCGATGCCTACATAAGCCATGCGCCAACCGTAAGCATTAATCAGCTCTTCGGCGATCAACTTGGCGACGGCCCCGCCAATGCCGGTGCCCACGAGCGCAATCCCCAAAGCAAGACCTCGTTTCTCCTCGAACCAGCGCGAGATGGCCTTGGTGAAGGTGATGGGCAGGGTGCCTGCACTAAGCGCTGACAGCAGTCCCCAAAGGAACAGGTAAAGCGTGTGAGATCCGTTATTGAGTGAGAACAGCATCATGCCCATGGCGAAGGTCAGCATCGAAATAAGCGCGACTTTCCTGACCCCGTAACGATCCGACAGGTAACCCGCCATCGGCGCGCTGATGACCGTCACAACGCAAAAGGGCACCAGTCCCAACATGATTTGATCTATACCCCAGCCAAATTCCTCAGTGAGAGGCTGCGCAAAGACACCAATGGTGTAAAAGGGCAGTGGCGACATGCCCAGAGAAATGCCGAAGGTGGACGCCAACACGACCGGCCAGCCGTAGCGGAATTCGCGGAACTGCGAGGTATCAAATGCCATGCTG
>Ga0163109_10004348_pt1 | contig 10769 bp, 10 predicted proteins | sample CRUFie1St13metaG_FD_108704 | JGI IMG/M metagenome (GOLD analysis project Ga0163109, IMG submission 108704) | Marine microbial communities from the Costa Rica Dome - CRUD Field 142mm St13 metaG | ecosystem: Environmental > Aquatic > Marine > Oceanic > Photic zone | place: Costa Rica: the Eastern... | reverse complement strand
TCGACCCACCTGCTCATCCATGTAGGTTACAGTTGCAAGATAGCCACTCCACATTCTCTTCTGATTGTCTGGGAATTTATCGATACCAAAGCGTTTTGAATTGGAATTGGAAATTGCCTGCTTCGGCATGTCTTTCCAGTCTCCATCAGGAACAAAGGGCAACTTAATCTTACTGAACGGATAAAGATCAAAATATTGCTTTGGGGCTACATTTGGATAATGTGGGCGAATCAGTCCCGCTGCCAAAAAGAATGGTTTTTCATCTTTCTTGAGTTGCCGGAGTAATTCAATGGATTTGGTCGCTGCTTTCCAGTCGGGTTGATCCGAACCATCTCCCTCATAGTCGACAGTCACAAACATTCGATTGGGCATCCTCGTGGATTCGCGTCCTTCCAGTTTCGTTGTGAACTTATTAAGATTGAGGCAGGCGTAATTGCCTGGTGTGTGAGCTTCTTTTCCCGGAATATTATATTTTGCTGACCAGCACTCAGCTACATCCTGACCATCAGTACCGGCGATAATATCGCCAGGAACCCGCATGTGAAAAATTTTACCCACTCTTGTACTTGAATATCCATGATTTTGAAAATGTTCCCCCCAAGTGATCTGGTTTTTTCCAAAATATCTACCCCGCATGAAACTTGCCCGCGATGGAGCACATACTGTACCTTGACAATAAGCATTTTGAAAAAGAGTTCCTTCTGAAGCAAGTCTGTCAATATTTGGGGTGCTTGCAGTTTTATTTCCATAACAATTGATGGCATCGGCTTTGAGATCGTCGGAAACGATCAGCAAAATATTTTTAATCGATCCAACAACAGTGAACGTCGAGGATAGAAGGAAAAAATACGGTAGTAATTTCACTGATTCTTTAGGAAATTGATACTTTTTCTGACGCTTTTAATCGGGTCAGGCGAATGGTCCTGTTCCACATGGCAATGCTTGATTCCCAATTTTTCAGCCAATCGCATGATGGGAATGATGGGAACCATTCCATCGCCGATTTCCTCAAACGCTTCAGGCTCCACTTTTCCAAAGTTTGGGCAGACCGATCCTTTCTGTAAATCCTTCAAATGGAGTTGGCTGACCCGGTTATTAAGTTTTTGGAGCAGATCAGTAGGTTCTATTCCCCCCAGTTTTACCCAAAATACATCCACTTCGAAATGCATTTTTTGAGAAAATGAATCAACGAAGATATCAAAGCCCGTTTTATTTCCCTGCATGGGTTTGAATTCGAAGGCATGATTATGATAAGCAAGGCGGACTCCTGCTTTGGCAGCCTGTTCGGCCCCTAGGTTTAGCTTTTCAGCAGTTCTTTGATAAGCAGGTAAATCCTTTCGATCTTGGTTGTGAAGATAGGGTACAACCAGATCGGTGAGATTGAGATTATGGGCATTTTCCAGAACTTCATCAAACGGGCGCATTCCTTTTTTCTGCGGATTCAAAAGAGAATCCCAAGTGAAGTGAGAGGAGTTTACTTTCATTCCCAAATCTCTTGCCCTTTTTATCATCTCAATAGATTGAGGAGACGGGAAGCCGTATGGTTCAACCTGTCTGTAGCCAACCTTTGCAACTTCCTCAAGGGTCTTTGGCAGATCCTTTGCAATCGCTTTTCGTAAAGTGTAGAGTTGCAAGCCAATATCTCCCATGTAGGGAATGGTTGATGAGCGGGCAAAAGCGGGCAGGCATACAGAAGTTCCACAAACCTGCTTGATAAATGATCTTCTATTCATGACACTATCGTTGCGGAAAATGATTGCTTTTGGCAAGCGATCAATCGGTTGACTTCGAATCTTCTTTTTTGGCTGAAAGAAATTTTTTCTTCCACTTTTGAAAAATCGAGAAAAGGAAAAGAAAGAAATGAAAAAAGGTAGGCAAAGCTGCGGATACACCCATGATAATACCAAAGTAGATATTTTTAATATTCTCCCGTCCTGTTGGGTCTTGAATCGCCTGCATTGCACGGTTCGTGTATTTCGCACTTCTTTCGGTCAATTGTTCAGGAATATTTTCCCACAGGCTTATCATCCAGCCTCCACAAGTAAAGACGAGGAGTACCCACATGGTGGCCAGAAGGGCAATGATGAAATCTAGGGAAAGATGAAAAATGTATTCGGATGTTTTACTGGCAGCGAGAGCTCTTTTTATGATCCAAATTGTCACGAAGAAAGAAAGGCTGTCAAAGAAGGCTCCAAGAAAACCCACTGGAATTTGTAATTTTATATAATGAGATGCTTCGTGTGTCTGCATATAATACGGAAACGCCGTGTAGATAGCCCACCAATAGCATGATACATTAAGAATAATGAAAAAGACGAAGAGCACTGGGAAGAAAATCCAAAGAGATCCTCTTTTTCGTTCATACAGATCGAGAGCTGTATGGAGTGAGTCCCGCCAGATCGATATGATTTCGGTCATCGGGAATGATCAGAATAATCAGCTGTCGATAAGGATATGCCTGCCTTCGGAAACTGATAACTCGCAAGCTTCAATCATTTTCATACATGTTATAGCATCATCGAGAGTAGATAAGGGTTCTTCTCCGTGCCCTATGACCCTTTCGAGGAAATGCTTGCCGGTCTCCCTGATCGTGTATGGATAGGCTGAGTAAGTTTGGGAATGAACTACTGCGGGCGTGTTTTCAACCCAGTCGCGATAACTATAACGAGTGGCTCCTTTGGTTCCGATCAACTTGATCATGAAAGTCCATGGGTCTCCGGCATGATCGTCGGAGGCAAAACTTGCACACAAATGGGATAACGCCTGGTTTTTCATCTTCATTGTTACCATGGCTATATTTTCCTGCGGGACCGAACCGTCATTAATCGTTGATTTCATGCAGGAGATTATTTCAGGCTGCCCCACCAAATATAGCGAACAGTACGCATGGTGAGTAAGTATCTGCCGAATCACACCGGGGTATCGGGCCGCAACTTCCTCGGGATGGTGAATATTATAAAGAACATAGAGAGAGACCAAATCTCCCAGTTTGCCGGAATCGATCATCTCTTTTGCTCTAAGAACCGATGGTTCATAGATGTAGTTATGTACGGGTGCAACCTTGACCGAGTTCTTCTCGGCCGCTGCTTTCAGGTCATCAATTTCCGAAATGGTGACTGCCGTAGGTTTTTCGACAAGAACATGTTTGCCTGCCTCGATAGCCTGCTTGGTATAGGTGTGATGGGTTTCCATATTCGTGAGAACATAAACAACATCGACGGCTTTTATTAATTCCTCTGGAGTGGAAAAAACCTTACATCCGAATAACCCGGCTTTTTCTTCAGCCTTTGATGCTGTTCTGTTCCAAATTCCAACAAGTTCAGCACCATCAGCCTGCTTGACACCTTCTCCGTGCAAGAAGGCAATGTCACCCGCTCCAATAAATCCGACTTTTATCATATCTCATTATATTCCTTTCCTACTGATTTTTTTCAAGTTTAAGTAACGACCATGTCTTTTAGCTTAACAGTTTCTGCAATATTGGCATGTTTTATCAGGAGATATGGGTCGGAAAAAAATTATTAAGAAAATCAAAATTCAACATTTTCTAGTTGGTGCATTTTGTAGCGTATTACTCGTGTTGGTCATTAGTTTGTATTTTGCACCCTTTTTCTTGGATTGGGGCATTCGGTACTTATCCAAAAAGGCAGATCCCGATCTTTTTAATATTTATGTTGATAAATTGAATCCATGGGAGATGAAACTTGAGGATTTGGTATTTCAAAAAAAAGGAATTGAAGTTTCAATTGATTCCATTGGCTTGCAGTATAACCCAGACGATTTGGCATTTGGTAAATTAGATGCTTTTACGGTTCGAGGACTTAACTCTAAGATCGACGGAGATATTTTACTCGATCAATTGTTATCCGAACAACCAGTTCAGCCAAAACAAGACGATTATCAATGGCTCAAATTAATAGGTGATTTCCTTGCTGATCCACCAGTTCAACACTTAAGACTACTTGGCTCAGAAGTAACTCTTTTCGGGGAAAGTTTTTTATTACCATTTGATTTTGAGGTTAAGGGAGATTACATCAATGATTTGGCAAGAACTATATTAGACGGTCAAATTGCTGAGTTTCCTTTTTTATCTGAAACACGTTTTTGGAAAGATGATTACAATACATTTCTGGATACTGAAATCAAATTTGTAGATCTTAATAAAAGCAGACCTTTAGTGGTTCTCGCTAGCAAATTTTGGGGTTTGGATGATGAGGCCGCAGTTTTAAATTCTGGAAACCTAGTTTTTCAAGGAACCGGGCGAATTAATAACGAGTCTTTTTCGGACCTTTTTTTTGAGATAAATGGTACTGATATCAGTGGTAAATTTTATGATTTCCCTTTTGATGTGGGTAAAGTTATCTCGTTTTTTACTCCTTACGAGAGTGGGGATTTTGATATTAATATTTATGGAAACTTTGATTTACCAAAGTATGCAGGAGTTAAAGGTTTTCGTCTTAGTACAGAGGCTCGAGGACAGAATTTATCAGTACGCACAGCTTTTCAAAAAATAAAAACTTCTTCTTCTTTAGTTCCAATCGAAATTGTTGAATTAAGTTTACCTGTTCTCGACCTCAATCTGTCCGATATAGATAATTTTCCTTTAAGCAGGTCGTATGACATGTATTTCGACGGAATAAATTATGATGAAAATTCTGTGAGTTTAGGTGAAGGAAAACTTTCACTCTTGTGGATTGAGCAAGAGGGTTTTGTAAGTTTTCAGAATTCTCCACTCACAGCAGTCCTTAGTGATTTAAATATTCGGTTGGTAGGACTTTCTTTGAATGGCTTGATTGATCCATCAAATTTGTTCCCATTCAAACACAACCTGTTGGTTTCCTGTAATCAGGCGTTTTTATCTGAAGAATCAATTGTTGAGAACTTATCTCTATCTTTTAGACCGTTGAGCGACCATAAGGTCTCGATTGATTCATTAACGGCGAGGTTTGGAGATATGATGATTGATGTTTCCCCTGCGAATCTTGATTTCCAGATCGATGATGATACGGGAAGCGGATACAAGTTTGAATTTAATGATTCATCGATTCGATTAGATAATGGCAGAATTTCTCTTGATGGACTTGTGGGTTCACTGAGTATATCTTCCTTTGACCCATTACTTTCCATTTCTGAAAATGAAATCAGTTTTAAGAGCATTAGGGTAGGTGATTTAGAGTTTAAAGATGGTAGCTTCAAGATTTCCTTCAGCGATGACGGAGAAATCGTGTTATCGGAATTTTCAGTTGATGTCTTAGGCGGAAAAATGGAAATTGATTCTGCCAAGTGGAAATTATACTCGGATTACTTGAAATTTCAGACAAAATTTGACGAGATAGATGGTCAAAAACTTGCGAATTTACTTGAAGGACTGGATATACAAATAGATGGGAATTTCTCAGGTATTATATCCTTTTCAAACTATGATAACATTTGGGATTTTGGGACGGGATTTCTTCAGTTAAATCCTTCAAAGGACGCTAAAATTAAATTTAAACAAAGCAATTTAATACATGAGGGGACGGATTTTGATGACCCAAGTTCCAAGAACCTGAGACTTACAGCCTGGGCTTTGTCCGATCTTGCTGTGGATGCAATGATGATCAATTTCAAAGCTTTAGAACAAGAGAGAGAAATCGTTATGAGTATCAATGGTGTCCGAGAAACAGATGAACAAAGAGTAGATTTAGACTACAAACCTCGATTTAAGGGAGGTTTAAAAGATCTTCTTTCATGGCGGGAAAGTCGCCAAAAAAAATGATCCTTTTCTGACCGAAAAAATTATAATTAGCAACAACCAGTTTGCAGAAAAAAAATTTTTATTCTATAGTATTTATATGTTTAAGTATACTTCCTCTTTTGTTTTGATCTTTTCCATGATTTTATGTTCGTGTACTCCAATAAAGACTCAACACCACATAACATTGGATCATAATATAACCATAAAAATTGAAAAAGAAGTTAATGACTTTCTTGACGATTTGTACGACGATCAACCTTTACGCAACGAATGATTTTCTAGGACAATGAAAAAGTTTTTTATATCATCTTTGTTAAGTTTAACTTTTATTTTTTCTAGTGCTCAATTGCTGGCAGATTATACCAGCAGAATGAAAGAGCGCTTACCATACCTATTGGAAGCTAAAGACCTTGGTGTTATTGGGGAGGGTACTGATGGTTTTGTCTACATTCGTGAGGGAGACTCAGAAAAAATAAAAAAAATAGTCACGAGTGAAAATGAAGACCGTAAAATTCTCTTTAATACGATGGCGACCAAAACTGGTGGTAGTATCGATGAAGTCGCTAATAGATTTTCAAAGGCTTTAGTTCAAAAAAGTAAAAAAGGTCATTGGTTTCGTAAATCTTCGGGCGAGTGGATGCAAAGAAAGTAACTGTTATTAATACTTTCTTGCGAGAAGTATTTTGATTCTCTCGCCTTTATCTTTTGCATTGTAGAACTTTTTTTTGTTCACAAGATAGTAGGCTAGATGGAAGAAATGATAGAAAGAATTCTCAGTCATCCTTTATTAATTGTATGCCTGAGCCTAGTATGTTTGTTGCTCCTCTTTTCGATTTTAAAAAGGCTGCTTAAACTAGCCTTGTGTGCATTCATAGCATTTGGGTTATTTATTGGATACCTTTATTATTTTCAGGAAGATTATCCTCTTCCTGAAATTGATGAAGAAAAACTCGATGAAATGAAAAAGAAATTGATCAAATATATTCCAAGTGAATTTAATTCCACTCTGGATTTCAACTTTTCAATGCCTGACAAAAATTCCACTCTTGAACCACGACTACCTTAAGTATTCGAAGTTGGGTTAAAATCCATGAAACCGGTTTGGCCCTTATTTCTAGCGTGGAAGCAATTATTCCCTTCTCAGAAAAAGGTATCTTTTTTCTCGATGCTTGCAATTGTTGGGGTGGCCCTTGGCGTGAATGTAATGATTGTGGTAGTTGCCTTCATGCAAGGCTTTCAGCAGAAATTTAGATCGGACATTATTGATGCACAGGGGCATGCTCGTGCAGTGCCATTACATAGAAAACTCGACTGGAGAAGGGACATCAATAAGATCCTTAGCCATTCAGAGGTCGAGAAGTTATCTCCTTACATGCAAGGTCACCTACTTGTCCAGAATAGAGATTACCATGCCGTTCCTTTTTCAATGGGTATTGAGCCCACGGAAGTTAATGGAGTTCTTCCGATGGACCAATTTCTTAAAAAAGGGTTCACCAAGGTAGAGGGATACGATTCACTTGATGTAACTCCGGTTCCAAGTATGGAATTGCTTGAGGACGAAGTTGTATTCATTACCCAGCAAGTGGCAAATCGTTTGGGTGTAAGAGCAGCAACAATTTTGCACATCAAAGATGTAAATAATTCATTTTCTGATGGGAAAATACTTGTGCAAAGGATTGATCCATTCGTGCAAAGCGATGAGTGGATCATAGAATTCTTTAGTTCGGAAAATTTTAACTTTAGGAATGCTACAGGTTCAATTGATAAAAATGGTACTGTTGAAGATTCATTTCCTAATCTCGGTTGGGGATATCCTCAATTTAGAATACTGCAGGGTAAGATCCCATTTGCAAAGGGTGATATCTACAGGTTTCAGACTTTTACTTCATCGATTCTTGAAATCTACTCTCCCCATATGATTGAACAGGCGAAATCCGACGAAATGGCACCCCCTCGAGAGGTAAGAGTTGGTGGGATTTTTGAAGTGCCATGGCAGGGTTTTCATACGGATGCATTGATTGGAACCCGAAGATTTATGGAAGACATGAGAGGTGAAGTAAACGCATGCGATGGTTTTTTTATCAAATTTCAGCATGAGTTTTTAAATGATGAAATTAAATTGGGTGAATTATGTACACAATTGGAAGGTGCATTGGACGGAAATTGGCGGATTATCCCTTGGTTTGTTGAGAATGCATGGTTCTTTGATCTGTTGAAGTTCGAGGAGTATCTCATGGTCTTGATTATGATTCCGATTGGACTGGTGGCAGCTTTTGCGATTGCTATTGCTCTTATGACTACCGTGCTAAGAAAGATTAGGGAAATCGGATTACTGGTTGCCATGGGGGGTACTCAGTTTGAGGTCGGAATGATCTTTTGTATGCAAGGTTTTATAATTGGCACTTTGGGTGCTTTTTTGGGGTGTGGCTTAGCCCTCACATTCATTAGGTTTAGAGATTCGCTAATGAATTTTATCGTTTCAGGAATTGCAGGAGAAGATGGACAGGCAGGTGTTACCCAATTTTATGATTTTTACAGTTTGGATGTTCCTTATCCTTGGGAGTCAGAGCAAAGTTTAATGACTTTTCTTACATTTATTGTTTTTGCGATTCTAGTATCGACTATTGCCGGGCTTCTTCCAGCTTGGCGAGCGGCTAGGATGAATCCTTCGGAGGCTCTGCGCAGTGAGTGAGTTCAACAAAAATTTAGTTCTTCGAGCTGAAGGTTTGTCCAAAAGTTTTTCCATTATTGGATCTAGTAAAGTTAAAGTTTTGGACGGAATTGAAATCGAACTGAAGAAAGCCTCTTCCTTAAGTATTCGAGGAGATTCTGGTTGTGGAAAAACTACTCTACTCAACTTACTTGCTCGATTAGAGCCTGCGGATGCAGGAACTCTACACTGGGGAAGTAAAGCGATTGATGCCTCTTCAAAGTCCAATAAAGATGAGGCATGTTTGAGAGCACAATATCTAGGCGTGGTTTATCAATCGTATTATCTTATTCCTGAATTAACAGTCATTGAAAATGTAATGATGAGTGTGAGATTGTCCAAATTAAGCATGATAGAGTATGAGGAAAGAGCGATGAGACTGTTGGAGGTAATTAGTATGGCGGACAAAATTAAGCAAATCCCTTCTAAGTTGTCAGGCGGAGAAAGACAAAGAGTTGCCATTGCACGTGCATTAGTAAATCGCCCCGCAGTAATTCTGGCTGATGAACCGACTGGAAACTTAGATGAGCGGACGGGCGCAGAAGTTATGGACCTACTACTTGGCACCTGTTCTGAAGAAGAGACCAGCTTGATCCTAGTTACTCATAACCCAATTTTTGCAAAAGCAACAAAGGAAACCTCAACACTTAAGGACGGGAAGTTAATTTACGAATAAACTTTTATTACAATGATAAATTCTTCGATAGACAAAATTTTATGTGGCGTTGCTGGCGTGGGCTATTTGGGTAGGCATCATGCAAGAATTTATGAGGAATTAGACATATGTGAATTTGTTGGTTTTTACGAACCAAACGATGAGGCTGCCCGTAAAATTGAAATGTCATACAATTGCCGAAGATTTGAAAGTTTGGATGAACTGGGCTCTGCATGTGATGCAGTTAGTGTTGTTTGCCCGACTGACTTGCATGCTGAAGTTGCAATTCCTCTGATCAAGAAAGGCTGTAATTTATTAGTCGAAAAGCCACTTTGCACTTCAAGTACAGAGGCTGAGGAGATTCTTGCTCAGGCAATTAAACAACAAGTCATAGTACAAGTTGGGCATATTGAACACTACAATCCTGTGATGGAGTTTTTGGAAAAAGCAGTGGTCTCGCCCAAGTATCTCACGGTAGACCGTCTTGCACCATTTCAACCAAGGGGGACTGAAGTTGGGGTTGTGCTCGATCTTATGATTCATGACATCGGAATCGCAATTGCTTTGGTGGCATCACCTATAAAAACAATCGATGCAATTGGTGTAAGGGTTCTTTCGAGAACGGAAGATATTGCGAATGCTCGGATAGTTTTTGAAAATGGGTGTGTTGCGAATCTTAATGCAAGTCGTGTGAGCGAAAAAAAAGCACGTGAAATTAGAGTCTTTCAGGATAGTGGCTATCTGTCCCTGGATTTTATGAATCAAAAAGGGCATTTTATTCAAAAACAAGAAAAGATGCTTCAGCGTAACGATGTGCCAGTAGAAAAAGGAGAACCTTTGGCACTTGAAATTTTCTCTTTCCTTGAGTGTTTAATTGACTCAAAAAAGCCTAAAACGGATGGTTTATTCGGAAAGTCAGCACTAGAAGTTGCTTTGAGTGTTACGAAAAAAATTGAATCAGGTTGGTAAGAATTTAGGAATAAAACTTTTGTTCAATCCAATTAAAGCAGACAAGATTGATCTCCTTATCATTGCAGGTGAGGCTTCTGGTGACGAGCACTCTGCTCAAGTTGTAAAAAATGTTTTGAGACTGTTTCCGAATCATAACATAGTAGCAATTGGCGGCAACAACCTTAAAAAAAGTGGGGCTAACTTTTTATTTGATCTAGTGGATCATGCAGTAGTCGGAATTTTTGAGGTTCTAAAAAACTATTGGTTTTTCAAGAGTTTATTTTCAAACACCCTGAAATGGATTATTAAGAATAAACCAAAGGTAATTTTACTAGTGGATTATCCCGGTTTTAACTTGAGGTTGGCTGAGGCACTAAGAAAAAAAGGTATCTCCCAAAAGGGTGGGGGTAACATAAAAGTACTACAGTATATCAGTCCTCAACTTTGGGCGTGGAAACCCAAAAGAAGGTTTAAGATGGCGAATGTCTTGGATGGGTTAGCAGTAATTTTTCCCTTTGAGGTTGATTGCTATAAAGATGTGGACTTGCCTGTGTTTTATGTTGGTCATCCATATGTTTCTTCAAGTTTTAATTATCCTGTGAAATTTGATAGAATCGGTCCTTTGCTTTTGCTCCCCGGAAGTCGAGTGCAACCAGTTCAAAGACTACTCCCAGTTTTTTTGGAGACAGCTCAAAGATTGTTAGAAATATACCCTC
>Ga0163109_10004347_pt1 | contig 10770 bp, 4 predicted proteins | sample CRUFie1St13metaG_FD_108704 | JGI IMG/M metagenome (GOLD analysis project Ga0163109, IMG submission 108704) | Marine microbial communities from the Costa Rica Dome - CRUD Field 142mm St13 metaG | ecosystem: Environmental > Aquatic > Marine > Oceanic > Photic zone | place: Costa Rica: the Eastern... | reverse complement strand
CCCATTCCATGAGAGCAAGTTAGGCGCATTTTCGAGCGAACTTAGGGGCATGTTTGGGATTTACATTCACATTCCATTCTGTAGAACTGCGTGCCATTACTGCGACTTCCATTTCTCCACCAACACCCAAACGATGGAGGCAATGGAAGCGGCTTTGGTCCGCGAATTGGACCTCCGCGTCGCCGCGGAAAACCCCGATTTCAGCGCGTTGCAGAGTATTTACTTTGGCGGAGGCACCCCCTCTTTATTCACGTTGAGTGGGCTGCGCGCGTTGTTGGACCGTTTGTTACCCCATGCCCCAAATTGCCGAGAAGTCACGCTGGAAGCCAACCCTGAAGACGTGACGTCAGAGCGGCTCGAAGCGTGGTTGGAGATGGACATCAGCCGTCTGTCCATCGGCTTGCAATCGTTTGATCAAAACCGACTCGATTGGATGAACCGGCAGCATTCGGCAGAAGACGCAGCAACGGCGGTTCACCTCGCGGCCGAGGCGGGATTCACCCACATTTCCGCAGACCTCATCTACGGGTTGCCCAACCGGACTCAGTCATTCGAGGATGAGCTGAAACAATTCGTCGCCTTGCCAGTGGACCACCTCTCCGCGTACATCCTCACCGTGGAAGACCGAACGGTTTTGGGACGTCGGGTGGAGCAGGGCGCACAAGTCGTTCCGGAGGACGAAGCGGTGGAAGCAGAATACCAACTGCTCTGTCGTGCCATGGCGGAAGCGGGGTTCGAGCATTACGAAGTGTCCAATTGGGCCAAACCCGGAGGCCACGCCGTGCACAATCAGCACTATTGGTCGGGGCTTCCGTATTGGGGTCTCGGCCCGGGGGCGCACGGTTTCGATGGCGCGCGTCGGTACGCCAATGTGGCCAACAACCCCAAGTTTATCCGTGCTTTGTCAGGCGCCTCCAGCGCCGCTGATCTACCGGTCGAAACCGAAACGCTTTCACCCACAGATCGCTACAACGAATCCCTGATGACAGGACTGCGGACCGCCCGCGGCATCAATTTGGCTGACCTCGAAGATCGGTTTGGCTTGCGGCCCGATGTGGCCGAACCGGAGGCCTGGAAGCGGTTCTTGAATCAAGGGGTGTTGGAAGAGGTCGGGGGCGAGGTCTACCGCATCGCCGAACCGAACTGGGTGATGGCTGATGCCATTTCCGCCGAGCTGTTTGTGGCCTAAGCCTTGTTCGTTCGGGTCCGTCGCTTGAACCAAGCGTCCACGAACACCGCGCCGACGATGATGGCCGCACCGAGGTAAAACCCACTGTGCATCCGCTCCTCGTCCCCAAAAATCAACGCGGCCAACACAATGGCATACACCGGTTCCAAGTTGATGGCCACCGCCGTTGTGAACGGAGAAAGCTCCTTCATCACCTCAATGCTCATCAGAAAGGCAAACGCTGTGGCAAGCGTTGCCAGGAGTCCCAGCCACAACCAGTCCTCGCGGGGCACGCTCCAATAAGTGGTTTCCCACCCTGGACCTTGAATCAAAAACAAAACAGCCAACACAATGGCTGCGCTGAGCAACTCCACCCGGGTCAAATTGGCCGAATCGTGGGTGCGCACCAAGACGGAATTGAATGTTGCAAACACCGCGGCCAAGGCGGCTGAAATCAACGCCAGGCCGACCCCGCGATAGTACCCGCTCACATCGCCTGTTGCTCCTTCAGGTACCGGGCCCCATAACAGCACCAGCAATCCTCCAATGATCACCACACCCAGCACCACTTCTCGCACGTCCACCCTACGCCTATGAACCAAGGGCTCCACCACACTGACAAACACCGGTGTTGTGGCCAACGTTGCCAGCGCCACCGACACATTGCTCACCTTGATGCTGGCAAAAAACGCAATCCAATGCGCCGCCGCTGCACACCCGACCAACGCGACCTTCCACAAACTGCGCCCTGGAAATCGTTGAACCTGGCCACGCACCGCGAGCCACAACCACACCAAGCCACCTCCCAAGAACACCCGCCAGAACACCAGCCGTTCCGCATCGAGCGAGATGAGTTTGCCTAAAATTCCCGTAAAACCGAAAATCAGGACAATGAAATGCAGCATCCAGGTGCTTTGGCGGCGATTCATGCCGGCAAATCTACCCGTAACTTGCTTGCACTTTAAATCGGATCTGCATGAAAAACGTCATCCTCTCCCTCCTGGCATTTGTGGCCTTTCCCGTGTGGGGGCAAATCCAGCTGGACAATCAATTCGAAGATTGGAGCGACATCCCGCACAGCACAAGCACAGAAGGAGGGCCGTTCGTCGCAGCGGCAGTGACCAGCAACGCCGATTGGCTCTACCTACATATTGAAGTCGCGGAGGAGGTAGCGCTTGATGAAAATGCGCTCCCCAACGATTACCGGATCTTGATGGATTTGGACAACAACCCCAACACCGGCGTGGATTACGCAGGGCAAGGGCTCGGGGTGGATTTGCTCATCAACTTGGCTACCCGACAGGCCATCCGCTACACCAACGGTTCAGGAATCGAATCCTTCAACGAAATCGGCATGCGGGCTGCGCCCACCTACAGCGGAAACGAATTTGAACTGGCCTTCGACCGCGCGTTAACCCAAACCACCGGAACTGAAGTACGCATTAAATGGTACGACAACGCTGCGCAAGTTGGATTCCCTGATGCCGGCCTGCAACATGCGCTGCTGGACACCCCAGACGTCTTCACCCCCATCAGCCTCACACGGCCACCCGGAACACTTGACCGGGTCGCGTTTTGGAACCTCAACAACCGCATGGATGAGCTGTTCGCCCAACAAGCCATGAAGCGCATTTTGCAAGCCGTGGAACCGGATATCCTCGCCTTGTCCGAGGTGTCCAATGTCAGCGCCGCGTACGTCACAGGCTTGCTGAACGATTGGCTTCCACTTGACGGCGGTGCCAGCTGGAACGTGGTGAAAGATGATTGGGACCTGATGGTGGCTTCAAAGGGCGCCATTCTGTCTTCGTTCCCGTCCGTGATGCGTCAATATCCGGTGTTGGTAGAAGGCCACCCAGGATGGGGGGTGCCGCTCCTCGTCACCAGCAGCCACCTGAAGTGCTGTGGAGGGTCTTCGAACGAGGCGCAACGCCAAGCTGAGGCCGACGAATACATGGCCTTTTTGCGGGATGCGATGAACGGTGAAGGGGCGTTGGCCCTTGCGCCAAATAGCCCCGTGGTCTACGGTGGCGACTTGAACATGGTGGGGCTCGATGACCCCATCTACACCCTGGTGAGTGGAGACATCAGTGACGAATCCACGTATGGCCCCGATTTCTCCCCAGACTGGGACGGCACCACCCTAACTGAGCACCCTTTATTGCAATCCGATCACGCGTTTGATTTTACATGGATGAGCAGCAACATCAATTCCGAATGGATGCCCGGAAAACTCGACTACCTCATCACGTCTGATGCCTCTGTCGCATTGCTTGGTGGTTTTGTGGTCCGTACAGAGGAGATGAGTGCTAATCGGCTCAGCGCATTGGGGTTGGAGGCCGGTGACGCACTTGACGCATCGGATCATTTCTTGGTGGTCGGCGACCTCGGATTGGGAGAGTTGTTGGGCAATGCGCCCGACAGCGATGAAGACGGGGTGAATGATTACGAGGACAACTGCGCTTACGTCGAAAACCCTGAACAAGGTGATTTCAATAACGACGGCATTGGTGATATGTGCAGCGATAGCGACGGGGACGGGCTCAGCGATGCACTCGAGATCAATGTTTACGGTACCGACCCTTTGGCCGCCGACAGCGATGCAGACGGTGTCAACGACGGACTGGAGTTGTGTGTGTGCAGCGCGTTGAACCTCTGCCCTGGCGACCTGACCAACGATTCCGTGGTGTCGGTCGCTGACTTGCTATTGCTGCTCGGTTTGTTCGGTGCTACGTGTTGATCAGTGAGCCGCCCGAATGAGCTGAACCGACTTGATGCCTTTGGGGGTGGTTATGCGCGCCACATAAACCCCGACAGGCCAGGAAGAAAGATCCAGCATAAACCGAGTTTGGTAGGGGGCATATGATGCGAGGACGCGTCCATCCAAACCGTACAGTTCCACCCCGTGCATGATTTCGTTGGATTCGAAAATCACCGCGCCCGCAGTGGGGTTGGGCCATACATTCGGCTCGAACCCCAATTCATCCACTGAAACAACGATGACATCAACCTCCACCGAGACCTGATCTGAGCAGAACCCGTCCGCGCTGTATGCAGTCATGGTCACCTCGTAGATGCCCGCTTCGGTATACGCGTAGACGGGGACTTCGTCCTGGCTCGTTCCCCCATCGCCGAACGTCCAGAAATACCCCGCGGCTCCGGTGCTGAAGTTTTCAATTTCCAGGTCACCTTCAAGCAGATTCCATGGTGAGGTAACGCTGAATACTGCTTCTACTGGATCGGTCAAGTCAGATTGATAGCGCGGTGAAATGCGGTAGCCATCGAAATGAGGCGCATCAAAATCACGCTGATCGCCGATGCCCGTCACGCCAAACACCCCAATTGGTGGCTCCGTCAAGAACAGGTCTGTATTGGCATCGATGCGCATGGTGTACACGTTTGTGCCTGTGGTGATGTCCACCTCAAAACTCGGCGCGCTGTTGGTCCACTGCTCCGGGTCCACCAACTCCACACACTTCAACCGAATCACGTGCGACTCTGTTGCTTCGCCCAGCTCTTGAACCAATGCTGGTTGTTCCGTCAAAAAGCCCGAGCCTTCATAAAGCACGGTATCGGCAACAATCTGGGTGAGCCCTGCGAATTGAGCGATGGTTCCCCGAATGCGCAGGCTGTCTCCAGGCACCACTTCTTCGTATCCAAAATCAGAAAGCGGGCTGAACACATTGATGCCATCAGTGGAATCAATGAGGGTAAACTGCAAACCCGATGGGTAATCGTTCCACCCGTGTGCAATGCCACGCAACTCACACGATACACCCAAGCTGTCCGCAACACCGGAAACCAAATCCACCGACCGCACCGTCGCGATGTCATACACTGGGTAAGTCAAATCAGACGGCTGGATGTAAATGGTTATGGTGTCGATGAGCAAGGTTACCTCCCCGGATGTGACCTCAATGGCCAGTTCAACCGTCTCTTCCCCTTCGGGCTCTTCGTCATCGATGGCCGCAAACGTGAACGTTTGGTCATTCAATAGTCCGATGGGAAATGAAAACTCTGGAAGTGGGAATACCCCAGGGAAATCCTCTCCTGCTGTCGCTGTTCCCCCTACAACATCGACCACAACGGTGGCATCTTGCAGCGGATAGGCCACTTGCAACACCACATCTGCCCCTCCCCCTTCGAACACGTACAATTCAGTGGTGGCAAATCCCAGCTCCATATCAGGTGTGCCTGTGCACGTCGCTGAATGATATCCGATGAAGTCAAACGTGTCCTGGGGGTACACATCCCATTGGTATTGACCCACCTCCCAATCCGTACTTCCTTGGGATACGTTTGCTTTTCGCACCAGCGTGTATTCGGCCATTTCGCCGGCACCCCCGTCAACTGTAAACGGTGCTCCGGGGTCGGGCCCGAATGCTCCCATCTGGTCAATGATGACCCCATCGTGGTACAGCACAATCACATCGTTGCCATTGAACCACGTCACCTGGCTTTCGATGTCCGCCGCTTGGTACAGCTCCGGCGCAGCCAAGGCATTCATGATCACAAACACGTCATTCGGCTCGATCACACCCTCCAACACCTGTGTATTGGTGGGTTCTGTGGCGCCGTTATTCCATGTTTCCATGTGGTAACCCTCGAGGTTGATGGCGACGGGCGAAGGGTTGTATAACTCGATCGCCTTGTTGTTGCTGTTGCCCTCCACGTATTCGGAAATAAAAATCTCCTCACAGAAACTCGCGCTTTCACAGTCGAGAATTTCCACTTCCAAAAACGAATTGCTCAGGCTGTCGCATTCCACACCGAGGATACCGTCAAGGTCGCCGCCCGCTTCGAGTGTCGATGCGTCAAACCCACCCAATCCGCTGCTCCCCCAAACTTGGTAGGTGCCCACACCAAGTGCAGTGAAGTCGTACTGAGGGAACCCTACGGTATCGAGTATGACTTGCGACTCGTCGGTAATGACAAAAATGTATTCCGCGTCCACCGCTTCGGACGTGTATCCAAAAGTGACCAATGCGTTTTCCATGCCTACACACCCCAAGGCAGAAGGTGTGCCTGAGGCGTCCGTGACATTGCCCCCATCGCAAGCAGGTGGGTCACATGTTTCCCCTGTGATTTCAATGGAATTGATGGCGAAAGCGAAGCAACCTTCGCCTTCGATGGACTCCACGGGTTGTCCTGCCTGAAGGGTCGCGGTCACAAGTGGTGCATCGTGGGAAACACCAAACACTTCCAATACACCATCTCCCATGCCAGCAAGGTTTACCGCTGGCCCATCGAAAGTGGCAATAATCAGGCCGGTTTCCCCGTCAGCAACCACCGACGTAAAGTCCGCTTCGGGAACGTCATTCGTATGTGACAATTGGATCAGCACCAACTCGTTGGCGTCCGTACAGACCTGAGTGTTGGCGCTGTTCTGAAGCGCAATTTGCCCACCGTCGCAAACCAACACATTGCTGTACCCGGGGGTTGGGGCCTGCAGAATGAATGCGCTTGGCGTCTGCGGCGCGCCCCCATCAGGCAAGCGGGACAAACTTTGGTAATCCGCGAGTCCCTCCGCGCTTTCATTCAACTGGGTGCCGTTGGGGGTCAGTACGCTCAATAAGCTCAACATCGGCGGTTGGTTGTTTCCATATACCACGGCGTCCAACACGTCCTCATCGGTCACCGAAGTTCCGTTCGGGAAATTCTCCGCATCCGCATCGTAAAGGGCAATACCTTCTTGCCCAACCTGGAGCCAGTTGGTCGATTCAATGACAATGTCTGCATCGGGAAGGCCAGGGCCTCCAATCAACAAAAACCCGTTAGCATCAAGCGATAGCCCATTTAAATCAATGGTCAAGTTCGACTGCGCGTTGGACCCGTTATAGATCACGAGCGAGTATCCTGAAAGATCGATGCCAGGCGCACCATACAGTTCAATGAACTCCTCTGTGTCGATGCCTGGACCAGAGGGGTCAAATTCATTGATGACCACTTGAGACCACCCGGCTTGAAGGGCAATTGAGGTCATGAAAAGGCCGAAAAAAGCGACTCGCTTAAAAATGAGTGTGGCGGTAAACATCATGCGCATGTGAATCGTAGCTAGCAACTTGGGGGAATCAAAAGTACACACATTCCCTTTCACCGGTCAGGCGCACACAACATCCGACTGTTAAACCCGTGATGAATCGTAACTTCGTGAGGCCATGGCCAGACGCGGAAGCCTTATCCAAAAGCTCGACGAATTCATCCGAGCTTACTACATCAACCAGCTCGTCAATGGCGCATTGCGTTCTTTAGCTGTATTGGTATGCGCTGGCATTGGGTTTGCTTTGATGGAGTCCGTTGGGCGGTTTGGAATCGCTGGGCGAACGGTGCTTTTTTGGACGCTCTTAAGCGGCAGCAGTGTTTTGCTGGGCCTTTGGTTGGTACTTCCCTTGCTCAAATGGGCGCGCATCGGAAAGGGGCTTTCGCACGAAGAGGCCAGCGCTTTGATCGGACGGCATTTTCCGGAAATCAGCGATCGTTTGTTGAATGTTCTCCAGCTTCAGCAGCAATTGGGTGCAGGCGCCCATTCCGGGGACACCTCACTGCTAGAAGCCTCCATTGAAGAGCGCACCGCGGCGCTGCAGCCCGTGGCTTTCAAGCACGCCATTGATTGGAACAAAAGCCGGGGGTTATTGAGGTATGCTATTCCGGTACTTGTCGTCGCTGCGGGGTTGTGGGTTTGGAGTCCCGCGTTGGTGAAAGAGCCAGCGAGCCGCATCCTAGCACACCGTCAAGACTTCGTCCCTCCCCCGCCTTTCTCCTTTGTGGTAGAAGACGAGCTCCGTGTGCCGGCGATGCAGCCCTTCACACTGAAGGCCACCACGGAAGGTGACCTGGTGCCGGATGTGGTCATGGTGGAGGTTGGTGAAAGCCGGTACCGCATGGAGCGGGTGGACAACACCTTCCAGCACACCTTTCCGTTGGTTCGGGAGGATATTGACTTTCGGCTGACGAGTGGAGCGGTGTCGTCCGCCTCTTTCCGGCTCATTGCGCTGCCGGTGCCTACACTCGTGGGTATTGAGATCACGACCACACCGCCGGTGTACACCGGCCTGCCCAGCGAAATCCTCGAAGACATTGGCAACCTCCGCGTGCCGGAAGGCACCACGATTGAATGGGCAATCCGCAGCAAGGACACGGATGCCCTGCGCGTGGTTGCGCCTGGTGACCCCTCAGAAGTGCTTCAAGGTGCGGCCGGGGTGTTCACAAGCTCCTTGCGCGCTACCGAGAGCGGCCCTTATTGGATTGTGCCCACAAACCGAGCTGTAGGCGCCCTTGACTCCCTTCGTTATTACCTCCAGGTCCTCGCTGATCAGCCTCCACGGATCAATACTTCTGAGCGCATCGACTCCTCAGCACAATCGGTTCGGTACTTCAATGGTGAGGTATCAGATGACTACGGTTTCAGTCGACTGAACTTCGCCTACCAGTGGTTGGAAGTCGGCGATCGGCCTGAAGAACTTTTCGTCGGCGCGACCCCTGAATTGAATAGTGTCACCCGCATTCCGCTCGCAGCCCCTGAGGGGCGCTCGGACCGTTTTTTCTTTGAGTGGTCCCTCACCGACCTCGGTATTGCCCAAGGCGATGTGTTGGAATATTGGTTTGAAGTGTGGGACAACGACCGCATCCACGGCCCTAAAATGGCCCGCTCCACCCCCCGAACATTTGCGCCTCCATCTGAAATGAAAATTCGAGAAGAGCGCGACCAAGCAAACGCGGACATTGAAGAACAGATGCGTCAAGCACGTGAGCAAGCTGCAGAATTGCGGGAGGACATGGAAGAACTTCGCCGCCAATTGGCTGAAGATTCAGAAATCGACTGGAAGGATGAGCGTGCCATGGAAGAGCTTGTAAAAAAACAGGAAGAGCTCCGAAATAACCTCGAGCAGCTTCAGCGACAAAACAGCGAAAAAGACGAGCGCGCCAATGAGTTCAGCCCAGAAGAAGAGCGCATTCTGGAAAAGCAAGAACAGCTCCAAGAGCTGATGGAAGATGTTATGAGCGACGAGCTGAAGGCTATGTACGAAGAAATGCAGCGGCTCATAGACGAGATGGACCCCAAAGCGTTGGAGCAGATCCAAGAGCAGCTCGAAGACATGCAGGTGGACCAAGAATCATTGGAAAAGGAGTTGGACCGGGCGCAGGAGCAATTCAAACAGTTGGAATACGAGGTGAAGATGGAAGAGGCTATTGAAGACCTCAAGGATTTGGCTGAAAAACAAAAAGAGCTCGCCGAACAAACCCGCAATGAAGAAAGCCCTAGCGACAGCCTCAAGGCCGAGCAAGATGCACTGAACGAAGAGTTTGACGAAATTCAAGAGCGCCTGGACCAGCTGGACAAAGACAACCAGGAACTCGAAAACCCCAACGCAACCATGGACCGCGACGAAGAGCGGGAGTCCATTGAGCAAAAGATGAACGAAAGCTCTGACCAGTTGGAGCAAGAGAAAAACAAGAAAGCCTCCCAAAAACAACAGCAAGCTGCAGATGAAATGCAACAAATGGCAGAGCAGATGGCAAGCATGATGCAGCAGCAGAGCGAAGAATCGCTTGAAATTGACATGGACGCATTGCGCGCATTGCTCGAAAACATCATCGACCTGTCATTTGATGAAGAGGGGTTGATGGAGGACCTGCGCACCACGAGCGACAACGACCCTGCCTATGTCCTTCACGGGCAAACCCAACGAAGGCTCAAAGACGACGCGCGAATGGTCGAGGATTCCCTTTTTGAATTGAGTTTGCGCATCCCTCAACTGGCACCCGCTGTCAACCGGGAAATTGGGCTCATCAACCACCACATGGAGCAGGCGCTTGGTGGCTTTGGAGATCGCGAAACCGACTTGATCACAACCAACCAGCAATACGTCATGACGAGCTTCAACAACCTCGCCTTGATGTTGGATGATGCGTTGCAGCAGATGCAGCAGGAGATGGCTCAAAAGCAACCGGGTAGCGGAAACTGCGAAAACCCCGGTGGAAACGGAAAACCAACACCATCCCCAAGCGCAGGCGATATCAAAAAGATGCAGCAATCCCTCAGCGAACGTTTGCAAAAAATGAAAGAGCAAATGGGGGAAGGGTCTTCAGGCGGGCGTGACGGACGTCAAAAACGGCAGCTCAGCAAGGAATTGGCGCAAATGGCCGCTCAGCAAGCTGCCCTGCGCCAAATGGCCGAGAAAAAAGCACAGGAACTCAACGCCGACGGCTCTGGCGACGGCACACAGATGAGCGACATTGCCAGGGAGATGGAAGAAATCGAGCGGGACTTGGTCAATCGAGACGTAACCCTCGAAACCTTGGAGCGCCAACAAGAACTCTTGGTTCGTCTGTTAGAAGCCGAAAAAGCCGAGATGACACGGGGTGAAGACGATAAGCGCAAATCCACAACTGGCAACCAAAACCTCGCCACCGCCCCTGCCCCGCTGCTGGACTACCTCGACCAAAAAGCGCGCGAAGCAGAATGGTTACGAACAATCCCCCTTGAATTGCAGGGGTATTACCGGGACCGAGTCAACGATTATTTCAATAATTTGGACGACACAAAGCCCACCCTCGAGCTTCAACCCGAACGCTAGGCATTATGATTGAGACCATGCACAAAT
>Ga0163109_10004346_pt1 | contig 10771 bp, 8 predicted proteins | sample CRUFie1St13metaG_FD_108704 | JGI IMG/M metagenome (GOLD analysis project Ga0163109, IMG submission 108704) | Marine microbial communities from the Costa Rica Dome - CRUD Field 142mm St13 metaG | ecosystem: Environmental > Aquatic > Marine > Oceanic > Photic zone | place: Costa Rica: the Eastern... | reverse complement strand
ATACCACCAACAGCGGTGACCCCGAACTGTGCCATAATCTGAACGGAGAGTGGAGCCAAAAAAGCCAATCCAAAGAAAAAGGGTAACGCCCCCAAGAACCACTCTAATAACTTCGCAAGCATTATCTTCACTCTTATGGCTTACACGGCCCAGTTTACAACATCGCTGCTCGAATCCGCTCGATTGGAATCGATCGACTCAGTAACTTATTCGCGGCAAATGCACGCTGGGGTAATGCGCCTAAACGAGACGCATGCTCCGTTGCTCGGTCGACGAGTGCAGCTGAGGACACGACTTCGTCCAAAAAGCCGGCCGCCATAGCCGATTCTGGAGAGTGGATCTGAGCCGCCACAATGGACTCAAACCGATGCGCCTCCGCAAGTCGATAAACTGCAGGCTCATAGCCAAAAGCCGGTAAATCCATATCAATGGCCGTCTCGTTCAAGCCATACTTGTAATCACCCTCGATGCCAATGCGCTTATCGGCGCACACCAACATCACAGAACCGAGCGCCAAACAGTGGCCTGTTACCGCACAAACGACGGGATGGGGGAAGGTAAAAATCCGAAATGCCAATTCTCCACCGGCTTTAACCATGGCCGCCGCAGTTTCTGGATCCCCGCTCGAGATAACCTTCAAATCAAAGCCGGCTGAGAAACAACCATCGCGACCTAACCACATCAATGACGCTGACTTGGCTTCAACCTCGTCGAGTGCTTCATTAAAATCCTTAATCGCGTCGGGCGAGAACACGTTTCGCTTACCATCATCGTGCGTGAGGACAGCAACGTTTTCCTGAAATTCCAGTGCAACTGACATATCTGCTCCTTACCTACTTAGTGTTATTGGTTCTGTGTATCGAGCCCCTATATTTAAGCAGAATGCTGGCGCTATGACATCATCGGGGAAAGTGGATGGCCGAACTCAGTCGAGACTCAATCCGCCATATGCATTATCCGCCCGAATGCATGGTGCTGCGGACGCTAAGTGCCACCATCACGTCATTCGATGCCAACAGAACATCGATCTCCAACGATGCTTCCCAGCTAGTTGAGTTCAGCCGAGCACGTGCCAGCGAGTCCGGCACTCTGGATGCATTCTTGCGTGAATTTGGTCTTTCAAACACTGAGGGAATTGCGCTGATGTGTTTGGCTGAAGCGCTTCTTAGGGTCCCCGATGAGCCAACTTTGGACGCACTCATCTCCGAAAAAATCCGAGAGGGGAACTGGGGCGCGCATCAGAATGCATCTGATTCCAATCTGGTAAATGCATCCGTTTGGGGTCTCATGCTCGCAGGCAAGATTGTCGGACCAGCCGATCTTCTCCAGTGGGCGTCGGCGAACTGGCTTGCAAAACTAGTGCACCGTGTTGGAGAACCCGCAGTTAGGCGTGCGACGCTTCAAGCGATGAAGATTCTCGGTGGGCAATTTGTTCTCGGGCGTGACATCTGTTCTGCTCTCAAGCGCGCGGGTAGAGACGGAACCCTGTGTAGCTTCGATATGCTAGGCGAGGGTGCGCGGACGCAAGACGATGCGGATCGCTACTTCGATAATTATCTCGCAGCGATCAAAACTGTGGGGGATGCTCGTAGTGCCTCACACCTTTTCGATGGGCACAACGTCTCAATCAAACTGTCAGCGCTTCATCCACGGTTCTGGGAGGGTCATCGCGAAACCTGTCTTCCAGCGCTCAAGGAAAAGATCTTAGCCTTGGCCATAACGGCACGACGGTTAAATATTGGCATAAGCTTAGACGCAGAGGAATGCGCTCGACTCGAACTTACGATGGACGTATTTGAGTGGCTATGCGAGCAGCCCGAGCTTGAGAACTGGCAAGGGCTTGGATTTGTACTGCAGGCGTATCAAAAACGCGCGCTTAAAGTGGCTGAGTGGTTAATCGTGCTCGCGCAATCCCGACCGACGGGGATTATGGTGCGATTGGTAAAAGGCGCTTACTGGGATGCCGAAATTAAGATAGCCCAGCAGCGAGGGCTAAGTGACTACCCGGTGTTTACCCGTAAGTCTCATACCGACGTTTCTTACGAAGCCTGCATGCGCACCCTTTTATCCTGCCCAGATATCTACTGTCAGTTTGCGACCCATAACGCTCTGGCGATTGCTCAAATCCGTGAAGCTGCCGGCAAGCATGATCGGCCCTTTGAATTCCAAAAACTTCATGGCATGGGTGATTTGCTCTATGCCCTCCTTAAAGAGCAAGATCCCAGCGTTCGGATAAGAACCTATGCGCCTGTAGGACAGCATGAAGACCTACTCCCCTACCTCGTTAGAAGGCTTCTTGAAAATGGCGCCAATAGCTCCTTTGTAAATCGATTTCTCGACGCTGACCTCCCCGTCAGCGAGTTGGTATTGGACCCACTGAGCGCATTGCCCACTGATGCTGCGTCTAACTTTTCGCAGATACCCCTGCCCCGGGACATTTTCCAAGGCAGCGATATTCCCTGGGTGTCGTCAATAGGGTTTGACCTCGATGAGCGATCAACGGGCTCGAGGTTCGAGACAACCGACTTTCAGATGATAGAGCTGCGCTCTAACAGGAGCCCGCGACAAGGGTGCGAGACAGATATGACTGAGAATGCAACCAGAGACCTTCGCTCGTCAACATCACCGGCAGATTCGAGCGTTGTCGGGCAGTACTCGGAGGCGACTCAAGCAGATGTCATCGCCGCCATTGAACAGGCTCATAACTCGCGAACCGATTGGTCTTTAAGATGTGTCACCGAGCGTGCTGCCATTCTTGAAAGGGCCGCTGAGATATTCGAAGCCCGGACCGCTGAGTTTACGTCCTTAATCGCCAAAGAGGCAGGGCGCACATTAAACGATGGTCTCGATGAAGTTCGAGAGGCGGTCGATTTCTGTCGCTATTATGCCGCACAAGCAAGGTGTCTAATGGACTCGGAGCTGCAACTACCGGGTGTCACTGGTGAAACCAATCGGCTTTCGTATGCGCCCCGCGGGCCATGGCTATGCATTAGTCCCTGGAACTTCCCACTGGCCATTTTCACCGGTCAGATTGTGGCAAATCTCGCGGTGGGTAACACGGTAATAGCGAAGCCTGCTGAGCAAACTCCTCTCGTCGCGCGATTGGCCTGCGATGTGCTCAAAGAGGCTGGCGTTCCTGAGGGCGTAATAAACATAGTCAATGGCGATGGCCCCACTCTTGGGGACTGGCTATTGCCCGATGAGCGCATTGTCGGTGTCTCATTTACAGGCAGTCACCCTAGCGCCCGAGTCATCAACCGGCAGCTCGCCTTGCGCGACGGGCCGATCATTCCCTTCATAGCGGAGACGGGCGGAGTCAATTGCATGCTTGTGGACTCGACGGCCCTGCCCGAGCAGGTTGTTGATGACGTTATCACCTCTGCTTTCAGATCCGCAGGCCAGCGGTGCTCAGCGCTTCGTGTGCTCTTTGTTCAGAGCGATGTGGCTGATGGGGTCATCAAGCTGCTCTCAGGAGCAATGAAGGAGCTGAAGGTAGGCGACCCTCACAAGCTATCGACCGATGTGGGACCGGTCATTGATCAAGCTGCCCATGACCGTATCTCGGCACACCTCACGCATTTAGAGGAAACAGCTACCTTTATCACGAAAAGCCCCTCGCCCGACCCCGAACTACTAGGCTACTTCGTTGAACCGCAAGCGTGGGAGATTTCGAGCTTGTCAGCCTTGCGCGAGGAGGTCTTCGGCCCAATTCTACACGTAGTGAGATATCACTCAGAGGATCTGGATACGATCATCAAGGACATCCGCAGCTCCAAGTTCGCGCTCACAATGGGCATACACAGTCGACTGAAAGGGGTACACGAACGCCTGGCAAAAGAGCGCTTAGTCGGCAACTTATATATTAATCGAGACACTGTAGGCGCTGTGGTTGGGAGTAATCCGTTTGGGGGTCATGGCCTCTCTGGAACAGGACCTAAGGCGGGTGGCCCCAACTACCTAAGACAGTTGGTCGTCGAGCACACGGTAACCGATAATGTGACCGCCCTTGGTGGCAATACGGAGCTTTTCAACCTTGGATAATCGAACTCGAGTCCCTGTCCTCTGTGGCGTCACAGGGTGTCGCTCCGTATGATGATTGGCACCTAACAATAAACACATTTCTGGAGGTCGGAGTGGACTTTTTCAAAGGAAAAACAGTGATTGTCTCAGGAGGCGCTGAAGGTATCGGTTTCGCAGTCGCGCAGGCCGCGGGGCGAGAAGGCATGAACGTGGTCATCGCTGATATTTCCCAAGATACCTTGGCCACCGCCGAGGCGACTCTGAGCAAGCAGGGTATTCCCGTTTTGGCACTGACGGCGGACGCCCGAAGTGAAGCTGATTGGAACCGGGTTGCAGACGCTGCGCTCGGACGATTTGGCGCGATTCACGCACTGATGAATAATGCAGGCGTAGGCGGAGGCGGTTCCAGCGGTCCGATCGAGGACCACTCAGCGGAAGACTGGCGCTGGACGATCGACGTCAATCTCATGGGTGTGGTCTTTGGGATGAAATCTGTTGTGCCTCACATCAAAGTCGCGGGCGGTGGTTGGATAGTCAATGTTGCTTCCATGGCGGGCATGAATGGCTTCCCTTACGGCGGCGCCTACAATGCTACAAAACTCGCTGTCGCTGGTTTATCCGAAGGTTGGTCAATGGAGCTCGCACCGTGTGGCATCCATGTGGCAGCGCTTTGCCCCGGCTTTGTGCGGACAAGAATCTATCTCTCTGATCGTGTCAGACCCGCCGATTACGATGACAGCCATCGAGAGCTTGTTGTTTCAGACGACGACCTTGACCCGGAGACAATGACGACCGGATTATCCAATGAAGTTAAAAACGGGATTGACCCCGATCTACTCGCGGCACGAGTCATCGAGTCATTACAGGCGAAAGATACCTATATTTTCACGCACCCATCGTTCAGAGACGGCATTCGCGAGCGTTATGCGATGATCGATAGATGTTTTGAGAGTGCAACCAATAGTCCGCTCGTGGGCAATGTCACTTCCTCGGTCTCAAACCCTTACATCTTTAAGTAGCCCTCTCTTTAAGGCCATCAGCTGCGATTCGAGGGCGTCCATTACGTTGTAAAAAGCAGCCTCTACCTCTACTTCATTGCCCATTACACGAGATGGGTCGGGCATACCCCAATGTGCACGAGGTGCATCGCTCATCCACAAAGGGCAAGCCTCGTTCGCGGCGCTGTCACAGACAGTGACCACCAAGTCAAACTCCCGACCGGCAAAATCATCCCATGACTGGCTGCTCAAGCTCTTGGTGGGGAAGCCACGAGCAGCGAGGAACTTAAGCGTCAGAGGATGAATCTCTCCCGCGGGTTGGCTCCCCGCACTAACCGCGTGAAAGGCACCCTCAAACTGAGTATTCGCGATAACCTCGGCAAGCACGCTTCTGCATCGATTATGAGTACAGATAAACAAAAGATTAAATGGTGTTACCACCTACTTACTCCCAACCTGCCCTATCTTGATGACCGTCAATGAGCACGTCATTTCACTACTACAATGCAGTTTGCCTTAGAACAACTTTTCTCACGCAAGTTGCCAACTCAAATGCCGCGCTAAATAACTTCGATGAGCGTCGTCCCAAGTAAAATACTTATCTAACATGGCTTTGCCGCTAACTGCTTCTGCTCGCTTCAAGCCACCTTCCTAACTACTTTTTTTGCTACTTTTCTGGTCTAACTGCCCGTTGCTCTACCCTACCGCCTACCCTTCTGTGCCTAATTCTTTTAGGGTACACGCCCTTCATGACAGTTATGACGATTCTTTGTCGATGTTGACCGTTCCAACACAGCGCATCCTTTCATTTGGTTTCATCGCCTTCGTTCTCATTGGCCTGGAACAGGGTATGCTGGGCCTATTCGTTGCTGAACTCGGAACGAAGCTCGCTAAGTCACCTGAGGACTTAGGTCTCTTTTTTGCGCTCCACGGTCTTGGCTCTGCCGTCATAACCGGATCAGCGCTTATTGGATGGATGGAGCAGCGAAATAACAAGCGCATAGCGCTCGCCAGCCTATCGCTATGTCTCGGTTCGATCCTTGTCGTAACAAGCGATTACTGGCTTCTAAAACTTATCGCAGCGCCACTGCTTGGCTTCGGCTTTGGCGGCCTCTCGATGTCGTTTAACACACTTTTCGTGACCCACTTCTCACGGAAAAATGCAGGTCTCCTGAACGTCTTAAATGCTACCTACGGCCTTGGTGCTGTCGCTGCGCCCTGGCTTCTCAGTCAGGGACTTCTGACGGGTAGCGAGCTTTTTGTCGTTATTGCTATCGCGTCAATGGTTGTCTGCCTTGGCGCCTGGAATATTGATGACCGAATACCCACTCGGTCGGCTGTCACATCTGAAAACGAGCAAGTAGCACGTATGCTGCCGTTACTTTTAATTGCCTTCGCTATTCTCTTCATAGAGGCAGGTCTCACGTATTGGATGCCATCACTGCTAAGCGATCCTTCAGGTGACGGTAAGGCGGCCGCGGCCTATATGGCGCATTTCTTTTCCTGGTTCGTCATTGTTAGGCTTGCCGCCGCCGCGCTGGCGATTTGGGTCTCGACATTAGGTTTCGCTGTCTTCGGGCTCGCAGGCATCTTTTGCTCGCTGATCCTTGTATTAGCCGGCGCTATATCGCTGTCAGGTACCAGTTTCACTGGCGCCTTTATGGGTTTGATCTTCCCCAATGCTTACGCATGGATGCTCACCAAGGGCGGCGGCGGTACAACCACGGGCGCTAAAATCCTGCTGAGTGCGATCACCGGTGCAACATTGGGCCCATGGCTTCTCGGCTGGGTTTTACCGTACTTGGGTCAAAGTGCAGTATTGTGGCTTTTGAGCTCACTTAGTCTAGCCACTGCCGCATTGATGCTGATCACCCATTTAAATATTGGGTACCGGACGTCTGATCGATCGCAATAGATGTCTGAGTCGTCGATACATGATTAGATAGCCCAACGATCAAACATCCGCAATTGAATAATTAATCTGGGAGTCTCAGTACATGGATACATCAACACTATTTTCGCTCGAGGGAAGAACGGCGCTCGTTACCGGAGGATCGCGCGGCATTGGTAAAATGATCGCTTCTGGTTTTATTGCCCAGGGCGCAAAGGTCTACATTTCATCGCGAAAGGCAGATGTCTGCGATGCTGTCGCCGATGAGCTTGGTCCAAACTGCGTCTCTTTACCTCAGGACGTGAGCACCGTCGCAGGTTGCCAGATGCTGGCGGACGCGTATTTCCAGCACGAGAAATCGCTGGATATTCTTGTAAACAATGCGGGTGCCGCTTGGGGAGAGGCCTTCGAAACCTTTCCCGAGAGTGGTTGGGATAAGGTCATGGATCTGAACGTCAAGTCACTGTTCTTCCTCACACAGGCGCTCCATGGACCACTTAAAGCAGCCGCATCGAGAGAGCAACCAGGCAAGGTCATCAACATCGCGTCTATCGATGGCATTCGGATTAATCCTTGGGAAACCTACAGCTACCAGGCGTCGAAAGCAGCGGTGATTCAGCTCACAAAGCGCATGGCAACCCGCTTAATTAAAGACAGTATTAACGTAACTGGCATTGCACCCGGCGCCTTCGCATCTGAAATGAACAAAGCGGCGCGCGACTTTGGCGATGCAGTGGGTAATGGCGTGCCATCAGGTCGTATCGGCCGTGATGAAGATATGGCTGCGGTAGCAATCTACCTGGCTGCCCGCAGTGGAGACTACGTTGTTGGCGAGACGATTGCCGTTGATGGTGGCGTTGTGTACGGCTCAGCCGCAGAAACCATTAGTCCCTAAAGCCCGTATCACTGTGAAACAAAAAAGCCCCATTCAAAATGACTGGGGTTTGCTTTACACCTTTATTTAAAAAAGCGTCTCAGAGACTGTTTTACTGGCCCTGCGATTTCTGTTGGTTGTAGAGTGGCTCCATCATCTGGTCGACACCAAAGGTTGCAGGACGCTGACGCGGCGGATATTGAGCCAGTGTGGTCAAGAATTTTTGAAGCTCAATGCGCGCAACGGCGATACGCGGAGGGACCTTACGCACCCACCAGTCTTCATAGTTATCGGCATGTACATCCGCCCGCTCGAAGGGGTCGCGCCGCAAGTGAAATACCTTGGGAATTCGTAATTCGTCAAACTGCTCTCGCCACACCGCAAACCCTTGAGCTCGCTGTTCAGCAAAAACCACCTTCCAGTCTCCAGTTCGAATCGCGGTTAACACACCATCGTCGCTCCAGTAAAAGAACGAGTTTCGTGGACCAAGATCCGTTTCATCTTCGAGTAAGGGAAGGAAGTTGTAACCGTCGAGATGATTCTTATAAGGCTTACCATCAACCGTCACCCCCGCTTTGAGTTCGGCGACGACATTGGGACGACCCGCAGCAGCCATTAAGGTTGGCACCCAATCTTCGTGAGACATGATCTCGTTAATGACCTTCCCCTCTTCGATTCGGCCGGGCCAGCGAACCATCGCTGGAACGCGGAAGCCGCCCTCCCAGTTCGTATTCTTCTCGCTTCGGAATGGCGTAATCGCAGCATCCGGCCACGTATTGTAGTGCGGACCGTTATCGGTCGAGTACATTACGATGGTGTTGTCGGCGACCCCCAACTTATCGAGATGGTCTAGTAATTCACCGACCATCATGTCGTGCCCCACCATGGCGTCGTTATAAAAGCCCTGGCCCGAAAGCCCGCGCTCGTCATCAGCCGTGTGGGTAAAGAAGTGCATGCGGGTTGTGTTGTACCAAACAAAGAAGGGCTTGCCCTGATCGACTGCACGCGTCATAAAGTCAAGTGCCGCAAGCTTGAACTCTCGATCAACCGTTTTCATACGCTCGCGCGTTAAAGCGCCAGTATCAACGATATCGCCGTCAGCAAAACTGTGGATTACACCGCGCGGTGAAAAAAGCTTAACGAGCAATTCATTATCATGCGGGTAGTCAGGATCCTCTGGCTCCTCCTCTGCATTTAGGTGGTACAGGTTGCCGAAAAACTCATCGAATCCGTGGTTGGTGGGAAGAAACTCATCCTTATCTCCCAGGTGGTTCTTGCCAAATTGCGCAGTGACGTAGCCCTCGTCCTTGAGGAGCGACGCTAGAGTGACGTCCTCGGGCCTAATACCAAGGTCAGCACCTGGCGAGCCAACTTTCGTCAATCCTGTACGAATCGGTGACTGACCTAAGATGAACGCAGAGCGTCCAGCGGTACAACTTTGCTGACCATAATAGTCAGTGAACTTGGCGCCCTCTTCGGCAATCCGATCAATATTTGGTGTATCGTAGCCCATCATCCCCATGTTGTTTGTAGAGAGATTCCAAAAGCCAATGTCATCGCCCCAGATGATCAGCATATTAGGCTTGTCTTGCGCCGATGCTTGGCCAGCAAATACAAAGCTCAACAGAAAAAAAATAACGCGCATGGGTTCTTACCCTTTATTGTTAGAGTCGCATTAGATTACTGCCTCACGTCGCCAATGGCGACTATTCGAGAGAGATTTCTCTACCTCGTTTGAAACCTCGAGCGAGACTTAAAGTGCCATTGAGCTCCATCGAGCCATTGGAGAGAAGGAGCTAGGGCCAACATGCGTAGGGTGACGTTTCAACAGACCGAGGTCATTCCCAACAAAATTATATGTGTTGGTAAGAACCACAAGGCACACATCGAGGAAATGGGCAGTGTACCGTCGAACCAAATGACCGTGTTCATGAAGCCCAACGCCTGTATCAGCGATCAACTTGTGGCCCATCGTGGAGAACAAATACATTTCGAAACGGAAATTTGTTTGCTTATCCAAGGCGGTACTGTGGCTGGAGTAGGTATTGGACGCGATCTCACCAAAAGAGCTACACAAAAAAATTACAGTAGCTGGCCTACCCTGGGAGCGTTCTAAAGCCTTCGAGGGCTCCGCAGTACTCAGCCATTTTGTCGATGCACCAAGTTCGCTGACTGATCTCGAATTAAAACTTTACATTGATGGCGAACTTCGCCAGCGGGGTGGTCCAAGAAAAATGCTCTATACGCCAAGTATCATCTTAGAAGTGCTACGCTCTTTCATACCTCTTGAAGATGGCGATATTGTCATGACCGGAAGAGCCTCTGGGGTCGGTCCGGTCGAAAAAGATGCGCTTTTTGAAGCGCGACTACTCTATGCCCGTACTAAACTGGTTGGCGCTTCATGCCGCGCAATTTAAAGCCAACAGAGCACTAACCAGCATACACCTTCACGAATTCAGGTCTTCGATAAACTCGTCGATTTCCGCAGTCGTAGTTGTGAAAGACGTTACCAAGCGATACGCCTTGGGCAACGATGGCCACGCGTAAAACATGTGTCCGCGTTGCAGAAGCCTCTCCGCAACACACTCATCCATGGCAATAAATAACTCATTGCCGTCATAACCAGCCAGAATTGAAGCATTGTTTGACGAAGAGATACCATCCCGAAGTCTAGCCATGTTTGTATTTGAGGCTGTAGCTAGCTCAAGCCACAGATCACCTTCAAGGTAGGCGTCAAACTGTGCTGCCAGATATCGATGCTTCGACCAAAGGTGGCCACCGCGCTTGCGATGGAATTCGGCCAACGTCGCTTCATCGGGATTGAAAAATACCAGTGCCTCAGCCGCCATTGCGCCGTTCTTTGTTGCGCCGAAACTGAGCGCATCGACACCGGCACGCCAGGTAAGATCAGCCGGGCTCTCGTTTGTACCAGCGACGGCATTTGCAAATCGAGCGCCATCCATGAAGAGCTTCATACCCCGAGCCTTT
>Ga0163109_10004345_pt1 | contig 10774 bp, 1 predicted proteins | sample CRUFie1St13metaG_FD_108704 | JGI IMG/M metagenome (GOLD analysis project Ga0163109, IMG submission 108704) | Marine microbial communities from the Costa Rica Dome - CRUD Field 142mm St13 metaG | ecosystem: Environmental > Aquatic > Marine > Oceanic > Photic zone | place: Costa Rica: the Eastern... | reverse complement strand
TGCGGGCGGCGCCGCGACGCGGCGCCCGGCGGGCCGGGGGCCGCGCCCCCCGGCGGGGGCGCCCCCCGCCCCCCGGGGGCGGCGCCGGCACCCCCGCCCCCCCCCCCCCCGCGCGCGCGCGCGGCCCGCGGCGCGCCCCCGCCCTGCCCGCCTGCCGGGCAATCCCGAGGCGCAGGCCCCGGGGCGGTGCCAGGGCCTGGACATGCACGGGGCCTGGCGTGCGCGGCGGGGGGCGGCGGGGGGCGGCGGGGGGCGGCGGGGCTAACCAGGGGCGCGCGCGCATGGGCAGGGAGAAGCCGGGGGCGGGGCTGAAGGGGCGGATGAAGCTGGGGATGTCCAAGGAGCGCAAGGCCATGCTGAAGCGGAAGATGTTCTCGGCAGCCTCAGTGCTGGGGCACCTCGGGACGAAGCGGCCCACGCACCAGGAGCTCCGAGAGAAAGGGCTACGGGTGCCGCACGCGAACCTCTCTGGACAGAAGAAGGAGGCCCTTGAAAGCCGCAAGACGCTCACGGCTCAGGCCTTGCAAAACCCGGCCGCTGTCCCGCACCTGCCCATCGTGCAGAAGCTGCACACCCGGGCCATGAGGCAAGCAGCCAAGGGGGAGGGCCCGCTGGGTGAGGCGGCTTCGACGTCGGCCGACGCCGCGGAACCGCAGCCGTTCCGACTCGGTGCACCCCCCACGGACCGCCGCTACTCTCTAGCCGGCGAGGCGAAGCAGATGGAGTGGCTTCAAAGCCAGAACTACGTCCCTGGGACCCCCCGCGGCGTGGAGGTGAAGAAGGATGTGCCTGTGACAGCGTCGGGCCCCGGCCTGACGAACAACGTGACGGGGATATTCTCCAGGGTGCTGCTGACGGTCGATCTCGATGCGGCGACGGCGCAGGGCCACAAAATCTCCTCGAAGAGCTTCTCTGTGGCGGTGCGCAGAGGGCCGAGCCCGTGCGAGACCTACATCAGCCGGTTGGGGAAAGGTCTATTCGCCATGGACTGGGCTTGCTCTGTCAGCGGCAAGTACGAACTAGCGATCAGCTGCCTCGGCACACACATCGAGGGGAGCCCGTTCCACTTCTTTGTGCGTAACGCGGTGACGGACGTAAGCCGGACGTACTTCTCCGGCCCGACACTCTTCACTTCCGGGAGGCCCGCATCATTCACCATCCATGCCGTCGACCAGGACGGCAATGCGAGAGTCAAGGGGGGGGACAACATGCAGGCCTCGTTCCGCGGCCCGGGAAGCATCCGACGGTTGAAAATCGGCGACTCGATGAAGGGAAAGTATAGCGTCAACTTCACTCCTTTGAAGGTAGGGGAGTACATTTGCGAATTGTCCCTGGATGGAAAGCTGTTTTCAGCCTCCCCGTACAAATTCAGTGTCTGCGCGTCCCTCTCGCATCCAACCGCGACCACGATTTCCGGGGCGGGCGCTTCCTACTCTCACGCTGGTGACACGTCCTCTTTCACCATTACCACGCATGATTGCAACCACAACCCCACAGGCAATGGCGGCGACACCATTACAGGCCACCTGTCCCACAACGAGACGAGCGGCTTGACAGTCCCTCTCGAAATCGCCGATTGCGGGGACGGGTCGTACACGGCAACCTATATGGCTGGTCTATCTGGGAAGTACGACATCCGCCTGAACCTGGGGGGGCAGAGGTGCTTCCCCCCGCGGTTCCACACACTCAAAGTCGTGACCAGCGGTGTGAAGGCGCACAACTGCTACATCGTTCTCGAGGAAAAGACTCAACAAAAGACTCACCTTGACCTTATCACCAGTAGCGGCAGAGCGGTGACCCAGAGGAAGAGGGACCTGCGCGCTGTTGATGCGAGGATAGACGCGGGATCTGAGCTCAAGCTCTTCCTCAGCTCCTGCGATCGTCACGGCAATGTTCTGCGATTCAGCCGCATGGAGAAGTTCGTCTGCACGGTCACTGACACTGGTACCGGCGAGGTACAAGACAAAAGCGATGACATGCAGTACACCAAACAGGGCTGGTGCTTCACGTTCGGATCGACGACAGCCACGACATACTCGATCAGCATTCAGTTGGGAGGGAAGGACCTCAGCAACAGCCCTGCAGAGATTAGGGTCATGCCCGGAACGTTGGCAGCCGAGATGTGCACCATCGGCACGGACGGGTACCGGGAGACGGTCGCGGGGACCGAGATGGATTTCATCCTCGAGGGTAGGGACAGGTACGGCAACAAGCTGCTCGAAGGTGGGCCTGAAGTGACATTCGATCTCGCTGCAAGGGAAGGACCGTGCCGCATCGCGGGGGTTGCTAGAGACTCTGGGAACGGGAGCTACAGGTGCACCTGCACCCCGGAGAAGGCCGGACTGTACCATCTGCAAATGAAGTTCGACGGGGTTCCCCTTGGCACGATGGAATACGAGGTAAATGTTCTTCCGCAGCCAGAGACACGGTATTGCTGCCTCGAGGGGACCGGTTGCCGGGATGTCACAGTGGGAGTCGAGTCACAGTTCCTGCTGGTGCCAGTGGACAAATTTGGGAACAAGCAGACGGAAAGAACAGGTGAGAGGTTCATTGTCGATCTAGAGCTGGACGAGATAGACCCGGGCACCCGGGCAATGCACGGCATTCAGGGATACCGCGTCCCGGACTCACACAAGAGAATATCTTCCTCCATAGAAGATATCGGTCAAGGGATGTACAGGGTCAGCTTCTGCCCGTTCGTGGCGGGCCAGTACCGCATCAGCGCCTTAATGTGGAAGAAATCTACCAACTTCAACGGTCGGGTGCGCAGGGTCGGCCCGTCTGGAATCGAGTGGGGCGACCTCCCCATTCTCGGAGCAGGAAACGATATTCTCCAGACCAAAGCGGGAAAAATCTGCGGGAAAATGTGTGTCGCTGAGGGGAGCGGGGCTTGCGAGGCGACCGCGGGGAAGAAAGCCCGATTCACTCTCTACGCGGCCGACGAATTTCGGAACCGCCTCTACGTCGGGGGTCACAAATTTGGTATAGAAGGCTACCTGGAGTTCCTGCCACCCGAAGTCGAAGACGACGTCCTCCTAGACATGGACATGACGGATCAGGACGACGGAACGTACCTGGTCGAGTACGACGGAGAACAGGCTGAGAAGTACGTCATAGAGGTCTCTCTCAACGGGCAGGTAATTCCTGAGATCCATCTGAACCCGGAAATCAAGCCGTGCATCACGGACAAATCATGCTGCACAATCTCAAAGGACTTTTCCTTCTCAGCCACGGCGGGCATCGTGACCACTGTCAATCTCGAAGCCCGGGACCGATTCGGCAACCTGCAGAACCACGGTGAGGACAGCATCAGTATCACGATGGCCCCCAAGTTCCAGCACAAGAAAATCCACGCACGGGGAGAGTATGTCGGATCAGGAACTTACAGGCACACTTTCACTCCGCAAAAGGCTGGGATGTATACTCTTTTTGCGATGTGCGTTCCGAAATCGTCTGAGGTTGCGAGCAGCACGAATACTTTTTTCAAAGGCAACCTCATGGTCCACCCCGGCGCTCCGTCGGCAGGAGAAACCATGGCGTCAGGGCAAGGCCTAAAAGGCACTTGCTGCGGGGTCCCCGGAATAGTGGAAGTCGACGTGCGGGACGGGTTCATGAACCCTGCGCCTAGCAAAGAAGTGGCCCTGGAGGCGTCACTCTTGGACGCGTCCGGACAGGGCGTGGGCAGCACCACTTGCTACCAGCGGGTCCCCGGGGGATCAGTGTGGGCAGTCTCATACCGCATCGCCCAGATGGGGGAATATGTCCTCCATGTTACCCTTGACAGCAAAGACATACAGGGGAGCCCCTTCGAGGTCAAAGTCAGGAAGGAGGAGATGCCTCGGCAGGATCTGGAGCCGGCGTACCACATAGTGTCTGGCTTTTCGAGCGGTGGCTCCTTCAATTGGGACCCCGACACAGAGAAGTACTGGAAAAAAACCCACAATGATTCTATCATCGACGCTGTGCGCCTCCGCTCAGCGGGGCCGGATGATGCCCCGGCCGGTGCGGCGAGGTCCGCGGTGGCGTTCCTTCAGGAAACGACGAGTGAAGACTACAAAGCTCTCATCGAATGCCAGGACAAGTACTCGAGGCATTTGCAGAGGAAGCGGGCGACAACTCTTCACTGGAAGATCCATGGCCTGCAGAGGTCGTACGATCTCAGACTTCTCGACGAAGTTGGGCATCCGCGGATGCGGCGGGGATCGATCGACGTAGCCTGCCCGGAGGTCTTTGGCCAGGCTGTCAAAGTGCCGCCGGAACGGTACGCAGAAGAGCAGAGGTACCTGGCAAGGATTGGGATCCGGGAACCATGATCATTACTAAAGTGGGTATTATTTTATTGTGGATTGGATGCATAAGAATGGTATATCGGTACTGCGTGGGTCACTGGCTCGCCGCGAGGAGGCTACCGAGACTCTGTTCACTGCAGAATCGCAAGGCCAGCGCGAGCAACTGAGGTTTACGGGACGCGCTCACCCTGCACATGCCCGGGAGAAAGGTCAAGGCAGTTGACCGGACAGAGGGGCCGAACGCCCCTTCCACAGACTTGAGCATGTTTCCGACAGCCAGGTCGCGGAATGCCTCCAATGCACCGGGCTGATTCCTCCCCGATGTTTCGGGGTTGGTCGACAGAAACCTCGTGATGAGCCTGTGGCTCGCCTCCCGCCATGCATCGTCTTCAGCGGACTGGGTGAAACGAAGCAGTGCTTCCTGGAGTTTGCGGCTCTGGATAGCACTGGGATCACGGGAAAGAATTCTGTCAAGGGAGGCCAAGCATTCGAGGCAGTCGGTAGAGCTCCGCCCGATATCGGCCAACGCGTCCGCGCACAGGAATACATCGTAAACCCCCTCCCGGACGTGGGCGGAAGTTGCGGCTTGCGGGCGAACAGTGGAAGAAAAGGCGCAGAGGGTAGCGACCACGCGCTCCTTTTCAGCAGCGATGGCGTCCTCGTCCTGGTGCGCCTGAGGGGATTCCAGGCTGCGTTCAAGGGTGGCCAGAGCAGCAATATGGGGATACGCCTGCTGCAGGTGGCCAATTTTCGGCCCAATCGTATCTTGTGCCGCGGCTCTGAAAATTTCGGAGGCCAGGCACTGCTCCTGAACATAGTCCAGGAATCTGTAGCAGAGGGGCGACAAATGTTTCGAGATGGCACTCCCCGCCGAGAGAATCACCGCGATGAGGCTGTCCAGGACCTTCATACAATTGAGCGCGCATAGTTGGGAAGAGTCTGGCCCGGCAGCCCACAGGCCCGGGCCCAAAGACGTGAGCAGGTCGAAGATGAGAGAGAACATGTCACATATCTGCGTCATGTCTTCGTTCGAGGCGGCACTCACGGCCTCTGCCAGAGGCTTGAGGAAAGCTGCCATTGCGGGCAGATGTTTGGCGAAATGGAGGGGTAGAATGCGCCCCAAGGCGGAACAGGATTCCACGGCAGCGACGCAGTCTGGGCCGGTGCTCAGGCACACCTTCCGCACGAGTCGATGAAACACAGCGTCGACACCCGAAGACAGCGAGTCGACTTCCGGGACAGACAGCGAGTCGGCGCGCGCGTGCACCCCGCCTCTCTGCCTAATCAGTCGACCAATTCTAGCCGGTAATGTAGCGTGCAGCTTCCCCTTGAGGCTTGTGGCTAAGCGGCGGAGGCGAGCGCTCCTTGGAGCGCCGGCGTGCTCCTTGCACATGGCCGCTACTTCAAGGGCCTCGAAAACAGCGAGAGCGACTTCGTCCTCCTCAGAGAATAGCGAACACAGGATAGGAAATCGCCGCAGGTACGACAAATCCGACGCAAGGCCTTCGCACAGAATCAACTTGGTAAGGCAGGACGCGGCACTTGCGTCGATCTTGAAATACTGGTTGCGTGTACTGGTCCTGGGGTGGTTTCCACTTTCTTGCCAAGACGCCCAAGTCGCTGGGTGCTGCACGTAGCACGCTACGGCGTCGAGAACGACGGTGGCAGCAGCAGCTGCACAGCGCATTTCTACGTCGTATTCATTATCTGAGCCCTCCCCTTGGATGAGCAACTGCAGATCAACTTCGGAGCACTTTTCTACGAGCTTTGTCACAGCAGCTTCGCGCTGACCCCAAGACGCTTCGTGCAGAAGGGCGCGGAGCGGCGAGGCAAGAGACTTTGCGGCGCACTCCAAACTTAACGAAGGCGCAGCATTTGGCCACAAGGAGGCCAAATGCTGCCGGGGGCCAGATGCCCTGGTCGAGCAGCCCGGAAGAGCCTTCTGCAAGCACGCAGCATACAATTCCCAGCAGTGCTCCATACCTGGGTCCAACGCTGCCAAACAATCAAACAGCATAGACATACGCAGATTAGAGAAGGTGAGACGCTCGTCTCCACCGTCAAAGCCTGCAGTCGGGCGGGGCGGAGTATCTCCTCGAGCTCCGTGGGGCATCACAGGCCCGCTGAGACAGCCAAAAACAATGACGTCGGGGAATTCCCCCCAGTTGACAGCAGCCAAGAACAGACCGTCCAGTACAATAGCCTTCGGAAAGTCGGAGCCCGCAGGGATGCACCACGCGGCCCGAAGGTATGGACCAAGCGCCCTCAGGCTCTCCAAATCTGCCCTGACGAGGCTTTGCTCGAGCTTCTCTGCAGTCGCGCCGGGCGCAGAAGCGAGGCCGATGAAAATGTCACAGAAATCGGAGGAAGACGGTACCTGCTGGTATTCCGGTCGCGTCCGCTTCAGAACCTGCGCTGCCGTTTTCGCGATGGCAGCGCTGGGTCCCACGACCGGAATGCATTTTTCCTCGACGAAAGCGCAAAGTTCTTCCAGCTTCTCTTTGGACTCGGGGGTGAGGTGACTTTCGCACGCAACAAGGGCCTGAAGGACAGCTGCGAATCGAACAGGGTCGGCACAAAATGCTGGAAGATTAGAGCCAGCGGGTGAACCTTCAGCACGTGAACGGGCATGGCACAGGAGACCGGAGACGAGGGGCGGCAAGAACCCTGGGTCAGAGATACCGGCGTCGTGCGCATTCAACCCAATGCTCAAGGCACGGCAGGTCACAGCGCGGGCCTGCAGCTCCAGCTCCAAAGACAAAGAACGCTCACTCAGGGTGCCACAAGATGGCTCAAAGATGGAATGGATGAACCCGTCGAGGTCGGAGGTCGAGACAGCAAGCAACGAATCATCGCCGAGGCTGCTTCCCAAGCCGTCGACTTCCATAGCATCGTCGCCCTGGTAACTTAGACATCTTTGGGAGGAATCAAGCTCCATGATTCGCTTGATTGCGCCTTCTGCGCGCCCCCCTGAGCCCTCCATGTTCGAACTCCCGCGCAGAGCTACCAGTGCGGCTATAACCTCTGTCTGCAAGAGCCCCGATTGAACTACGGACTGCTTGATGAGACTTTCGTCAGCGAATCTATCAAGTTCCTCCAGCAGGCACCCGCGGGCTACCTCGGACAAGTTGTTATTCGCGCATAAGAGCCCGACCACTGCAGACGGCTGCATCTTTGTGAGGGCAAGTTCACAGAGTTCTCTGTCAGACCCGCACGCCAACTGCTCGAAAAAATCCATCGCGAGGAGGGGTACGGCGGCATTGCCGTCGACAGATACCATGGGCTCCGTGGCTACAAGACCTTTCGCACCTCTGAAGTCCCCCAGGACGCGGCACTTCAGTGAAGCGTAGTTGTTCCTCACATCTTCCGGGAGGCTGCCGTCCATGATCTGAGAAACGACTTTGACGGCGTTGACCGCAGCTACGAGGGCGAGGTGCGGGCACTCCAGCTGCGCGCCGTTCGTATCAAGCACTGCCCGGATGTCAGGGCGAGGGGCATGAGGGAACCACTCGGCGTAGAGGCTCATGACGGATGAGATCTCTTTGAAGCCCCTGGGCCAGGCCTCATTGAATTTCCGGACAGGCGGAGGAGGCCTCTCTTCGGATGCCCCGAGGGTCCCCCCAGGCTCGACAGGATGGTCAAGCCCTTGCAGGACGGCGGTGAGAATAACCGCTGCGGTCGCTGGCCGCTCCCGGACCAAAAGATCCACCGTAAGCGGGCGGCACTGAAGGAAGACGGCCACGATCAGGGGGAAGCTTCCTTTCGATTCCACGCCAGGCAAGCAGTCCAGGTTCTCGTTCAAGAAATTCAGATACGCCTCCAAATCTTCAGGATCGCTCTCAAAATATACCATAGAAGAAACAAGAGAAGGAAGCACAGTCATCAGGGTGTACTCATGCACCAAAGATGACCCGGGGACAATAGGCGTGCCAGGCGAGTAGAGGCTTCTGAGCCAGGCGAGGCGATGACCGCGCACGCTCAACGACGTGTCTCCAACTGGGGCGACAGAGCCGACCTCAGACTCTGACAGGCCTTCACCGAAGATTGCATTCAGAGAGCTATGCGCCAGATCCCGCTGGCGAGCAGATTCTCCCAGCAGGGCATCCACGATAGGCGTGAGGGCCATCAAGACAGGGGAGTCCCAGTTGTCCGCCGTTTCCAACACGTCCCTCAGGCGTTTCGACGAGTGATTTATCATGGTGTGCGTTGTTTCGGGATCCCTCTGAGCTTTCTCACACGTATTCAGCCTGTCGAACAGTTCCAAGAGGAGGGTGCCTGACCATTCGGGTGGAAGCTTGGCACTTGCCGCCGGCTCGTGCTCAAGGATGGGGACCAGCCAATCCCAGGCCTCTTCTTGCTGCATGGCTTCGAGGATGTTGAGAAGAATGTCTGGACTGCTCAGCGAGCGAATGTGCTTCCCCAAAGAGTACTGGACGTCAATCTTCATGAGCTGGTCCAGCACCTCGGGAGGTGCCGCTCTCACCAAGGAGAAGTTCAGGCGCATCAATCCTTCCTGCGGGGGCGCCCACAGGCTGCCGCACTGGCTCAGGTACTTCTGCAGGAGTAGCGAGGCTTCCTCGTCATCAGCGACACGCTTGCTCTCCGGGTCCTCCAACGCCTCTGCAGGACCGGACTCGTAAGCTCGCGGATAGCATGGCCTGGACGTTGCCAACGCTTCCATCAAGGCAGTGACGGCCGGGAACTCTTCCAGCATCACGCTTCCGAAATCCTCAAAATTCAGGGCACAGACCAGAACCAGGACTAAGAGCACCTTCCAGTACAGAGTGACGCGCGCGAGAGGCAAGAGAGGCTCTTCAGGCTCGATTCCAGCCAAAGGAGGCGCAGGAGGGGAGTACTCGGCCAGGCGGGACAAAGCACTCAGAACTTGCGGGTTGCTAATCCTGGAGATCGCCCTCCGACTCTGGGGTTGAGCAGCCCAAGCCGACGCAGAACGCCGGAGGAGAGCCTCGGCCAGCTCCAGGGCGTCCTCCCCAGACAAAGGCGTGTCGGTGAGGCCCATCAGGACGACCCGGGTCAAGGTGTCCTCTGAGGTGGGCAGACCCGTGGCCAGCCTGTTGAAGGCGTCCGATTCGTGCTCCGGCACACCCTCGCCAGACGTGAAGTATGCCTGCCGCCCTTCGAGGAACAGGAGGCGCCGCACGGCAAGCGCGAGGTTCGACGAACTAATGTCGGGGAGGAGGTCACACAGGATGGCTTGGCACCACTCGGCCGCCTCTGCCCCGAACTGGGCCACAGTTTCCAGGGCCCCTCCCCCCCCTGGCGAACCCTCACCGTCCTTGCCCAGGGGCGTTGACGGCGTGTCACCGATTAGCAGCAGCTGCATGAAGGTCACCATCTGGATCACTTCCAACAGCCACTGCTCGCGGACTGGTTCCGACCAACCAGCAGCATCCTCGGGCGGCTGCATAAGATGCCGCCAGACATCGGGCCAATCCCTGTAGGCTGCCGAGCAGGCTTTCATCAGCCTGCGCATGAAAGGGCGGATATGCGGCTTCGTCTCGGAATTCGTAGACAACGCTTGCAAGGTTTGCGCCACAGACTGCGCCACCCAGTCGCCGGGAGCAGCCTCCATCACAGCAGAGAGGCACCGCATGGCATGGGGTGTGTGGTCCCGGATGTCTTGCGTGGAAACCAGCTGCACGACCAGCGGAGTGAACCGTGGATGCCGGCGAACCAGATTGGCAGCCACCGTGGGGATGATTCCGGCATGCTGCGGACGGAGCCTGAGCTGCAACAGCACAGGCACCACCGCCTCATCCGCCCTGTCTGCGCTGTCCCCATCATCCTCGCCCCCAGAACCTTCCCCCTCCCCCATGTGCGTGACTAGAAGCTCCAGGACCGTCTGTGCGGCCCGGGAGTGTGCCGAAGAGTTCAGCAACCCCTCTAACTGGCGAGCCACGACGAGGCGGCCGGCGGGGATGCTACAGGCCATTGCCAGCACCCGCAGCAACAACCTGGCGTTGTCCCGCGCCGCAACGTTGTTCACAAATTTGGCCAGGCATTTCATGAAAGTCTTGTGGACCCGCCCGCGCGCGTCGCGCGCGGCGTAGCGTGACGTTCGTGTAGGCTCGGTGCCTCCCCCCTGGGCCGCCGCGCCCGCGCTGGCTTCCCCTCCCGCAGCTCCGCCCCAGACCGAGGTACGGCCAGATTTCCCCGTCCACCCCAGTTGCTGCAGGGCAGAAGGTGGAAGACCGATGCAGCTAGGGAAGGCCGTCAGGATCTCCGCCGCGAATCCCCGGCAGCTCTCGTGCTCGGCCCAAGCGCGCGGGCCTAGGAGGTCCTCCGCCCAGGCCTCCGCTAGATCTGCCGGCCAGTCTCCCGGGCCCTCGTCCTGCAACGCCGCACGTCAGGGCTCCTGCGCCCGCCGCACCGAGCCGACAATTGGGGGAGCGGAGGGGGGGAGGGAGGAGGGGAGGCGGAGGGGGGAAGGGGGGAAGGAGGGGGGGGGGGGGGGGGGGGGGGGG
>Ga0163109_10004344_pt1 | contig 10778 bp, 9 predicted proteins | sample CRUFie1St13metaG_FD_108704 | JGI IMG/M metagenome (GOLD analysis project Ga0163109, IMG submission 108704) | Marine microbial communities from the Costa Rica Dome - CRUD Field 142mm St13 metaG | ecosystem: Environmental > Aquatic > Marine > Oceanic > Photic zone | place: Costa Rica: the Eastern... | reverse complement strand
TTTAGTCCGCAAAAACATTGGTTGACGCTGTTGAATCTTGGCGATGGGAAAGCGATAGGAATTCGAGGCCCGTTTGTCGCAGAAGGTCGACTAATGTTCCGCGTTAAGGACGTAATAGATCGTCGATTCATGCGCCGATTTAGCCCTCAAGCCATTTTAAAAGGCGGAGTTATGCGCTGTGAAGGCTGTGCTGCCAAACTACCTGGAGGGATATTGCAGACGGCCTTTTCGGAACACTTTGAGGATGCAGCCATAGAAGTGCAAGGTAATCGCATACGCTTCCGATCAATTGATGCGCTGACGTATCTTGTTAACGATCCGTACCTGATGGGATTTCTAACAGTTCGTCACGCTGTCAGTGATATTTGGGCGATGGGTGGTTCCCCTACCTCCTGTTTATCACTGATTGCTGTCCAACGCGCGGATAACGAGAATCTGGAATCGGAGGAGTTTGCCGAGGCCATTCGAGGTATTCAGGACGGGGCCGCTAAATATGAGACTATTCTGGTTGGGGGGCATAGTTTCTCACTGGATCAGCCGATGATTGGCGTCTCGATCGAAGGAGAAGGATTGTTGTCTTTTTCCAAACAAAGCGTAAAGCAGGATGATGAGTTATGGTTAACTGGTCCTATCGGTTCGGGCATTCTTTTCGCGGCCTTATCTGCTGGGGAAAGCGTAGGAAACTCCATCGATTGCTGGATCAAACAGGCAACTCGGTCATTATCGAATGCGAGCCGTCTTGCTGTGGAGCATGGCGTAAATGCAATGACAGATGTCACAGGTTTTGGCTTAGCTGGTCACATCAAGGAAATGCTCGGCACCGCAGGTTTTTCAATAGAATGGACCGACGAAATTGATGTCTTTGATGACGTTGCACGTTGCACACGGCGTGGTATTCATTCAACGGCATATGAATCGAATCAACTTTATGCTGGCTCAGTTGGTATGGGGGCACCTGACCCGGTTGTATTTGATCCACAGACGTGTGGTCCGCTTTTGGTCGCAATCCAACCGGCAGGTGCACGCGACCTCATAAAAGCGTGGAGAGAACTCGGTTTGAGTCCTCAGCGGGTTGGCCGAGTTACCACCGAAACGTCGTAAAGACATTTCGCGTGTTTTCATTAACATCCTTCAGGTAAAAATAATAGAAACACATAGTAGGCATGTTTCATGAGCTATCAAAGCGAATACGATCGATCCATTATTGATCCACAGGGATTCTGGCTAGATAAAATCGACCTTATTGAATGGGTGCAGAAACCACAAGTTGCGCTCGCAGATGACATAAACGGGATCGAACGATGGTACCCCGATGGCATTCTCAACACCTGTCACAATGCAATCGATCGCCACGTTGAGGCAGGCCAAGGTGACCGGGTTGCTATTTACTACGATTCACCGGTCACCGACACCAAAAAATCAATTACATACTCACAGTTGCAAGAGCAAGTGGCTCGATTCGCGGGCGGTCTGGCCTCGCTTGGCGTTATCGCAGGCGATAGGGTCGTTATTTACATGCCGATGGTTCCTGAAGCTGTCACAGCGATGCTGGCGTGCGCCCGCATTGGTGCAATCCATTCGGTAGTGTTTGGCGGTTTCGCGCCCAATGAATTAGCGTCGCGTTTGTCAGACGCAGCACCAAAAGTAATTGTTACGTCGACTTGTGGCATCGAGATCAATAAGGTCCTTGAGTACATGCCCATCGTGAATGAAGCAATCGACCTATCTGAAAAGAAGCCTGATCATGTCGTTGTACTGGAGCGTTCACAGGCCAAATTCGAGCCGACAATTGATCGAGATATCACGTGGTCTGAACTAATGGAGACTGCTCAAGCTGTAGAATGTGTTGCGGTGAGTGCCACGCACCCGCTTTATATTTTGTATACGTCGGGCACCACTGGTAAACCCAAGGGAGTGGTCCGCGACAATGGTGGACACGCTGTAGCCATGTGTTACTCCATGAGTGCGGTTTACGATATGAATCCGGGCGAGGTTTTCTGGGCTGCAAGCGACGTGGGTTGGGTTGTAGGGCATTCTTATATCGTCTACGCCCCCTTATTGTTCGGATGTTCGACCGTATTGTACGAAGGCAAGCCCGTAAAGACGCCAGACGCGGGAGCTTTTTGGCGGGTTGTCGAAGAATATAGTGTCAAAATTTTATTCTCTGCACCGACTGCGTTCCGGGCTGTTCGTAAAGAGGACCCTCTCGGCGACCACTTTAAAAATTACAAGCTTGACTCGCTAAAGGCCCTTTACCTAGCAGGCGAACGACTTGATCCACCAACCTATCACTGGTTACACGACCTTTCTGGCCTACCTGTTGTCGATCATTGGTGGCAAACAGAAACAGGTTGGGCAATAGCCTCTAACCCGAGAGGGCTGGAGTCGTTCAAGCCAAAAGCAGGTTCTGCGACAATGCCGACCCCAGGTTTCAAGGTCGAGATCTTAGACGAAAAAGGTGAAAAAGTTCCCCCTGGTGAGCAGGGCAGTGTGGTCGTTAAACGACCACTTCCACCAAGTTGTTTACCGACGATTTGGGGTGATCAAACTCGGTTCGAAGATGGTTATCTCCGCACATATCCGGGCTACTATCTATCGGGCGATGGTGGCTTTATTGATGAAGGGGGGTATGTGTTCATCATGGGTCGGACGGATGACGTCATCAATATCGCAGGTCATCGTCTGTCGACTGGTGAAATGGAGGAAATCGTGGCAGCCCATCCATCGGTGGCGGAATGCGCAGTCATCGGTGTGGCCGATGACTTAAAAGGTCAACTGCCATTGGGTCTGGTGGTGCTCAAAGATGGCACTACGCAGTCCAACGACGAAGTGGAAAAGGAATTAATCGCATCAGTTCGGAAATCGATTGGTGCTGTAGCATCATTTAACAGGGCAATAATTGTCAATCGATTACCAAAAACTCGTTCTGGAAAGATATTGCGGGGCACTCTCCGTAAAATCGCCGACGGTGACGTCTACACGATGCCCTCAACGATAGAAGATCCAACGGTCTTATCCGAGATCGAAGAGTATTTCTAGGTATAGAACAAAAGAAGATCAATAATTAAATCAAAAAAGAGTTACGTTCGCGCCATAACTTCTCCCAGCATTTCTCTAATATCGCCGTGGCTATGTGTTTTTTGATATAAATAAATCCAGTGCAGAGCCGTCTACCAAAAGTCCTGGCGATTTAAGTTCCAAGAGTTGTTCAACCTGAAAACGCCTCTGAGAGTGTTTGTAGGCTGGGTCATAATGATGTTCTAAGAGGCTTTCTGCGAGTTCTGTCCATTGTTTTTTGGCAATAAACTGAACCCATTCCTCTATTTGTCGCTTTCCGTGACGAAATCTTAGTTGTTTGATTAATGACTCAGTATTTTCCGAAGCCTCGGTCAGGTGACTGTATCGCTCTACAGAGTACTGGGCTCTTTTTGCACGTTCACAGTCTACCGCGATCGCCCTCGCGTCGATGAGGCTTTGAAAAAGTTGTTTTGGTAAATGAATGTCTCCGATTTTTGATGACTCAGACTCAATAAACACAGGCTTTGTTTGGTCAACATTTCTGAGTGCGTCGTAAAGACGCGTTTCAAAAAGTTTTTGTGAGGGTTGGTTTTTTTCTGGTTCCGCACCGAGTATTGAACCCCGATGACATGCCAACGCTTCTAGATCGAGAACCTGTTGGCCTTTCCGTGCTATTTCGGCTAAGAGGTCGGTTTTTCCGCAGCCCGTCGGACCTGTGATCACGATGAACTCGGTGTTTAGAATCATTTGGTTTAAACCGTTTTGTATCTCTTTACGGTAAGCTTTATAGCCTCCTCGAAGTAATGTAACTGGCCACCCGATTTCGTGCATGACCAGAGCCATAGATGTCGAGCGTTGCCCTCCACGCCAGCAGTAGATCAAAGGTCTCCAGTCCTTTGATTTTTCGATAAATGTATCAATGTGTTTTGCAATATTGTGGCTGATGAGAACGGCACCCTTTTTTCGCGCAATAAAAGGATCTATCTGTTTAAACAGGGTACCAACTTCGGATCGCTCGACGTCGTCGAGTACGGGTAGATTTATTGAGCCAGGAAGATGGTCTTCCGCAAATTCAGATGGGGACCGAACATCAATTATGGAATCAAATGGTCGATCAGTACTTAAAACTTCTTCGATTTCCGCGACTTCAATCTTACGTTGCATGTTGACTTGACGCGCCCGCTTCATAATACTTCTCGACCGTTGCAGGTGTGGCTCAGCTGGTAGAGCACCCCCTTGGTAAGGGGGAGGTCGCGGGTTCAAGTCCCGCCACTTGCACCAGTTAAATCAATAGTTTGCGTGAATCTCGCTGTCATCATCAAAGAATTGCACCTGGATCTTCCAAAATTCTTCAGGCTAAAGCCGCACATGGAACTGTAACAAAAAATCTCCGCCGAAACGGATTTTGATTACCTAAGTTGCTTCTTGGTTAAGAGTTTGCTGGTTTGTATGCTCCGGTGGTCGATCCTGCTAGCTTCATCCATCCTACCTGCTCTTCTGCTGTGAATACTTCCACTGCAGAAGTGTTCTCGACGCTTCCGGTGGACCCGACGACCAAAGCCATGGCTCCAACATCGACGTTGCTCCCTGTGATCACCATGAAAATATGTCCTGTGGCTGAAACGTAAAAACAGTCAAGGGTGATGTTCATTTTTTCGAGTAACCTTTTGATGGCCTCTTCTCTATTGTGTGGATTTTCTATCATTCCCTTCATTGCAGAACTCGTATAGTTCGCTGTTACGAAGTACTTCGACATAAGACATCTCCTATTCACCTAAATAAATTTAGAGCGATTGATAAAACAATACTAATTACAATGCAGGTGACGATGGGAAAGAAAAACGAGGTATCACCAGACTTGAATGCAATGTCACCCGGCAAGCGGCCAAAAGGTAACAGCTTCAGATAGGGGTACAACAATCCCGCAACTACCAAAACTATCCCGGTACCAATGAGAAGGTTTTGCATTATCTGCCTCTTAAAACGAATTTACCTGTGTCTTCACTCTTTTATGGGCACACATCTAAAAACAGTTGTCCCGCCTAGTTTCTCAAGATCACCATCATCGTCTACGGAGTATGGTGGAATATGCCCATAAGAGCCACCTGCTTCGACGCATGCCTTCTGTGTATCAAATGTAACCCCCGATATGACTACTCCACCGTTTAGGATTTGCCATATCAGCATCCACTTAATCAACGTATTCGCCTCGATTAATCTTTCGTGAAACGATATCAGGGATCAGCAACAGTTCAAATTCTTGCAGGTTCGGTACCGCTCGCGCAAATCGCTTACGATGTGTCGAATCAAACGTGAGGCACGTCTTCACCTAATATAATTAATTGCAAATAAAACATTAGGATATTTGAATATTATAAATGAGTATGCCGAGATCGAATCCATGTACATGGGTTTGCAATCCGCTGCATAGCCACGCCGCCAATGCGCCTTTGATCGCCATTTAAATGGTATCTCCTCAAGCTCTGAATTCATCGGTCTTATAAGTTGGTACTTTTGCACATAGGTGGGGTCCTCATTAGAACTGAAACCACCTAGCCTGCTCTTTCATAAATTGATGGTCTAGCCTCCAGTGTATTGGAACTCTGCAAAGCCAACGAAGCACCAGAGACGATCAAGCACAGTTCGCGTTGGAGGAACTTTTTCATTGCCTCAGAAGCTCTTTACATGATTTTCGATCTAATCCAAGTCCCTTAGCTTTTTCAATCCATTTATCACCTTCCTTGCCTCTCATCCACCCAATGCTTGCGTTGGTACATACAGCTTTCGCATTGGACGGACGTTTGTTCACCTCAGGTTTCGTATCTACTAGTTCGAATCTTGGCTTACCAAGCTTTTCTCGGCTATCCGCTATCTCCCAATCTGTGAAGTAGATTGTTTGTTTAGGCAGCTTTATGGGCCAATCAAATTCAAACGGAGTGCCCAATTTTGAACTGACCGCACCGTTACTTTGGCCTTTTGAATCTTGGTGGTAAGCGGCAAAAGAGATATTATTCCTTTGCATCCAATCCAAATTCTCAGGTTGCAATAGTAGCCAACGTGAAGGGAAGGTGTTGTAGATTCCGAACTTCAACTGGAGTTTCTTCCTACCTCCGTCCTTCAATCCTCGCTCGGTAATCAACGGCGTTTTAATAGAGCAAACATTTCTGCCGTTAATGCGATAAAGAAAGAATGGCTCATCTCTCTTGATATGCTCCTTTCCCTTTGTATAGTCGGCAAATATTTCAACTTCGATCCACTTCCCACGAGGAACATATTTTTTATTTACGAAACAAGCACCGCCTCGGGCAGTGTCTGTGGAAATTTTTAACCCCTCCTTATGGTAATGGATCATCCAGATCGGTTGATTTTTTTGATGCAACTTCACTTGATGAATCATCTGTGTCATCGGAGACGTATCTGGAAATTGGCTTTCGTCAGGTATAAAAATATTGGTGCGATAATAGCGTCGTATCTGTTTTGTCTTTGAGCCAAAACTTTGAAGACCGACTTTGTATCCATCTTTCAACTCGACCCGTTGACGATCATTGTCGCAATCTGACCAATTTTGATCCCCACCACAGCCCCCATGCTCAATTTCGAACTTGTAAACAGTCATATCTAACAACTGTTTTTCTGGTGGATTTTTGGTGATTACAGATAAACTCGGGTGCTTATTTGAATCAATCTTCCATCGATCAATGCTCTGTGCAAAGACCTCTGGCGCAAATGAGCATGTCACTGCGAACCAAGTAACAGCGAGTGAAGCTAATGAGTCTCCAAATGGCCTGCGAGTCATATGATCTCCAAGTCGGTTATATGATCGAACTACCTTAAAAACGGGGATTGCGGATTCAAGTCCCGCCATTGGCTCCGGCACACAACCCTAAAAATTAAGTTTTCTGACTGTTTCCTTAGCTATATTTTGTATCTGCCGAGTACCTTCGCGCTCGATTTCGTGCCTAACGTGCCCAATTCTCGCATCGTCCGATGCATTTTTTTGGTTGGTGAGCGATAGGTATATGCGCATCACGATAGCATCAGCGAAGCCTGTTTGCACAATTCCCCTTACTTAAGGTCCGGGGGAAGGGTTACAAGGCTCATTACACAAAGAACTATTGGCCGGATATGAGATAAACTGGTGGAGTAGTAATATCAGATCTATGGGTAGAAGAAGACTAGCGACGCCCCTGGATGTTTATCAGCGCCGGAGTAAGAATTAAATTTGTCGTCCAAGCAAAAAAAATTCAACACCTTCGAAGATTTCCTCGTGCCAGACCGCAGGACATGGGTAATCGAATGGAGCAGCCCGCAGGATGATTCTGGGGGTGGTTATGATCTTACGATCGAAGGCAAATACGTAGGTCGAAATGTTACGGGAAAGGGCGGTCAACTAAAGGCTAAACCCAACCAGATTGCTTCGGTTTGGCTTTACTCTGGTGCGACCGTGGGATTCGCAAATCAAGGTGTCGCTGACTCGGCAAAATTAGAGGTCTACGCCGACACTGTTAAACCACCGTTTAAATTGCCCGATTGGTTCACCCCCGTGGCAGTAGCCCTTACTATCATTTTTTCGGTAGTCTTAATGGTGAGGGATGCCTTAACCGAAAACACCCACGAGTATTGGGAAAACGCCGCCGAAGAATTGAAACGACCGGAAAAGTGACGTGATGACGTCAAGACAGACATCCTGTCAGGGGTACTCGAGTTATTTACTCGGTTTCCAATTATTGACACACTTTATTGTAGTGGGAACAAGTAGCGCAGATGTTAGTAGACCCAATCCTTCAACTTGAGAAACAAAATCCCCGAGCGCCATGTCTGTATCGGTTGCAAGGTGACCAGTGGATCTCTTTTAGTCGAGCGGACGTGATCGATGCGGTACATCGGCTCTGCACCCAATGGCAGACTGACGGGCTCAAATCAGGCCAACGTATCTTGGTTCTGATGGAAAATCGCCCTGAATGGGCAGTAACCGCCGTCGCTTGCAATCGTTATGGGCTCGTTCTAGTGCCGGCATACACAACCCATCAAGAACATGAGATCGAATATTTGTTGGATAGGTCTCAGGCATCGGCAGTGGTCACATCAGTTGGGGAGTTGAGTGATCGATTAAAGTCTATTGACTCCGCGAGTCAGATTTTGTGGTACACGGCTGACGATCAATCAAAGATTTTGTTTCCCAACCTTACGCAGCGAAACGATAAATTAGTTCCTAATCAAGATCCAGACAGTCTCTACGCGCTTATTCCGACATCTGGTACTAACGGACAGCCCAAACTGGTTGAACTTACTCAGAATAATATTTTTGCAAATGTTACGAGCATTTTGACAGTTCTTCGCGATGCGGAAATCGACCAACCACATCGGTTTTTGTCTTTTCTGCCGCTGGCCCACGCCTATGAGCATATGGCAGGCCTTTATCTGCCGCTTCATTTAGGTGGCGAGATATTTTACTGCGAAAGGCTGGATAAGCTTGCGACCTTGATGGCCGATATTAAACCAACCTTAATGACTGCGGTTCCAAGGCTCTACGAATTGCTTTACGGCAGGATCACGGCGCAGGTTACTAAAAGCGGACGCTTGAAACAGAAAATTTTTCAAACCGCGATCAATCTTGGTAATCAATCAAAATTAACCTTAAAGGATCATTGTACTAATTGGATTTGTGAGCGCTTGGTACGAAATAAAGTCCGAAAACGCTTTGGTGGTCGTTTGCAGTATTTCGTTTCGGGCGGGGCAGCACTCAACCCGGAAATCTCCAGATTTTTTAGAGGTCTCGGGGTTGGTATTCTTCAGGGGTACGGGCAGACCGAGGCGTCACCAGTAATTAGCGTGAATCGGCCTGGCTCTGCGAGGGCAGAAACTGTTGGACCTGCGCTACCCGAGGTAGAAGTGCGCCTCACTGACGAGGGCGAATTGCTCGTCCGCGGTGAAAATGTCATGCGCGGTTATTGGCAAGACCCCGAGGCTACCGAAGCGACTATACGAGACGGATGGTTATATACTGGAGATCTAGCTGAGATTGATCCTGATGGACATATTCGTATTGTCGGCAGACTTAAGGATCTTATCGTGAATTCAGGCGGTGACAACGTCGCGCCAGCCCCGATTGAGCAAGAGATCACAATTTACCCTGAAGTAGACCAAGTGATTGTTGTCGGAGATGGAAAGCCTTCACTGAGCGCGCTTATCTGCCTTAACAGTGAGTTTGAGACAGTCGATCCTGATACTACTATCGCAAGTGTACTCAAGCGTTACAACAGTAACAAACCACCTTTACTGCAAGTCCGTAAGGGCCTGCTGTTAAATGAGCCGTGTACAATTGAAAATGGTTTACTAACACCTACCCAGAAAATCAAACGATCCTTAGTGGTTAAACATTACCAAGAAGCGATCGATGCTTTGTATTGAAATGGCCAGACTGATTTCGCAGATTAATTTCTGATGAATTGGTAGATTCCATGAAAGGTCTTGCGTCAGTGCATTGGTTTAAAATCTTCACTAGATTTCTGAGGCTTGGCTGTACGTCTTTCGGTGGACCCGTCGCGCACATCGGGATATTTCGACGCGAATTCGTAGAAAAAGACAAGCTCATGGTTGATGAGCACTATGCCTCTTTGGTCGCACTGAGCCAAGTCATTCCTGGGCCCACATCATCGCAGGTAGGAATGGCGCTCGGTTTTAGTCTCGGAGGCACCAAAGGTGCTATCGCGGCGTGGAGTGGGTTTACGCTGCCGAGCGTCATTATCATGGTTATCGCTGCTTTATGGGTGTTACAGGGTGGCTCCTTCACCGCTGGCTGGTTGATAGCGGCAATGAAGATTGTCGCAGTCGGAGTCGTGACTCAAGCGTTGCTTAGCATGTGGTATCAGCTTTGCGTTGACCGTGAAACAAAAATTACCGCTTTAATTGCCGCGATTACGTTTTTTGCTTTCCCAATTTTGTTGACCCAAGTGGCTCTTATCGGGCTCGCCTTGATTATAGGATTCGCATTGAAAGGCACCGTTAAAAATGATGCTTTCAATTTCGATCGATCTAAGTCGAAAGTTACTGGGATTATAAGTTTCGCGATTTGGATTGTGCTGATGTCGATAGCTGTCTTCTTCGAGTCCGATTCGCAATGGATAGCACTTTTGACGGGTAACATTTTGAGTGGTGGGCTTGTGTTTGGGGGTGGTCATGTGGTCCTCCCATTCTTGCAGGCTGAATTTGTGCCCTCGATCGACATAACTTCTTTTTTGGCGGGTTACGGCGTCGCTCAAGCTGTTCCAGGACCGTTATTTTCGGTCGCCGCATTTATTGGAACTATTTTGTTGCCCGAATCGCTTGGTTTAGCGGCTCTAGTCGCTGTAATTGCAATTTTTTTACCGGGTATGGTTCTCATGGTTGCGGCAGTTAGCTGGGGTAAATCTATAATTGGATTCAAAAAACAAATGATGTTTGTGAATGCGGTTGTGGTAGGTCTATTGCTTACTGTTTTAGTAAATCCGGTCTTCACCCAGTCAGTTTATTCCGGTTTTACTACAAGTCTTGCATTGCTGAGCTTGCTGATGAGTGTCGTTTTTAAGAGATCACCACTCGAGCTCGTCCTTGTAATAACGATGACGAGTTACGCCGGTCATCTTGCGGGGTACCTCTAGCCAAAATCCATCTTGTCACATTTACAGTTATCGCTTTTTGACCGCCGTTGAGCGATCTCAGTCCAACAACTCGTCAGGACCTCTCAGGATCAAAAAGTTGTGATTGAAACGAAAAAACCG
>Ga0163109_10004343_pt1 | contig 10779 bp, 7 predicted proteins | sample CRUFie1St13metaG_FD_108704 | JGI IMG/M metagenome (GOLD analysis project Ga0163109, IMG submission 108704) | Marine microbial communities from the Costa Rica Dome - CRUD Field 142mm St13 metaG | ecosystem: Environmental > Aquatic > Marine > Oceanic > Photic zone | place: Costa Rica: the Eastern... | reverse complement strand
TCTTGTGGATATGGTAAGACTGCTCGCATGCGCACCTACAGTTGGAACAAGAAATCCCACCGACCCAAGGCCTAAGCAGATTTAGGGGGAAGGAATACAAAGGCGGCGCGACTGTCCGCAACAAAGGGAATCACATGTGCGGCATCATCGGCATCGTTGGACGACTTGGTTCGAACGTGAATCAAGCACTCTATGACGGCCTTACTGTTCTTCAGCATCGTGGACAAGATGCTGCAGGTATCGTCACAGAACAAAACGAGAAATTCAATCTCCGTAAGGGCAACGGCCTCGTATCAGATGTCTTTTACAAGCGACACATGCAAAAGTTGCTTGGCCACATCGGCATCGGTCATGTACGATATCCTACTGCTGGATCGTCTTCAACTGCTGAAGCCCAACCCTTCTACGTCAATTCACCTTATGGTTTAGCACTGGCACATAATGGGGCCCTCACCAACAGCGGCGAAATTCCTCAACAATTGATCGTGCACCATCGACGTCACGTCAACACACCCAGTGACTCTGAAGTGCTCTTGAACCATCTTGCTGTCCAACTGGATGCTTCAGGCAATCAAATGAACATCAATGGAGAACCGTTCCTTGACGTTGACAACTTCTTCAACGCCATCAAGAACGTGAATGCAACAGTCCGTGGAGGATATGCCTGTGTAGGTCTTGTTAACGGGTACGGATTGTTTGCATTTCGCGACCCCCATGGCATCCGCCCACTGATCTACGGTAAGAGAGACTACGAGGGTGGTACTGAGTGGGTCGTTGCAAGTGAATCCGTTGCCATTACAGCGCTTGGATTCGAGGTCGTCGCAGATGTACAACCTGGAGAAGCCATTTTCATCTCAACCTCAGGCCACTTGTTCACAAAACAATGTGCAGAAAAGAAGGCCTTCACCCCATGTATTTTCGAGCATGTCTACTTCGCCCGTCCAGATTCTACCATCGATGGCATCTCCGTGTACCAAGCACGACTGAACCAAGGTCGAAGGCTTGCTGAGCGTGTCCTCGAGGATTGGCCTGATCATGTCATTGATGCTGTCATTCCGGTTCCTGATTCTGGACGCATTTCAGCCATTCAAATGGCAAACACACTGAACGTACCTTATCGTGAAGGATTCGTGAAGAATCGGTATGTTGGACGCACGTTCATCATGCCGGGGCAGGAAATGCGAATGAAATCCGTACGAAGAAAACTCAACGCTATACCCCGAGAATTTGAAGGAAAGAATGTACTTCTTGTCGACGATTCAATCGTACGTGGAACCACGAGCGCTCAGATCATTGAAATGGCAAGAGAGGTTGGTGCAAAGAAGGTCTACTTCGCTTCCGCAGCACCACCGGTTCGCCATCCAAACGTCTACGGAATTGACATGCCGGCAGTTGATGAGTTCATCGCTGATGGCAAGTCCATCGAAGAGATCAACACAACTATCGGTTCGGACAAGCTCTTCTATCAACGGCTTGACGATTTGGAAGAAGTGACTCGCCACAAGGAAACCAACATCGATGGTTTCGACAGCTCTTGCTTCAATGGCAACTATGTTACTGGTGATATCGATCAAGCCTATCTTGAGCGATTGCAAGCAGAACGAAATGATGCATCAAAGCAAGAGATGCTTGCTGAAGATGAACAAGGAATTGATTTGCACAATCATCAATCTTAAATGAGTTCAAGTCGATTTGAAGCGGTTTACTGCCACTTCTGCCAGGTTGTGTTTGAGGAGGCCGTACGATAGTACCAGACGCCTCCATCCTGAGGCCACTCCAACCATTCGTATCCATCATCTTGGACTGCACCAACAGCGTTGATTGGAGGTAGAACTTCTTCGTACTGCTGAGGTCCTGGGGGTGTTCCAACCGTTCGGTTGGAATCGCTCATCGCCAATTTTTCTTGAAGAAGTTTCGTGCGATCTTCTGAATCAATGGAGCCTGCGAGGCCAAAATATGCATCGTTGTGTGCAATCTGATACAACTCACGGGATGAAGAGACTAAGAGATCTTCAATGAGGGTGAAGAGTTTCTCACGCGTTTGTTTTTTGATCTCATTGTTCGTGTATCGTCCGGTCAAATCGCCTTTCAATTGATTCAATTCATCTGCGAGTTCTTGTGGATTGTCGAAATACGCTTGAACGATTGATTGCAAGTACGTTAGCTCATTTCGCTCTTCCTTTGTCAATTTAGAATTCTTGCGCAAGACCTGTACCCAACGGAAGGCATCAGGTAGCAACGCTGCTGCAGCGTTTGTCTGAAGCAGTGTAAACAACGCAAGCAAAACCGCACTTACCCCGAGTGTTGTTGTTACCGTGTTACCTCCTGAGAAGAAGGATTCCGCTTCAGATGTAGCGTCATCATCACCTTCTGATTGTTGAACTTCACAACCAAAGGCATCAACAATCGTTCCTTCAGGCGTACCCGGACAAGTGTCGTCAAGATCAGAAACACCATCCCCGTCCGTGTCAATCGCCATGAGTTGGGCATCACTGCAGCCAACTTCTGAAACAGATTGTCCTAATTCTGTATCAGGACATTCATCAACCGAATCGAGGATTCCATCACCATCTGTATCATCCAAACATCCATCGCCATTGAGATCGAGCTCGGATGCGTTGACTTCAGGACACTGGTCGTACATGTCTTTGACTCCGTCGCCATCGGAATCGGTTTGGACAACACATCCAGTCTCATCGACGACATCCGTCGCTGAACTATTGGGACAATCATCGATCGTATCGTCAACGCCATCTCCATCTGAATCTGCCGAACGATTACCATCATTCGGGAAGGCATCTGCGTTATCGCCAACACCATCACCATCGGAATCAACAGTTTCTGTAGCATCGTTCGGGAACACATCAGCGTTGTCACCAACACCATCGCCATCCGAGTCCACTGATTCTGTTGCATCGTTCGGGAATGCATCTGTGTTGTCCCCAACGCCATCACCATCGGAATCAAATTGCTCAAAAGCATTCATCGGGAACATATCCGCATTATCGCCAACACCGTCACCGTCTGTGTCTTTTGTCTCGGTTGCATCGTTGGGGAATTCGTCGGAATTATCTCCAACACCATCACCGTCAGAATCCAATGTCTCGAAGGCATTCTGCGGGAATGCGTCGGCGTTGTCACCAACGCCATCGCCATCTGAATCAGTTGTTTCAGTCGCATCGTTCGGGAACGCATCAGCATTGTTTCCAACGCCATCACCATCGCTGTCCAACCACTCATTCACATCGTTGGGAAACGCATCTCCATCGTTGCTGTAACCATCACCATCGTCGTCGGGACAGCCGTTTACATCCTGCGAAGATGTACCTGCAACTTCCTCACAATCATCGTTGGCATTCGGAACACCATCTCCATCTAGGTCATTCTGATCGATGAATTCAAATGTCGAGGACAGTTGATGTTCAACACCTTCGTAGTCAATGAGTGACAACGTGACGATACCTGGAGTTGCGACGACGGGTGTCGTGAAGTGAATCGTTCCATCGTCCAGAACATCAGCTGTTACTGAAGCGAGTTGGCCGAACTTGACTGTAATCTCATTCGTTACAGTCACACCGGTTGATTTTGTTGCATAGCGGAGTACACCATTTGTCTCATCGGTATAGGCGACATGTATTGTATCATCATCAATGACGATCGAATTTGATTCACCTGTGCCATCTCCCACGCTGCCGACACTCCCGATTGTACTGACTTGCCAGTTCGGCGAAGATGGGTTCAGCGTGGCATACTTAAGTTTCCAACCGTTCCATGAACGATAAACAATGTGTGGATCGCCTGCTGCATCAATGGCGATGGAAGGGTTTCGACCAGTATCCCCAGATGAATCCACCACATCGGTACTCCATGCCCCATTTGGTACGCCGGTTGAATAGCGCAAATCGTCGTTGTCGCTGTCGTAATGAGCAATGTGGAATTGACCTTGATGGTCCATGGCAAGCGAGCTGTAGTACCCTGGATAGGCAATGTTGTACCCACCGGTATCTGGTGCATAGGTAATCCAGGAACCACTTTTATTTGTCGCAAATTTCAACTTAGATTGGCCTCGATCTTGGTAAGCAATGTAGGCATTGTCGTTCTCATCAATGATGATGGCTGAGTCACATCCCTTGTTGCTGCCTGAATCGATGGAATTTGTTGTCCATCCACTTCCATCAAAAGATGCAAGGCGAAGCCCATTGCCGCAGTATGAACCACTAGCGACGAAGGAGATATGCGGATGATTGTTCGAATCGATAGCAACTCCTACTGGCCCAACCTTTGCGCTTGCTGAGACTTGCGTCGAAGTCCATGAGGTGCCGTCGTAGTGCATGTATACGACAAGTCCGGTGTTTGTTGAATAAGCAGCATGGAGTTCGTCGTTGTCATCAATCACCATGTGCGTATCCCAACAATAACTCCCTTCGCAATTTTTTATGCCATTGGGTGTCCAAGAAGAACCGTCGTAGACACTGTGAGTGAATGCGTAGCCATCGCCACTCGCATGAACGACGTGCACATGACCATTTGAGTCGATTGCCATCGCATTTTCATGCCCCGCCTCATTTCCGAAATCTGCGGTCGTCTTTGTCCAATGATGATTGATCCCGTCGTAGGTAACATTCGTATCATCGAGGGCAGAAAAACCACTTCCTGTGATGGTGATTTCTTCACCACCTGTGATCCATCCTGAGGTGGAGGATAGCGTTGTATCAATCGGACTGGATGATTGAGTATTATCACGAACGTCGTCCAACGTAGTTGGGTGGTTGACGATTGGAGCCATGGCCATTACAAGAAAAATAACGGTCACAAGCCATACACGCATGACAAACGCCCTGCTGCGGAATAAAAAAATGCTTTTGTATCAATCGTGTTACCAAAGACTGAACGATTGACACATGGGCATATAACTGGTGAATGCTTGTGGCATACATGGTCGAAACGCTTCCAGTGATTGATGCACTCCATCAGAAATCGAGCGTGACAGCGATTGCATTGCATCCGACATCTGGCCACCTGTTGATTGGGAACATGGATGGTTTGGTTCAGTGCGTTGACGTGAAAAGTGATGCAAAGAATGTTTTGTCGAAAATTCATGTCAACTCAAAAATTGTTGATCTCGCGTGGAGCACAAACAAGATTGTCATCTTGGATGAAACCAATGGATTGCACATGTATTCGATGGATGCTGAAGAGATTTGGACTTCAGAATTCGATGCTGGAGGATCACAGTTATCCGTAGGTAAGCAAATACTTGCACTAGATGGAATTGGCACACTCCGCCAATATACATTGGATGGGCAAGAATACAGCACTGTTCAGAGGGATGTTCGTTCCTTCACAACGAGCAATGACTCAGCGTTCTTGATTCTCGAGAACCAAACCGTTACAAAAACAGATGATCAACTCAACATCATCTTCCAACGAATGCAGCGAGGCGAGATTGGAGAGGATATTGTAGCAGTTGGAGAAGGCTCAGGCCAAACGTGGTACGTCGCACGAGAAGGCCACGCACTCGTCCCAGGTGAAGAAGAAGCTCTCGAGTTAGAACTCTACTCGAAAGATAACTTACTTCATCGTCATGAATTGAAAGGACGTGTGAAAGCGACTGCAGCGGATGCATTGAGCCTCTATTTGGGATTGGATAATGGTGATTTACTCTTATTGAACAATCAAGATCTTGAGGACTTGATTTCATTCGATTATCCAATACAATGCCTACACGTCCATGGATCAACCATCGTTATCGGAACATGGTTCTACATCTATGGCTTCAATGTTCAAACCAAGGACATCATATGGCAAATCGAACACAAAGGCATGGTTGAAGCTGTAGAGATTGATGAATCAGGTTGTATGGCCTTCTTTGGTGAAGATCAAAACGACTGGACTGGAGCTGAACCTGTTGGCATTTGCGATGTGAATCAAGAACGAATTGAAGTCGATCCATCGTTCCTCCAAGGGTGGTTTGAAGAAGAGATGGTTGAGGTGGAAACCAATCCAGAAATTGTCTATAGAAATGTAGACGACTTTACGAATCTCCTTTCAGAAGAAGAGCAACAATCCTACAACCAGAACATGCAGGAACTCGAAATTGGTCTTGATTCGCTCACGGCTGCGATGAACGAAGAGGTTTCTCCCCCACGAATCGATGAAACAGATGACGACCTCGACGATTTGCTTCAATTCCTTCATGAAGATGCTGACAAAGTCATTCTTCCACAAGCAAATGCCGGAGAGAACCAAGTCCATCGTTTGCACGATGCTGAAACTGCCATCGTCACGTTGGATGGTTCTCAATCTTCTGATTCACAGGATCGAATCCAGTCATGGTCATGGTTGGATGGGACCGGACGTGAGATTTCGACTGAGGCCAAGGTTCGTGTGAAACTTTCACCTGGCATCCACCACTTTGAGCTAAGAGTGTTCGATTCCGAAGGAGGCATGACCTCGGATTCGCTTCAGATTACGATTGAATCCTCAGGCTCATGAAGGAGAAGTCGTTGGGAACACCATGGGCGTTAGCACTCCCCTGATTGAGAACTTCTTGGTTGGACCGTTGCAAATGCGATGCTCCGTTGTCACCGATTGTGCGACGGGCGACACCGTCATCATCGATGGTGGTGATGAGCCGCAGAGACTCATCGATTGGATTGAATCCTGCAATGGAACGGGCCCTCATTGGTCCACACACTCACCAGAAGAGACCAAGAACATCCAACGGAAGGTTGTTGCACTGCTCAACACGCATGCTCATTTCGACCATAGCGGACACATTCCGACATTGAAGCAACACTTTGATGTTGAGTGGTATTTGCACCCAGATGATACGTTTTTGCAAACACTCGCAAAGAAAGCAGCGGTCCGTTACGGCATTTCACTGCCAGAACCTGCTGTAGCAGATCACGACATCGCAGATGATCAAATCCTATCGCTAGGCTCCATTGATTTTGAAATTCTTCATACACCAGGTCACACACTTGGTGGTTGTTGCCTTCGGCTCCTTATCGAAGATGATGCAGATCATTTGTTCGTAGGCGATACATTGTTTGCAGGATCGGTTGGTCGAACCGATTTGGAAAACACGGGCGGGGACTTCAACGTTTTATCGAACAGCATTCGAACAAAATTGTGGCCACTCGACCCCGAAACCATCGTCCATCCAGGACACGGTCCACTCACAACCATTGGGCATGAGAAAGCCACCAACCCGTTCGTTGGCGATGGTGCCGGTGAATCTGGTGTTTACACGTTCGGAAAGTACGCTTAACCAAGCAGGCCCGATAGAGCGTCTTGGAAGACGGGTAGAGCTTCTTCCCAACTTGCAACAATTCCGTAATCTGCGTGCTGGAAGATTGGTGCATCCGCATCCTTGTTGATGGCCACGATGTACTTGGAAGAACGCATACCTGCAAGATGTTGGATGGCGCCCGAAATCCCAACAGCAATGTAGAGGTTCGGGTTGACCGTTTTTCCTGTTTGTCCAACCTGCATTGAGTGCGGAATCTCTGCCCATGTGTCGACAGCTGCACGTGATGCACCAACAGCAGCACCGATGGTATCTGCGACCGCCTCAAGATGGGAAAAGTTGGCTGGTGAGCCCATGCCACGACCTCCAGAAATGATGATGTTTGCTTCGGAAACATCGAGTCGGGCACTTGCTCGCTCCATGACATCTTGAACCGCAGTCTTCACGTCGCCGGATGCATCGACAACGGAGACATCGTTGGATGATCCAGAACCGACGCCAGAGAATACGTTCGCTCGGACTGAAACAACAGCATCACCGTTCACAGTGACTGTTTGGTTTGCTTTTCCAGAGTAAATTGGAGAAGTCAAGTTGTTGCCGTCTATGGACACAACGTCTTGGACTACGGATAGACCACGTCGTGCTGCAAGACGAGATGCTACATCCTTGCTTCGGGCAGTTGCGAGGAAAAGAACGGTACCTTCTGGCACTGCGCTGTCAAGGGCGCTTGCCCATCCGCTGCTGTCGTTTCCAGCGAAAACATCGGATTTGACGGCGATAACCTTCGAGATGCCATCATAGCCTGAGACAGCATCTGCCATTGAAGCGTCCGTGCATGGAACGACGACTGTGATGTCTCCACCCATAGCTTGCGCAGCAGAAACAAGTTCTGCTGTTGATGCATTGACGGTTCCTTTTGTTAGTTCTGCAATTACAATCTTGTTTGTCATCTTTCTCACCTCATAGTACGTTGGCTTCATCACGAAGCAATTGAACAACCTGCGAAGCGCTTGAACCACCTTCGAAGGTCTTACCGGCAGGTTTCGCTGCAGGCATGGAGTGACTTGCTACAACAACCGTCGATGCGGGAGCACTTGCGGTCATGATTTCGACTTGGGCTTTCTTCGCCATCATGATCCCTTTGACGTTGGCCTTACGTGGCTTGAAATCACCCTTGTCACAAGAGATGACGGCTGGGAGGGGAACGCTGACCTTCGCAACACCTGCTTCAACTGGCATAGAGACGGTCACTGCATCACCAAATTCGGCACTTATGACGTTGGATGCATTTGCCCAGCCGAGGCGCTCAGCGAGCCCGGGACCAGTTGATCCTGCACCAGTATCAGCAGCTGATTTGCCGCAGTATACAGCGGTGCCACCAAGCGATTCAATGGATTCTTTGAGAACGGTTTGAAGTGCGTTTGAATCGAGTTCGGACCATGAATCGTCCCAAACTCGAACGATGTTATCGACACCCATTGCTTTGGCATCTTTGAGGATCTTCTCAGTGCCCGCTGCTCCGACAGTGAGTGCAGTGACTGTACCGCCGGTCGCTTCCTTATGGCGCAGAGCTGTCTCGATAGCAAATCCATCGTATGGACTCATTTCCATCTTGACTGTGGAAAGGTCAACGCGACCTCCTTGCACAGCGATTTTTGCATTCGTGTCTGGAACTTGCTTGACCAATACAATGATTGTGGACATCTCTCTCATGTCTGCCAGCAAGGTTCGATTCATGAAGATTGGCTTTCAGCCACCATGAATTCTTTGTGAGAATTGAATGAAAAAAGGGAACCTTTACAGGCCGTCTTTGGACGGGATAAACTCCATGTCCGAGGAACGCCATGTACCAGGCCCACCGAGTGAACTTGCAGATACTCTGAACCACTGGAGAGAACTTTTCCAGCGCAAGCATGCTGAAGATTTTGAGAACCTCAAAGGAATCACGGCAATGGAAGAGCCGATCTTCTCATTCCTTGTTGATTATGCGGACATTGACGAAGATGATCTGCTTAGTCTCCGATTCAATGAATTCCCAGAGGAGACTGTTGAACAAGCAAACGAAGTTTTACGCTCGATGGGAGCAGAGTACACAGACGTGCGTTGCGTTCTTCGCCCCATTCTCTTCCCTGATGAGAAGTTGAGGACTGTTTCGAGCCTTCGAATGCGCGACAGAGGCGAATTGGTCAGTTTGATTGTTAAGATTCATGATGTCGGACCACGGATTGGCTATCTCAAGAAGGCGCTGTACACGTGCATTGCCTGTGGCCATCGCGAAGAAATAAAGCAACGCATCGCTCGCGAGCGAAAACGCCCACGAGGGCCTTGTCGAGTGTGTCTAGAAGACGCAGAAAAGGCGTTGGAAGGTCAAGTCTCATACAGCCTTTACAAGCGTCTTGAATCTCTGCTTCAACTCACCGCAGAAGGTTCGTTTTACCAAGATATTCAATATCTTAACGTTCATGATGCAACAGGTCAGAACGAACAACCGATTCAGATCATTGTCGATGATGAGTATGTTGACAGACACCAACCCGGCGAAATCATACGTATCAACGGAATTGTCTACATCGACCCTATTCCTGATCGAAATTTCATCAAAGATACACGTCGAATCTTACAAGTTCGTGCTTTGAGCATACAAGAAGTCTCATGATGTGATCTTCAGCATGGTCTCGTATGCTTTTGGATTGGCTTCAAAATGCTCTGCGATGGATGACAAACCAGCGGCGACTCCTGCAGCAACCCCCATCTTTGCATCAAACGGATGTAGTGTCCCATCCATGACTGCTGCCTTGAACGAGGCCAAATCATTCCAAGTGCTTGGTTCTCCAAATTTGGGATTTGGAGTGACCTGAATGTGGCCAAACTCTGGCAATACGACATGTTCTGCGAGTTCGTAAATAGGTGACTGCTCATCTTCTGGATCGAGATAGGCTTTCTTCATCTTCTTCTGAACCATTTCAAGCGTATCGTGAAGCAGAAGTGCTCCATTGGGATCGGACTTGCTCATCTTGTGATCGAACGAATCCATACGAACGCCGGATGCTTTCAAGGAAGACAAAATTGGTGTATGTAGACACGTTGCTTTCTTCCAGTTCCACTTTGAAGCCATGTCTCGCATGAACATATGCGCTTTTCGCTGGTCCATGCCGCCGATAGCAACATCGATGTTCAACTCGAAGATATCAGCTGCTTGCATGGCAGGATAGTAGAATTTCGATAGATCGTGATCTGACGATGCCTCATCGCGTCCCATGATGGTGAACGTTTTGCGAACCATCGGGAGCGTTGCTCCCTTTGAACATCGAAGAACTCGTGCCCAATAATCTCCAGAATCCATAAGTTGACTCGCCCAGTAAAAGCGTAGTTGGCCAGGTCCATCTCCTTCTTCAGGATAATCGAGGAGAGCACGGAATGTTTCTTCCATGTAGACAGCCGTCTTCTGAATATCTTCCATATTACCACCAAATTTGTCGTTCACCCATGCGTGCCAATCGGCTAAGAAAATCAGAACGTTCGCATCG
>Ga0163109_10004342_pt1 | contig 10781 bp, 21 predicted proteins | sample CRUFie1St13metaG_FD_108704 | JGI IMG/M metagenome (GOLD analysis project Ga0163109, IMG submission 108704) | Marine microbial communities from the Costa Rica Dome - CRUD Field 142mm St13 metaG | ecosystem: Environmental > Aquatic > Marine > Oceanic > Photic zone | place: Costa Rica: the Eastern... | reverse complement strand
GTCTTTTTTTTTTTGGTTTTTTTCGACATTCATTCTAATGACGTTTTAATTAGTGTTTAAAGATTTTTTATTTAAATTTTAAATTTAATAATTAATAATTAAAAAAATAAATTATTTAAGTTATGCAGTCATACATTGTACATTGGCAATTTCCAGATCAAGAAAGTCATATGCAAGGAGCAGAAGCTTTCGCTGGTTTTGTTGAAGGAGGATGCGAAGGTGATGAATTTGATGGGTTTAAAGTTGTTAATCGAGTAGTAAATCCTGAGGGGGCTAATGGTTGGGCAATAGTTGAATCTTCAAACCATCAGAACATTTGGAAATGGAGCAGTATCTGGGTCGACAATTTTGGTGTGGAAATTGAAGTTACACCAGTTTTAACAGATCAAGAATTTCTTTCCGTCCATAAAGAAATTGCTGCAGCCTCTAATAAATAGTTAATTTTTTTTTGTTATTGACAGTTGATATAAATAAAGGGATATTAATTTTTTTATGGGGAATTCTACTTATCAAGAAATTGAAAGGCAATACAATTTAGTTTTCTATAATACTGTTAGCTAAAACTGAAAAGTATTAAAATGCTATCAATTCAATAAATAAAAATAATGCATATTTCCCTATTGAGCTTTAAAAGAAACTAGAGGGAAAAAATATTATTTTATGAAAGAAACGCAAACTATATTCATCATGATGGTTAATTTTTAGAAATTAATCTAGTTATTCTCGTAAACTAACCAAGAGAGTCTAAATCTCTTCTACGATGAACTGTATTTGAGTCATCAAGCGACACATTCTGTTCTTTCATTAAATCTGCAATAGTTGGATAATCTTTTGAACTATCAAGATCTCTTGAAGTTTTTTTTTGAATTGAGAATAGTGATCTTTTAACATTCATGATTAATTACCTTAAAATTTTTGCTGTATTCTGATTACAGATCCTGTATGGTTTCGTAAGTAAGAGTTGAATTCTCTGGAAAGCATAAGGCAATCGTAAGCATCAAGCGCGTAGAAGCCAATTTGATGGTTATTATTTGAGGAATCTTTGTAACTCAACAAATATTTTTTACAAGATTTAATTGGTGTTGAAGGCATTTTTCTAATAACATGGACCACTATGTTCTAACTAGGCTTGTTGAATAATCGTCTAATTCAGATGTACGGTTTGATGTACATGAATATACGGATAAAGGACCAACAAATAGATTTGAAAATGGGTAAAATATTTTTTGACGAATTTTATAAAATTTTCTAATCCTAATTCTTTTTCATTAATTAAATTCAATCTAAATTAGTATTTATAACATTAGTCTTTTTAGTTTTTATTGCTTTTATTAGTTATTGCAAATCACACGAACTTCACCTTAAATATAAAAAAATTTTAATTTATTTTAACTTTTACTATAAGTTTCTATCAATTTACCAATCAACTATTTAGCAAACTTAATGTAGCTAAAATTATTCATATACTTCTCTCCATCATCACTATCATCGTCATCATCATGGAAAGAGGAAATCAATACATATACTCCTCCAAGTCCCAAAAACATAGATAAATAGATAATAGGATCTGACATTATCTAATTGTCAAACATTTAAATCAAATTTGAGGAAGTTATCAAATATCTATATGTTCTCTTAATTATTAAACAAAAACTTTTTTATGATTGAAAGTTAGAAAGAATTTCTTGTGATTATTGACAATCTATTTAAAATAAAATAATTAGCTCGTTGAAAAGTGAGTTTTTAAAAAGATTTTTAAATAAATGTGCGGACGATTTGAACTTGTAACTAAGTTTTGTGATTTACCAGAGTTGTTGAAAGAAGACTATCCAAAAGGACTTGATTCTAAATATGAGACTCAAGATTTAATAAGACCCACCGATCCTGTTCTTGTCATAAAAAACGAAGGAAGAATTAAAACCACTTTTATGACATGGGGTTTTATCTCTCCTTGGGCTAACTACCCATTCGATAAGGATCGACCAAGACCATTTAATGCAAGATCAGAAACCGTAGAAAAAAAAAAGATTTTTGGTGTAAGTTGGAAATACAAAAGGTGCTTAATACCAGCGAGTGGTTTTTTTGAAAAAAAATATCGTATTCGCAAGAAGAACTATGAGACTTTTTGGTTAGGAGGGATCTGGAGCAAGTGGACTTCACCTGATGGAGCTGAAATAGAGAGTTGCTGCGTCTTGACGACTGAACCAAATGAATTAGTTAAACCTTTGCACCGGCGCATGCCTGTTGTTATTCCTAATGGATATGAGGAGCAATGGACAGAACAGGTTAAAGATGCTGATGAATTAAAAGGTTTATTTCCAATTATGATGAGTTGGTCACCTCAAGGATGGATAGTAGAAGATTTAAATAAAAAAGAAACGTCGCAAATGACTTTGTTTTAAATATCACGCTTAATTAATTGCACCTCTCTATTAGGTTTTATTACTTAACCAAATGCGTTTAAATTTTTACAAAAAGGAACCATTGTTTGATTATTGACAGTCGTCCTAAAATAAAGGGCAGTAAGTTATCCCTAATGTCGCAAGATAAAAGCTCAAAAATTATTAATTACTCTGTAATCATATCTTCAGCTGCGATATTCCTTATTTTTATTTCTTTGATACCAATTTCACAAAAGGCAATTTATTGGAATCAATGCTTAAGAAAAACATATCAATGGCTTGATAAATATGAAGAGGGTTTAAGAGATTGGGATAAAGCATCAAAAGAAAGTATTGCTGTAGCAGTATGTAATGGAGCTGTCTATGAACCTAAATTTAAAACAAACTAATCTATTGGGATTCGATTAAAATTAGAGTCAATTAGCTCCTATTTAGTATGAAGTTAAAAAATATTGTAAAAACTACTGGAGTGCTGCATATCCTTTTGGGATTGCTAATTATTTCCCTGCTCATCTTTTCAGTGGAAACTATTGCAGGTGATGCCTCAAGTGAAACATTGCTCCTCGTTAGAGGTACTGCAGATGTTGTAGCAGCTAGTAATTTGGGAATTGGTTGTTTATTGATTATTTGTAGTTCCATAAAAGATAAAGACTCTCTAAGAAAAGTTTTATCAGGTGAATTAGCTTTGATGTTTTGTTTTTTAACAGTAGCTCTATTCAATACTTTTAATGCTGGAATAATTGTTGATGGAGGACCTCCTCCTCCTTTTTGGATTGTTTTAATAGTGAATCCTCTTTTATGTATTTATGGATTAGTTAACAATAAAAATTGAAATTCTTATTACCTGCTCTGCTTAATATATGGCTAAATCTTATTGGTTGATTAATTCAAGGAGAACAGAAGTGAAAAGATTTACAAAAAATGATAGGAGTATTGATGGAGTTTTCGAGTATATGTTTGTTGACACTGGAAAAATAGTTGGCGTGTTAGGAAAAAAACCACCTGTAATGACAACAACTGTTTCAGTAGAAATAGATTTAGCTAGAGAAATTTATGAGAGATTAATCTTTCAGGGATGGAGAAAAATTGAAGAAGTTTGGACACAAAAGGAGAGATAGGAATGCAATATTTGAGTCTAGAATGCTTAAAATTAATAAATATGTTGCAGAAACTTAATTGAACTAATAATTAAGCCTAATAAGTGACTAATTAATTTGAACTCAATTCAATCTCTTTCCCTGGGTTTATCAAATAAAAAGAAAATCTTGAAAGAACTTTAGAAATAGTTACTGAAAAGAATAGCGAGCAAAAAATATAACAAAAACTAAAAGACTTATTATCAATGAAAGAGAGAAATATTATTTTAGACTAATAATATAATGAAATCAGGAAAAAAGATTCTTGGTTTATAAATGAAACGCTTAATACTTGCACCGCTCTATTAATAAGATTGACAGTCGATCTAAAATAAAGGCCAATTAATCTTTTAATTTAGGTTCTTTCTAATTTCTTATGAATTTACTGATGCAAAGTCCCAATCCAAAGATTATTTTTTGTCTATATTAATGGTTTTATGGTTACGAGGATAAATAAATATTTAAGTGAAGTCGGTTACTGTTCCAGACGAGCAGCAGATAGGCTAATTAAAGAAGGCAAAGTAACCATTAATGGTAAAATTCCAAAAATGGGTTCTAATGTAGAGGATGGTGATCAAGTTGAAGTTGAAGGAAAAATAATAAAGAAGTCAACGAAACAAAAAAACATATATCTAGCCTTTAATAAACCTGTTGGGATTGTTTGCACAACAGATAAAAGTGTAGAACGCGATAACATTATAGATTTTATAAAATATCCTGTAAGAATTTTTCCTGTAGGAAGATTAGATAAGCTCAGTGAGGGGTTAATTTTTTTAACTAACGATGGAGATATCGTAAATAAAATACTCAGGGCAAGAAACAATCATGAAAAAGAATATATAGTAAGCGTGAATCGTCTCATTAATAGAGACTTTATTCAAAGAATGAGTAATGGAGTTGAAATATTAGACACCATAACTAAGAATTGTTTAGTAAAACAGCTGGGACCAAAAAAATTTAAAATCATACTCACGCAAGGACTTAACCGTCAGATTAGGAGAATGTGTGAATCTTTAGGCTACAGAGTACAATCATTAAAGCGTGTGAGAATAATGAATATTAAGTTAGACATACCAACAGGAAAATATCGCAAATTTAGCAAAGAAGAACTCTTAGAATTAAATCTTTTACTTGAAAATTCTTCAAAAACATTTGATTAATTGAAAATCACCTGTTTTTCACATAAGCGTTCGATGTATTAAAAGTTTTATAGTTTGGACTTAAATAAGTTTATAACAACTAATTGCAAAGAAATAGTTTTGGGCACTTTTTGGACACTATTCTTTTAAGGTTAAATATATTATTAGCTGAGACTTACTGCTGTAACTGATCGGGTCGATAGGATTCGAACCTGCAACTAAGTGTTCCCAAAGTACTTCAAAAACCCTAATAGGGCGATAGGTTTCTAAGCCGTAACTAATTTTCAACCAATTCATCATGATTTTTCAGGATTAACTATGATTTATGAAAAGGCTAATTGGAAATTAATTATGAAATTGAAAATGAGAAATTCAGTTGAAAAGCATCAAAAGATTCAGTTGTAATGGAAGAAGAAAGAAAAAAACTAGAAAAGATGTATCAAGAATTAAATGCAGAAGATACAGATATAAAGAAATGGAATCAGGCACTTATTCCGAAAGCTATATTATTATTCCCTCTAATAACATTTGCTTTAACTTTTCTAAAAATAAATACTAATAAATCAATAATCGATTTACTTGCTTTTATAGCTATGGGGGGTTTATTAGTTTCTGGAGGGATTTTTCTTAATTATCTTTTATCTAAAGGTAAGTAATGGAGAAATTTACTTTAATAAATAAAGATAGATCTAGAGTTAAAGTCTTTGAACCATTTGAAGATGTCTCGAAACCTTCGCCATCTATTGATGCAATGATGATTTCTTATGGGTGTGTTTATAAAAGAAGTAGTAAACCAGTAATGAAAGGTAGCAGAGTTGAAACTTTAGAAAATGCTAGAAAAGAATATAAAAAATTACTCGAAGAAGGTTGGAAAAAGACCAGTATTTTTAGGGGTTTATTTTAAGGATAAAAGTCCACTTTCCAACGCATTATGCAATAACTTAAAGGGTTATATCCATTGCAATTCCAAAACTTGAATATTTTTATAGCAAATTGATGAAAATCAGCATCATTAAAAAATGCCCAACCAAAATAAATAGCAAATGCAGTTAGAACAAAAGCAGCATATTGAAGCCAGTGCGTTCCAGACTTATCTATACCATTTTTGTCAAAATTAGAATTACTCATTTAAAGGATTGGATATGCTATCCATCCAAATAAGGAATAGTTAATAATGACAGCCATAAAGCCAATCATTGCAAGTCTTCCATTTGTTCTTTCAGCAATAAACCAGTAGCTATTTGGCCATTCAAATTTAGTCGTATTAGATATTTGATCTTCTGCATCTGAAAATTCTTTAGGAGAATTGTCCTGATCAAGATAATAATTACTATCTGGGTAATAGCTTTCGCTTCTAATATTATCTTCTTTTTTTTCAATCATTTTGTTAGAAATTTGATTTCTACTATCCTAAAAAAGTTTTTTAAATTTTGTTATTACTGTTTGCTTTTTCTTAATTTTTATTCCTTCGGACCACGTAGTGAGAGTTTCAATATTTCAGACTTTAGTCCTTATAAATTTTGTATAGAATTAATGTTAATAATTACAATCTTCTGTGGACTGCATTTGAGTTGCTAAAGATGGTATTAAAAATTGTTTCCTCATAAAAAAAGGATCTAATAGACCCTTATTTTAGATCAACTTTCAATTATTATACTCAACCTTAGAAACAATATTTCCTGAAACAGGATCAGTAACTCCAAGTTCAGGAGACAACTCTTCCATAAATCCTCTAACATTATCGAGGTGAGCAATCATTGCTGGTCTTTGCGCTGCAATAGCTTCCGCACTTCTCCAGATCCCAACAAAACAGTAATCATAATTTCCAGTTTTAGCGATATATCTTTGAGTCATACCTTCAAAATTTGTTTTATCTATTACTTCAAAATACTTTTCTACACAATTTGGCTTTAATTTAAATCGAACAATATTCATAAAACTCTGTACTGTCATAAAAAAAAAGATGGATATAATTCACTCTAATAAAATTAGATTTTCAATTGCTAACTAATAGCGATGTAAATAGTAATAGTCTCATTTTTTTAACAACTTCTATCCTGTAATAATGAAGTAGTCCAAGAGGATTCCTCCATTGTTGATAAGTCAACTCTATGAGTTGCCATCCAGTCACCATTTGCTTCCACAAACTTTTGAACGTTACCTTCTGGCGCTTGATGTATAACAATAATTTTTTGAGGATCTTCTTTGCTTACTCCTCTGAAGAGCGGCTTAATATCAAATTCTGAATGTTTCTTTGCTGCTTCTGCACTATCAAATATTGCAGACCATTCATCGAAAGTACTTTCAATTTTAAAAGTAAAGACGGAGGTAACTAAGTAAGACATAAAAAAGCAGCTAATTGACCTTTATTCTAGATCTCCTTTTAATTATTTCTATTTATCTATATCAAAATAGGAACTTGGTCGTATAGTGTGTGGCTGTAGGAGTAACTAAAAGTCTAAATCGACTTAAATAATCTTCAAAAATATGCTTACATTTAGTCTTATACTCGGTCCTCTTGCTTTAGATAGTTAAAATATGACTAAGGTGTAAATGAAAACTCATTTGATAGTTCGAGTGCCTTAGGTGTACGGTGCTTTTATGAGTATTTGATGTTTTAAATTCTTTGTTAATTTGAAAATTATTATATTTAAGTTGAATTATGTTTGTAATGAAAAAATTTTTTAAATCCCTCGCATATTTAATACCTTTAATATTTTTTTCTTCATTTAATTATTCTGTAAAAGCGAATATAAAAAGTACCATTAACAAAGCAATTGTAATTGAATTAGATGAAAATAATTTTCAATCCTTATACACTAAGAGTTTCATACCTAGAGAGAACGTAAGAAAAGATTTACCAGTATTCAATAGATCGAGCAATTATATTTCAATTAGAAAGCAAAAAGGTGATATTACAATACCTAATAAGATTTTACCGAGCAACCACGGAAGTTTTTATTATCCCCACACTACATCGCTTGTTGATAGTAAATCGGTCCCCTTAAACGGAAGTTCAAAAAATGCAATTAGCTCTTCGAAACCTTATAACGCTGTCGGGAAAATCATTATGGTTAAGGATGGTAAAGGATATACATGTTCAGGATCTCTGATCGGTAAAGCAGTTGTTTCAACTGCAGCTTTTTGTCTTGCGCGATATGGGGGCAATACTGCTACAGAAGTTTATTTTATTCCTGCTGCAACAAGCAATACGTCCAGTAACAACTATTCAGGTCCTATAGGTATTTGGAAAGCTAAAAAATTATATATACCTGCTTGTTATAAAAATGGAAATTGCGAGTCTCATTCTAATGGAATTATAAATGCAAATAATATTGCTTTATTTACTTTGAAACTAAAAAATGGAAAAACTCCCTATGAAAAGGGGGTTCATTATTTAAATTATGGGTGGAATAATGCAGGTTTCACAGATAAAAAAGACAACTTTGGTATTATAAACGTGAAAAAAAGAGCCCAGATTTCTACCCTAGGTTATCCTCAATACCTAGGTAATATTGGAAATAATAGGGGGGGGGCAATGATAAGAACTGATTCTTTGGCTTTCATAAATATTGAAAAGTCAAAATCAGGTTTTGGTAGAAAATTTGAACAATATATTTGGGGAAGTGGCAAATCCACGGGAGGTTCTGATGGTAGTCCCGTCATTATTAATTTAGGATATCAACCTAACTACGACACTCTAAGCATAGGCGCAGGGAAATACAGAACTGCAAATGTAGTAGTAGGTAATCTTGGTTGGGCATATACTAATATCAGTAGACATGTTCAAGGGGGGTCTCCATTCGTTCAGAATGCTTCTTATCCCGATGCAAAATATAAAGATAATTTAGGAAGAAATTGGGGAGCAGGCAATATTGGTTTTCTTATGAGAGAGGTTTGTGGTCAAGGATATGGCAATGGCCAGTCTAATGGGATCTGTTTGAAGAACAAAAATCAATAGTTCTTATACCTAAAAAATAAGAGGGCATTTGTTTGCCCTCTTCGAGTCTTATGCACCTCGCTGTTCACAAAGTCAATGAAGTAATTTTGACTCTTGTATTATTTCGGCTCCTGTTGAATGGGAAAAGATAGTCGTAACAACCACAAAGCACTAATATTCAGGTAAAAATACCCTATGAATTTCAATAAAAAAGGATGACAATAAAGGTATAGATCTAGGAGGTCTTATGAAACTATTCAATCAAATCAATGTTCTTCCAAATTACTTAAATGCATTTAACTATGGAGGCCTAAATCTTAACGAAACTCCAAACGAACTTGAAAAATTTACTCCTAAGTTTCAAAATTTTTGGGAGAAAGAATGTAGAGAACATCCAACAAATAAAAATTGTTTAATTTATTGTGACTGAGTTATTAATTATTAGTCTTATTTAAATAAAGAGGTTATATAAACTAACTACCCCATTCACCATTCATAATCGAAAATGCAATGAGATGGATTCAGTTAGAGATGTAAAATAATGGCAACAAAAAGACTGCATAATGATTACAGAAAAATCTACAAAACTAAAGAATTTACTTATTAATGTTTAATGGAATTTTTTAAGGAGCTTTGGGTTGATCAACCAATTATGGTTACTAGCGTAGGTATAGTAACACTAGTATTTTTAGGAATTTATTTAAAATTACTCGATATTTATCAATAGTTTTTTCTCAAAAATGGTGATTAGGTACTTAACCTAAAATTTGGAACTATTTAGAAGAAATTGCTATATAAGCTTCAGAATTGAGGATTAACGATGAGAAATGAAATTTATACAAATATGGAAAAATTAGATGCTTTGGAAAGTTTCTTTGAATGTATAACCTCATGCAGTATCAATAGTGAAGGAGTGGAATGCACAACAGCTTGCTACATGAAACATTTAGAACCAAAAAATATTGATTACCCTTTAAATTTTTCATAATCAAAAACAGCTACTTACTTTATCTAAAAAAATAAATAATTCCTCCAATAAAAGTACTCCCTACAAGTAGCAAAACCATCAGAATTGCAATTAGTTTTGGTAAACTTCCAATCATTTAACTAGGTAGTTGATGGGTAGGTGGTGAATGAAACTTTCTTTTCTTTCTCTTTGATCTCTTATAAATAACAAATACACCTAGACCTAATAAAGGCATCAATAAACCTTCTACAAAAATTGGAAAGTTAATCATATTCTTTATCCTTGTCTAAAAGCTCACGTATATAGATATCAGCAAGCTGATTATCATATGTATTTTCTCTGATTTCTTTAATGATCGTGTCTAAATTTCTATATTCATCAATCCACATAAAGAATTTTAGAGCTTTCTATTTCAAAGTAACGCTTATCCAATTGAAAGTCGATCTAAACCAACTATTTACTCTAGATTATTTTTAAATTCAGGCCTAAATTTAATAAGTTTTGAGATCTCTAACTCAAGATACTCTTCGGAATTAAAACCTAGTTCTTCGTATGACACTAAACCTAATTAAGTTTCTCTTTTAAAATTATTTCCATTTCATATAAATTAATAACTTAATACTAGATTTTTGTGATTTAATGAAAAAAATTTATTTTTTGATTCAACACCTTTTGAAGTATTTAATAATTGACAATGTATTTAGAATGTATGAATGAGCCCCTTCTTATATTTATGGAAGAGAAAGGATTTAACTTAACTCAGGGAATGGCTTTGCTACTTTTGAAGCCATTAAACTTGCCTGCTAATTACGTTCTAAACCTAATAATTTACATAACTAACCCTAGAAATAATATTGGTTATTAATTATTACCCCCGAATTTAGAAAAAAATTAATTGAAAGTCTTAAAAATATAGCAGCCGATTTAGAACAATGAATTCGTTATGATTCAATTGGGAATGCTTCTAGACCAATCATTCTATTTTGTGGCTGTGATCATAGACTTAAAAAAGATGTGCATAGAAATCATTCATTAATACTTAATAAACATCTGCTAATAAGAAAGCGGTGCAGGTAGTAAGCGTTTTATTTAAGGATTAAAGTCTCTACATTTTGATCTTTCGTTTTCATAATCTTTTATAGCAGTATCCCATTCTGATAAATCTGCTTCTTTTCCAGAAATATATAATTCCATTTG
>Ga0163109_10004338_pt1 | contig 10784 bp, 13 predicted proteins | sample CRUFie1St13metaG_FD_108704 | JGI IMG/M metagenome (GOLD analysis project Ga0163109, IMG submission 108704) | Marine microbial communities from the Costa Rica Dome - CRUD Field 142mm St13 metaG | ecosystem: Environmental > Aquatic > Marine > Oceanic > Photic zone | place: Costa Rica: the Eastern... | reverse complement strand
TTCACCATAATGGGCAGAGATGAAGCATCGTCAGACCATGACTTGTCTAAATTCTTCTATCCTGCAATGCAGGCAAGTGACATCTTTGAATTAAAAATGGATATTGCAATAGGTGGTATGGACCAAAGAAAAGCGCATATGTTCATGAGAGATGTTGCAAGTAAATATGGCTGGAAAAAAGCTACATGCCTACATACACCAATCATATCATCTCTGAAATCAAGCGGTTCAAGGATGGAAAGTTTTGACCATAAAATGAGTAAATCAGATCCCGGTGGAGCCATACTAATTCACGATGATTCAAAGCGGCTAAGAAAGAAAATGCAGAAACACGCCTACTTGAACACTGAGGATGAAAACTCTCCGATATACGAACTTGCAGAGCATGTGATTTTACCTGAATTTGGAGAAATAATTGTAACTCCTAATCCTAAATTTGGGGAACCATCGACTTGGACTAATGTTGAAGAATTTAGGAATGCTGTAATGGATGGAACTCTTCACCCACTAGATGCTAAACTTGGCGTTGCAGATGGAATTTCAAGAGGACTTGAAACAGTCGCAAAGCACTTTGATCAAAATCCAGAGTTACTTGACAAAGTTAATGAATTGATAAACAACAAATAGAGTTTTATCTCGCATTGTTTTGCTCTGGTAAATTAATACAAATGTTCATCAATTGAATTCCCTAGGGGTAGATATTGGTGAGACCATGGTCGACATAGCTGTACTAGTCAAACAAGTTCCAGATACTAATTCAAAAATCCAGATTTCAGGTGACAGAGTTGATTTGTCTACTGTCAAGATGGATATTAGCCCTTTTGATGAGTTTGCAGTTGAAAATGCTCTGCAACACAAAGAATCGGTTGGTGGTACCGTCACTGCAATTACCGTTGGCCCCGCTGGAGCAGACAAGGTACTGAAAAGTGTCAAGGCATTAGGTGTAGACAATATTATTAGGTTAGATTGCGATGATTACATGGACTCGAATGGGCTCCAATCAACCTTAGCACAAGAGATTTCATCAGGCGGCTATGACATAGTGTACTGTGGCAAGTCTGCGGCTGATACAGGTGCTGGTTCAACTGGACCAGGATTAGCGGAAAGGCTCGGGTGGGGATCTGTTTCAAACATTACAGACATCTCATTTGATGGTGGATTAACTGTTACATCCCCAACTGAAGGCGGAAACGCAATAATTGCCGTGACACTTCCTGCTGTCATAACTTGTGATAAAGGCTCGATCAAGGTAAGGAAATCTAATGTCAAAGGAATAATGATGGCAAAGAGGGCACAAGTTGATGTCAAACCAGTCACAACACCTGAATCGTCAGTCTCAATAGTTTCACACATGATGCCGCCAGCAAAGCCAGCAGGTAAGAAATTCGAGGGCGGAGATTCCGCTCAAACAGTCGTCCAGCTTCTCAGAGATGAAGCAAACATAATTTGAGGTGGAAAAATGTCAGAAACTATAGTAATAGCAGAATTGTCAAACGGAAAAATGAGCCAGACTACGAATGAGTTGGTAACTGCAGCAAACAAACTAGGGACTAATTGCACAATTATTGTCCCATGTTCAGATTCATCTATTGCTAACGATGCAACTAAGATTTCTGGCGCAACAAAAGTAATTGCTGCAAAATCTGACGTCTTCGCTAATTATGATGCCGCTGCATGGGCTGAAGCGATAGACACTGTAGCTCCATCTGGAATAATCATTACATCCGCATCAGCACAATCAAAAGACCTTGCTGCAAGAGTTGCCGCTAGACGGTCAATATCTGTTGTTCAAGATGTCATTTCAATAGATGGCGCTACACTATCAACTCCTATTTACTCCGGTAAAGCAATCCAGAATGTTTCATTTAACGGAGATGCAGTTATTAGCGTGAGAGCGAATGTATTCCCTCCAACAGAAAACAGTGGAAACTGTGAAATGCAGGTAATCGACACAACTGGAAACGTATCCACCGCAGTAAAAGAAATGGTACAACGAGCATCCCAGAGACTAGATGTTTCCGAAGCGAATATCATCATTTCTGGTGGTAGGGGTATGGGAACCCCAGCAAACTTTAGCCATTTGGAAGAAATTGCTGACAAATTAGGAGCCGCTGTCGGAGCATCGAGAGCCGCCGTCGACACCTGGGATGAAATACCACACGCTATGCAAGTAGGACAAACCGGTAAAACCGTAAATCCCAATTTATACATTGCAGTAGGTATTTCTGGAGCAATACAACACCTCGCAGGAATGCGTTCCTCAAAGTATATTGTTGCAATCAACAAAGATGCAGATGCACCAATATTCCAACATGCGGATTATGGAATTGTCGCAACATGGGAAGAAGCCTTACCCGTTCTGAGCAGTTCATTATCCAATTTGCTAGGCTGAATTGAATTAGTGATATTTTCCAAAAGCAGGGCTACTAGATCCAACATAAGGATTAGAAGCTTTCTCAACGCCAATTGTAGTTGTTGGCCCGTGTCCTGGGTGAACTACAGTATCATCATCTAGGGGCCATAGTTTACTGATTATTGAGTTTGACAGAACATTAAAATCGCCGCCCGTGTTTGGTAAATCGGTTCTTCCAACTGAGCCAGCAAATAATGTATCACCTGCAAATAATTGGTTAGGCCCACCATCAACTTCTAGCAATATACAGCACCCACCTAATGTGTGCCCCGGAGTATGTAGTATCTTGAATTTAATTGTCCCAAGTTGCAAATTCATTTCGTCATCTAGCAATTTATCTGCGATTGCTGGTTCAGGTAAATCAAAACCCCACCTCATAGCAGATTCTTGAGCAAGACTTTGTAAAAAGAAATCATCTTTATGTAAGTACCAACTAACATTGTATTCGTTAAGCAAAAATGGCACCTCACCAGAATGATCAAAATGAGCATGAGTATTAATCAAGGCTACTACTTTTCTTTTATCAGCACCTAGATGCACCATTTCCTCAAAATTACTGGGCCCATTAGACCAGTCAGGCCCTTCTCCAGTAAATTCATTTATCCAAGAAATAATCCTGCCTGATTCAGAACCCCCATCTATAATCACTGTATCTCCACTTGACAAGTCGGTAACGACAGAGCACCGCATAGCAAGTGCGCCAACAAAAAATGATTCTACCCACAAGTCACTGGAGTTCAAATTAAATCACATCCACCTGTACTGTATCAGAAGTTGAATTGCCTTCGTCATCAGTTATTCTAAGTTCGAAGCGATATTTACCTTTGTTTAACTTAACCCTAACCTTCGGCAAATCTGATATCTCTTTCCCTGTTTCATCTATCCACGAGTAACTCACAATGCGATTTTTATCACCTTTTGTGTTAGTACTATCAAGAATGATGATTGATGATTCGTCTAATCCAGTATCGTAACTTCTGTCTTCTCCAGCATTTGCTACAGGCATATTTATCGCTGCTATTTCTTCATGCAAATCCTGCAAAATTATATCTCCGTTAGGTGAATCAACTTCATCCAGAGTTGACTTCGATTCAATATCATCTTCCAAAGCAGACAATAGATTACTGAAATCCCCTTCTTGTAATCCATTTACTGGATTTGAATTAGACAGTAATTTTTCAAATTTATCATCTTCAGAGTAAATATCCTCCGCACTAACCGACTCTATTACGTTAGGTGAATCAAACCACTCAGTTAATTCAGACTTATCTTTTTCAATTAATTCACTGGAAAGGTCAATAACTCCTATCGGTTCGATATTTGTATAATCATTTTGATCGTCTCCTGCAAAATAAAAAATGTTTCTTAATTTTGAGTATGCTGAATATTGGACAATTCCTTGGTGTTCTACCATCCAATTGGTGCCGTTGTTCATTATACCATGAAGATAAAACCAAGACCCAGCGATTATTCCTCCATCTGTGACATTGAGGGTTTTAACAGGGAATTTACAATCAAATATAACATCAGAAATTTGAAATTCGATTCCATCTATTGTCTGGAGTCTATGGATGCAACCGTCATCAAAACCCAGTAAAGAACCATTAACACCTGATGAGATTCTAGTTAATCTGTTTTTTATTTCATCTCGCATTAGCAATTTGTTAGTCTTAATATTCCATACCTCTATTTCTAGCGCCTCTTCATTTCCTGGGACTAAAGCGTAACCTTCCCTACCAATAACAAGCTCACCAGAAAAACCAATTCCAACACATGTTATCGATTCACCAACTTCTCCCCTTGCTGGTCGATTCCATATGATTTTTGATCCATCGAAGCAAAAAACGGAACCATCTTCCTGAACAACAATCAATCCTAAGTCACTTCTAAGAATTTTGATGACCGAACTAAATGATAAATTCTTCGTTAATATTTCCCCAAAGTAGTCTACGATCACCAATCTTCCTAAATTATCCACTACCGCCACAAATTCATTGCATTCTTCAATTATTGATGCTCCACCATTTATTTGGCATTCCCAAATAATTTCAAGACTATCATCGAAGCATCTTATACCAAAATTATCATCTCCAGTATAAAGGTGATTTTTTCTTAAAAATATCCCTTGTATTTGACCTTCTATAGAGATAGATTTAGGTTTTGTTTCATTAATTGAGACATTCAACGATCCCATTTTTTCTGACCACGCAAGGATATTACCGTCCTTTGAAATTGCTAAACCGGTTACCGTTGACTGAGGAGTAAAGGCAATACTCACATCGTGGGTAAACATAGGTCGACCTCATTGTTAAACATGATTAAGTTCACTACTTTTTGATTGTTATAAAAAATCCAGCTTGAGTTAGTTAATTTGAATCATTGTGAATATCGAGTACTTGATCATTATCATCGAATGATGATTTTGCACCATCGTTGCGTTGGTTGTGGAGTTTAGACAAATATTCATCGGATATATCCCCAGTGACATAAACTCCATTAAAACAACTTGAATCAAACTCAATGTCTTGGGAATTGATATTGTGAGTAGATTGAATCAAATCTTCTAGAGACTGATAAAACAGTCTATCAGACTTTATGTGTTGATTTATCTCTTCAACTGTTCTGTCATTGGCGACAAACTCGGAGGTTGCAGGCATATCGATTCCGTATACATTTGGGTACCTAACTGGAGGAGCTGCAGATGCAAAATATACCTTTGATGCCCCTGATTCTCTAGCCATTTCAATAATTTGTTTACTAGTTGTGCCTCTAACTATAGAATCATCGACTAATAGCACATTTTTACCTTTGAACTCATTTTCTATCGTGTTCAATTTGCGTCTTACTGATTTTTCTCTGAGTGCTTGGCCTGGCATTATGAATGTCCTGCCTACGTAACGATTCTTGACAAATCCTTCTCTGTATGGAACTCCTAGCGAATTAGCCATCTGCAGCGCAGCAATTCTACCCGAGTCCGGAATTGGGATTACTGCATCAATATCGTGGTCTGGCCATTCCTCCAATATCCTCTCTGCTAAGATTTTACCTTGATTTAGTCTTGCTTGATAAACCGAAATTCCATCAATTACTGAATCCGGTCTAGCAAAGTATACGTACTCAAAAATACATGGATTTCGCCTTGTCTCTTCCGCGCAAATTCGGGAAAATAGGTGCCCACTTGAAGAAATAAAAATTGCTTCACCCGGCATCAAATCTCTTTCAATCTCAAAGCCTAAAGCGGTAATTGCGACTGATTCACTACCAACAATCCATTCAGTTCCTTCATCAGATTCTCGTTTACCAAAAATTAGAGGCCTAATGCCATTAGGGTCGCGAAATGCTAGTAGTCCATATCCTGAGATCATTGATACACAAGCATAACCACCTTCGACATAATTATTCAATGCAGAGATAGCGTTGAATACTGTTTCAATATCCAAGTGAGGTTCACCCTCTATGGACAAATCTGAGGAATATTTTGTCAATTCGACTGCCAGAATGTTTAGGAGAATTTCTGAATCACTTTTTGTGTTCATGTGCCTGAAGTACTTGTCACTTAGTATAGTTCTAAGTTCAGCCGCATTGGTAAGATTGCCGTTGTGAGCAATTGAGAGACCATAAGGAGAATTTACGTAAAAGGGTTGAGATTCTGCATTGGAAGAGGTTCCCGCAGTGGGGTATCTAACATGACCAATTCCGATATGACCCTGTAACCTTTGCATGTGGCGGGTGTAGAAAATGTTTGAAACTAAACCATTAGATTTTCTGAGCCTAAATTGGCCTTCATATTCTGTCATTATCCCTGCAGCATCCTGGCCTCGATGTTGAAGGACGGTTAATCCATCGTAAATCAACTGATTAACGTGGTAACCCTTCTTACCAACAACCCCTATAATGCCGCACACACTATCACCACAAGTCAATTAGCAAATGATTGTTTGCTAAATTTATCACACCAAATCTGTGAGAAAAATCAAGCCTTAGGGCGGTGGGTCTTTTTCGACCAGCCGAACTTACGCATCTTTGCTGTGGCTCCATATCCACAAGAAGCACAAACACCTTTTTGCTTGTGGTAAGCATTTCTTCCGCATCTTCTACAACGAATGTGTGTAGTCTTTTGGCGGCGGCCCATAGACGGTGTACCCTTTGACATTAACTCACCTCAGTGTCCTGCCCACCTACCAATACTTTATGAAATAAACGGAAACTAATTTTACTCTTCTTCAACTGGCAAATAAGATTTTGATATTTTTGATGGAGCATGAGTGATTGATGAAAATAGCAATCCAAGAGCGATAAATACAGAGAGGATTAATGCTGAAAGAGATACTACAGTATGAGCTATGTTGTAGACCATTTGCGCCCTGACTGAACCATTTCCTTCGAGCAACATTGGACCTTGATTAATAAAAAATATCGTTGCTAAGACACCAACTACAACTGAAATCATCATAGCAAATATTGGAGCCAATGGGCGCTGTCTCGATTCTCCATAAAAGAACATATTGCCAAGTAAAACCGTTGATGCTAAGATGTAAGCGGTTAGTGCTGAGTTAGCAATTCTAGGATTTATTTCATCAATCCCAAAGTTTGGAATCGCACCATTAATTGTGTAATCTAATGCAAACACAAGAATGATCGGAAAAACTAGGCCGATTAGAACAATCTTACTGCCTGATTTGTTCTCATAGTTAGCCATTTATTCCTCGCCTCCAATATTTTGTTTGACTACATCTGAAACCGAAGACAGTTCTTCTGTTGTTGGGGGTGTGATAGATTCAGGCTTGGGTAAACTCTTTTCATAGACGAAGATAACCAAAGCAAATGATAGTATTGCTAAAATTGAACCTATTGTAATACCGATCAAATCTGCTATTGACAACCAGACGTATTCTCTGAACTCAACCGCCGTTACGCTTGATGAATCTAAGTTCATTGCGAAGAATAAAAACACAAAAGAGGATAAAGACATCGCGAAAAGAAAGCGTGATTCTTTACTACGTGAGTCGCCAAATGCTAACATAGCAAGACCACCGGCCATAGAAATCGAAGATAGAGATAAGAGTAGATTTGGCAAGAATATTAACCAGTATGGGTTTACTTCACCCGAACTCATGGTAGGAGTTATTTCCCACCAATGCATTAATGAAAACCAAATTATTCCTGTGAAAAAGAGCATGGCACCAAAATTTCGATCGCTTGATGGAAGTCTACCCACTGGAACATTTCCAGAATATGCTATCTTGAACAGACCAATTAAAATCAAAATTGTAGGTCCTGCAATAAAACCAAATAAATGACCCACTGCACTAGAAGGAGACTTTGGAACAGTCCATGGGCTGGCCAAAACTAAAACCAGCCCGGTAAATGAAACAAAGGTTCCTAATTTTTGACTGAAAGTCGGAGATTTTATTTGAGAAAACCACAAACCAAGCGGAACAAGTGCTAATGGCAACCAGAATAGTAAAGCTGCCTCAAGCATTTCATCCATGACCTTTGGAGGACCAACGGATTAATTACTTCATCCCTAAATTTATGCTTCAGTCGTCTGTTTTCAAAATCAACAATATACGGAGTTTCTAAATACCCGACCTTAGTGGGTCGATTGCTTAAGGTGATACCATGGTCAAGATGCCTCGTCAAATAAAGCGATACAGCCCCTCGGCTGGCAAGCACACCATGCACACAGTTGAGCGCGTAAAGAAAAAGCGTGCTTCTGAACTAAAGTGGGGACAGAGAAGATTCCGTAAGGTCATGGCTGGTTACAGAGGTTTCCCTCGTCCAAAGCCTGATGGTAGAGAAAAACCAACTAAAAGAGTCAACATTTTGTTTAGATGCACTGAGACGGGTAAAGCACACTACGCTCCATGCCAAAGAGCCAAGAAATTCGAACTAGTCGACAAATGAGGTGATTAATTGTCTGGAAATTTTATCAAAGTATCATGCAAAGACTGTGGTTCTGAATCAGTAATATTCTCAAGAGCAACTACCGTGATAGCTTGTTCTGTTTGTGGCGCTACACTTACCGCACCATCCGGTGGAAAGGCCAAACTTGTCGGCTGTAGAATGGTCGAAGCGGTAGAATGAGGAGGCTGAGCCTCCATGAGTGAACAAGTTAACTCGCCTGATGAAGGCGAACTGGTCGTCGTTACAGTAAAGAATGTCAAACAAAATGGCGTGTACGTTGACTTCGATGAATATCCAGGCCTTGAAGGCTTCATTTTCATTGGTGAAATAGCCAGTGGCTGGGTCAAAAATATCCGGACATTTGTTCGAGATGGCCAAAGACTAATCTGTAAAGTTATGCGAACAAAAAAAGATGGTTCTTCTCTAGAACTGTCACTAAAATCTGTTTCTGAAGAACGTAGAAGAGATAGATTGCAAGAATGGAAGAATGAACAAAGGTCTATCCAATTGTTAAAAGTATTAGGCGAAAAAGTTGGCTGGGATGAAGCCGAAAGAGAATCTATTGGAGAAGATTTGCTATCTGCTTTTGGCACCCTATACGCATCTTTTGAAGAAGCGGCAATGAATGATGTCGCTATAGTTGACGCTGGTTTTGAAGGTGAATGGATCAAAGAATTCGTAGAAATTGCTATCGAAAACATAATACCACCATTCGTGGAAATCAAAGGTAGTCTTAATCTATCGATTAATGTTGACAATGGAGTACAGATAATAAAGCAAGCACTCTGTGCGGCAGAAGATTATACCTCAGAGAAGGATGAGATATCCGTTATGTGCTTTTATGATGGCGCGCCCGAATATAGAATCGTTCTTAAGGCACCAGACTTCAAGACCGCAGAAGACCTTTGGCTGGAAGTTTCTAATTCAATTGTTACCAAGATGGAAGAAAATGGTGGACAAGCAACCACATTCAGAGATTAATACCGAGTTAATGATAAACAATAACTACTACGCCACGAACATGGCAAGGCAGTTACTACAGCAGTGTAATCAGTGCAAAGCTTGGACATTTCTTCGAGAATGTCCGCACTGTAATGGAACCGCAAATGCTGCTGCTCCCATCAAATGGTCTCCAGAAGATAAAAGAGCGAATATCCGTCGTAAAATGTACAAAGTCGAATCAGAAGAATGGTTGAATGATTTGCCGGAACTAGAAAAGATTTCAGCTACCAGAAAAAACAATCTTGAAGAAGAGTAATGGAAAATAAAAATTTATTGCTAAATCGAATTTTTTATTTGCTAACAATGTCAAACATTATACTGCTAATTGAATGATTGAGCCATCATGAGTTTGATGATTGAGTGGCGTAATGGTCATGAAAATCTATTGGGTGGGAAAATGTGTTTGTTTTCTTTACCAGGGGTAGGAAATATAGGCAAAGCGGCCATAGATGCTCTAAATTTAACCAATGATGCTATCGAAATTGCTAGATTGCATCACACAGCATTGCCACCATTGGCAACTTTGGATGAGGATGGTTTGTTATCTCCTCCACACCTATCCGTAAGAGCGATCCCCACAGATGGGAGTGAGCATATACTTACATTAACTGGAAACTCTCAACCTCTTGAGCCAAATAATCAAGGTGTACTAGCTAGGGAAATTCTAGGACTAATGCATGAATACCAAGTTTCTGAATTGATTGTTCTAGCAGGAATGGTTGATGAAGCTGCTAGAAAAGAAATCTTCATTGTTCCAAGCAGTAGTTCTTACAGAATAGATTTAGAATCTCGCGGAGCAAATGTAAGGAGGGATGAACCAAGTTCGGGTGCTATAGGACTCGCTGCTTTGTTATCTTCGTTAGGCCCAGTTTATGGCATTAATTCTGCTTGTGCAATTGCCACCACAGTTGGCGCTAGTGGTGACATAATTGCGTCGCAAAAATTACTGCATTCAATCGATGAATGGTTCGGACTTAATCTCGTAATCCCAAAAGATGCAAATGAAAGACTCTATGAAAAGCTAAAGCAGATATCTCCGCCAGCAAATGATGATTTGGTTTCAGAATTGACACAATCCCATGATGCATTCTACATGTAGGCGCCGAGAGAGGGATTTGAACCCCCGCGTCTGACGACAGTGGATTTCGAATCCACCGCAATACCGGGCTATGCGATCTCGGCCTACCACCGCCTTAAGCGCCATAGTCATAAGCATGATGCTACACGCGCAATCATGCAGATAAGGTTCTACGGTCGGGATTATGATACGACGTTGAATTTTGAAAATGAAATCAAATTGAGGGATGCTTTAGTTGAATCTAACATCTTACCTTCTACAGTGGTAGTTAGTTTCAATGAACAGATTTTACCTCTTTCAACTATTATCAAAAATGATATTGATTTGTTGGTTACAACAGTCTCTTCTGGTGGCTAACTAGATACTACATCAAGTCTAGAATTT
>Ga0163109_10004335_pt1 | contig 10786 bp, 7 predicted proteins | sample CRUFie1St13metaG_FD_108704 | JGI IMG/M metagenome (GOLD analysis project Ga0163109, IMG submission 108704) | Marine microbial communities from the Costa Rica Dome - CRUD Field 142mm St13 metaG | ecosystem: Environmental > Aquatic > Marine > Oceanic > Photic zone | place: Costa Rica: the Eastern... | reverse complement strand
TCTGCTGCTGGCGTTGATTCCTTACACCCAGCCTGGCCAGATGTCCCTGGAGAATCCGCTGGAATCCCTGCCCGACTGGATGATTCAGGACTATGCCGCCTATTGCCAGCCCGAACTGCAGGACCGCCTGGAACAGCCTGTTGCTCTGCTGGAGCCCGCAGATGAATCTTCGCCTGCATCGTCTGAAGACTCCGAGGACGCCATGTCTGGACAGCCCTTCGCCAGCACCCGTGGGGAGGAGGCGATGGCCTGGTTCCGTGACCAGGATGCCCTGAATCGGATGACAACCTTGATCAACGCCTATGGAATGAATCCGGAGGATTCAGAGACGTTGGAGGAACTGAGTGGACTGCGATCTGTTGTCGCCCAGCTGTGGCTGGATGTGGAAGAAGGGCAGATGCAAACTCTGTTTGAAACGTCTGTAGGTCTTGTCACGCGCAGTCTGATCACCTGCGGCTTCGGTCAGGAGCTGATCGATCAGGATGATCTGAGGGCAAGACGGGAGCTGGTGGCTCGCGCTGAGGAGCTCGACAACGCAGAAGGACAAGCTGCTCTGCTGGCCGCTCACCTGTTTCTGCCTGCTGGAGCGATTCGTATTGCCGATCAGGATGTCTTGCCGACCTGGCTGGCGCGGGAGTTAGAGACTCTCCAGCCTGTGGGTGGGTAAGGGGCCCACATCCTGGCCGGCCAGGATCGCGTTGACGCGCTGCTCCAGCCAGGCATCGAACAGTTCCTCGCGCAGGCCATAGCGGGTGGCCGCGTCCAGGCGGGCTCCCTGCCACTCCTCCAGTCGCAGAATCAACCAGACATCCACCAGAAAGAAGGGTGGCAGCAGCTCACCGATGCGGCTGGTCCGCAGTTTCAGCACCACGGCCTCATGGGCCTCATCCAGAGCCACCGGTCCGCAGCGTCCTCCGGACTCCCGCTCCGTTCCTTCGGAATAGCGCCCGGCCAGAGCTTCGAAACTGGCTTCCTCTTCCTGAAGTTGCTGGTGTAGTTCGAAGGCCAGGTTTCCATCGTGAACACGGATCATCGAGTAAGTGATCGCGTCGAGTTCCTGTTTGCGATCGAGAAACCGCAGTTCCACCTCGTTATCGAACATCTGCTGCTTGAAGCGATCCAGGCGCTCGGCACGGCTGGCGAAAAAGCGCAGATCGGCATCGTTCCAGCCATGAATGGCGAGATGGTCCTCCAACGCCGTCTGGCTTGTGATCCCCATCTCCTGCAGATAGGTCTGCAGCTCAAACTCCACCTGCTCCGCAGGCAGCTCCACCGCCCGGCAGATCTCGTCGTGGACAAAGGCCTGGGCCATGGCCATGCAAAGGCCCTGTTGACGGGCCACTCGGTTCAGGGTGCTGACATCGCAGAACGGGATGCCGGGGTGCAGTTCGATCTCAGCCATGGAATTCCTTCCACATCAGCCAGTAGACCAGCCAACCCACGGGAGGTACAAGCAGCAGAGGTAATAAAGCGGAGGCGGTGATCAGCGCCTGGCCCAGGAGCAGAGGCAGGCACCAGATCAGCAGGTAGAGCGTTGTGATCAGGCCGATCCGCTGGCGATGTCCCCGGAACCAGCTCAACAGGCGCTGGCGCTGTAGAGCCCGCCGGTGTCGGGCTTCCCTCCGTTCAGGGGGCAGGTACTGCCAGAGCGGATGGGGATCGGTGGACGCCATCAGCGCAGCTGCTCCAGGCTGCGACGCTTTTCGTCGAACAGACCGGTGATCGCTGAGATGAAGCGGCGGTTGCGCAATTGAAGAGAGGCGTTGAGGCTCATGCCGGCATGGAGGGGGATGTCCTTGCCATCCACTAGCAGCGTCTGGCGCTCGAGTTTCAGCACCGCCGGAAAATGCAGTCCCTGCACATCAACCCCCAGTTCCTGGCGCTGCTGCTCGGGAGTGAGAGCATCCGAGCCGATCCGCAGCACCGTGGCCGGCAGATCGCTGAAATCGCTGGCTGGAAAAGCATTGAGGGAGATATCCGCCGGCTGGCCGGTTTTGATGAAGCCGATGGCGCTGTTCGGCAGATAAACCTTCGCCTGGAGCGCATCATCGGGGACCAGACGCAGCAGGGGACGACTGGTGTCACCCCTCTGGACAACGCTCCCCGAGCGAACCCCCAGATCGAACACCACCCCTCTGGCCGGAGCGGTGATGCTGCTGCTCTCCAACAGCAGCTGCGCCTCACGCATCTCACGGGTCAAAACGTCCATCTGCTGCTCGTGAATGGTGATCTCCTTGAGCAGGGTTTTGCTGCGTCCGGCGTTTCTGGCCCGGTTGTCGGCGGCCAGACGGTCCTCCTCCCGTTGCTCGGCCTCCAGGTCGGCACGGAGGGTGTCAACTTTTTCGCGGGCCAGAAGCACTTGAAGCTCACTGCTGGCACCGGCTCTCTGCAGCTGCTCGTAGCGCTGAACGACGGTTTCGGCGGCTGCCAGGGAGCGACGCAATCCGCGGATACGCACCTGACTGCGGGCGAGGGCAGCCGCTTCACTGGCAGCATTCCCCTGCTGTTCCTGGTTCTGATTGCGATACAGCTGCAGCTCTTCAGCGGTCAGGTCCGCAAGGGCACGCTCCTGCAACAGCACTTGATTGACATGCACCTGTTGCGCCAGGCTCTCGTGCCTGTTGCGGGCGCTCTCGAGCCGGGATCTGGCGGACTGGGTGTCAAAACGCAGCAGCAGATCACCCCGATCCACCCGCTGGCCTTCTTTCACCTCCACCTGGTCGACCACTGCAGCCACCGGCGCGGTGATGGCCTGTGCGGGGCGGAGCGGCTGCAGTTTTCCCCGCACCACAACGGTTTCCGGCAGCGGAGCCAGGATGGCCCAGGAGGTGCCGACGCCTGTTGCCACCACCAACGTCCAGACCAGCACAGTTGAATTCCGGCGAGTCTTGTTCAGCAGAACCGGTTGATTGAAGCTCCAGGTTTGGCCGCGGTCGGAATCCATCAGTTGAGGCCTTCCTGGTTCTGACTCTCATGCAGGGCGTAGTAGGAGCCCTGTTGGGCAAGCAGGGTGATGTGATTGCCAACCTCCATCACCGCGCCCTGATCCATGAGCACGATCATGTCGGCGGGGCGTACCGTCGAGAGACGGTGGGTGATGAAGAACACCGTGCGCCCCCGGAAGGCCTCAAACAGATTCAGGCAAACCTGTCGTTCGGTGCGGGCATCCAGGGCACTGGTGGCTTCATCGAGGATCAGCATCCGCGGGTTCTGCAACACCGCCCGGGCCAGGGCCATCCGTTGTCGCTGGCCTCCGGAGAGACCGGCGCCGCGCTCTCCCACCGGAGAGTTGTAGCCCTGGGGCATGTCCATGATGAAGTCGTGGGCGCAGGCGATCCGGGCGGCGCGGATCAGTTCCTCGCTGCTGGCATCGGGTTTCACCATCAGCAGGTTGTCCTTGATCGTGCCGTCGAACAGCAGCGAATCCTGCGGTACAACCCCGATCTGCCGGCGGAGGGAATAAAGCTCCACCTTGCTGACGTCGAGTCCGTCGATCTGGATCCGGCCTGACTCCGGTTCGTAGAAGCGAGGCAGCAGCTTCAACAGGGTGGATTTGCCGGAGCCGGAGCCTCCCACCATGCCCACAAAGGTTCCCTGGGGGACATCAAGACAGACGTTGTGAAGAATGCGGGGGCCGCTCTCCTCATACCTGAAGTCGACGTTCTGAATCGAAACGGTCCCCTGCAGAGGCGGCATGGGGATGTTGGTGGCCTGCTGCTCGCTCTGCTCGGTGGGCCGGTCCACCACATCGGCGGCCAGCCGCAGGTTGCGGGACTGGATCTTGAATTGTTGCCAGGTCTGCACCAGCTGCACCATCGGTCCGGTGACCCGGTCGCCGATGATCCGGAAGGCAAACAAGGCCCCGATCGATAACTCGTTGCGGGAGACCAGCCAGATCCCCACCACCATCGTGGCGATGCCGGAGAGGTCCCCCATGCATTTGGCGAGAGCTCCGATGGTTTCTCCGCTCACCTTGAGCTTGAAGTCCTCGCCGATGAAGCGGCTGTAGCGGTCCTGAAACGCCCAGCGTGTTTTCAGCTCCGCGTTCTGGGATTTGATTGTCTGGATTCCGGTGATCGCTTCGGTCAGATAGCTGTTGGTGCTGACGCCTTCCTCCACCACCCGTTCGATCTGATGTTCGACGATCGGGTTGGCGATCAGAGCCAGAACGATGAACAGCGGCAGGCTGCTGAGGGTGACCAGCGTCAGCAACGGATTGAGGCTGAGCAGAACGGCCAGATACAGGATGCTGAAGCTGAAATCCACCAGAGTCGTGAGTGCCTGCCCGATCAGAAACTCCCGCAACCGATCGAGCTGCGTGAAGTAATAGGTGATGCGTCCCACCGGGCGGGCATCGAAGAAGCCCTGGGGCAGTCGCACGAGTCGATCCAGGATTGTCTCGCGGGTGTCCATGTCCACCCGGTTGGCGATACCGGTGAAGATCAGGCTGCGCAGTGCGGTGGTGAGAGCCTGCACCACACCAGCGGCCACAAGGATGACGCCGATGCTGAGCACGGCATCGAGGGAATCGCTTCCGGCGGTCTGGGCATTGATCAGCCGCATGATGCCGAGGGGCGTCACCAGGGCGAGAACGTTTACCACCGCTGAGCTGGCGAGCACTTCGATCAGTTCCCGGCGATGGGGCCTGAGAAAGGGGCCGTACCAACCCCAGCTGAAACGCTGGGTCTTGCTGCCGGGGCGGCGCCGCAGCAACAGCAGCTGGATCTGCCCGTCTTTGGCCAGATCCGTGGGGGGCATGGTGAGAGGTCCGAGTTCCGGTTCGAGCAGGCGCAACTCGTCATGGTCCCCGACGCCCTCGAGGATGGCGATGCTGCCGCGGTGTTCGAGGACTGCCGGTGTGGGGACCCTGGGCAGCTGGGCCAGAGGGATTTCACACAGGGAGACCGACAGATCAAGGCTGCTGAGCAGCTGGCCGATGTTGACCAGGTTCAGCTGTTTCTGCTGCTGAAGCAGCGCCCGGATCTGGTCCTTGAGGTTGTCACGCTCGAAAGGAACCTGCAGGTGCCGGGCCAGGGCTTCACAGATGGCGAGGGGGATGGCCTCGGCTCCGCTGGCCCGTTTCAGCTTGAGGGCTGTCGAGGGGCCGGCCGAGCTGTTGGAGCTGGCCATTCCGGGACGCGTCCCGTGGAGCTGAGCCAGCTCCACTTCGATCGCCTGTTCAGCGGGATCCGGTATCCACAGCAAGCGTTGCTGCAGAGCGGGAGATGTGGGCTGCTCAGGCCAGCAGGTTCCATCGGGCCAGTGCCACGTCCCACCGGCCCGCGCCGTTGGCGTGGTGTCGACACACCAGTGAACGCTCCCCCGCAGGTTGTCCCAGAAGTCCAGCTGGCGGCTGCGGGCGGGGTTGGCATGGGCCAGCTGCTGGAGCAGATGCACCAGCTCCGTGCAGGGGGTCTGGGATGCACACCACTGACGCAGCGCTGGATTCTGCTGCCAGAGGGCCAGAAAGCGCTCCGCCGGCAGTTGCAGCAGTTCGGTGGCTTCAGCTGCGCGCAGATGTTCGATCGGCCGGCCGTGGATCAGCCCGAGCCAGCCGATCAGGCATCCCTCGCTGTGGCGCTCCACGGTGCGCCAGCTCTGGCTGGGTGGCAGCTCCATGAGGCTGCGCAGCTTCCCCTGGAGCACCCACCAGACATGCTCGGGCGGCTCACCGGGTGCGAGAAGGCATTCACCAGGCACCAGGCGATGGATCGATCCTTCAGCATCGAAGAGCGACCCCAGAGCATCACCACTCGTCTGCTGATCGCCCATGGCACCCGTCAGTGGTTGCAACCTATCGGTTCAGTTCGCTTCGTTCCAGCGGCAGAGCCTGATGCAGTGTCTGCAGCTGACGGCCCAGGTTCGGTTGGGTGCGGGGAAAATGCAGCAGTGGCTCCGGTGCGTTCCGCTGCTGATCCCAGCTCATCAGGTACCTGCGCAGCTCTCCCGGATCCCCAGCCGCAATGCTGATTCCGAACTGTTGATCGGCCAGCAAGGTTGCGGCGTTGCTGCGCTGGCTGGCGATCAGCCACAGCCCGGCGCTCAGCAGTTCCTGGCTCAGCCGCAGTTCGTCGCTGTAGGCCAGTTCCGGTATCAACAGCACGTCCTGCTCGGCGGCCACGGCTGAAAGCTGGTCATGGTTGTCGATGCAGGTCCAGTGCACCGCACTCGCTCCCCAGATCTCATTGGTTCTCGGAGCTAGTGATGGATCCAGCTGCAGCACCGTGAGCACAACGCTGATGTTGTGCTGCTGGCGGAGGGCCTGCTCCACTACAAACAAGCCGCTGCTCACGCTGCCATCGCTGATGGAGAGCACCCGCACCGGGCCCTGCCTGTGTGGGCTGTGGCGTGGCAGGGAGGTCCAGGGCAGCTGAAGGACGGGATCGGTTCGGGCTCCGGCCTCGCGGGCCTGCTTCAGCAAACCGGCGGAGGAACTCAGGCAGATGTGGGCCTGGCGTAGAACGTCGGGCTGGCTGAGCCAGTGCTGATTCAGAAGATGCAGGGCTACCGGGATGCCGAGAGCTCCGGCGGCTGCCAGCACTTTTTTGGCGATAGGGCCGCTGGTCAGCAGATGAATCAACGCGGGCCGCCTCCTGCGGAGCTGGCGCACCAGCTCCTCTTTCCCAAAGCAGGATTGCGGCAGCTGCCGCATGGCGATTGGGGTGGAGGAATCGGCGTGAGCGGCTTCCAGCAGATCCGCCGCCAGGCGTGAGGCAGCGCCGATTCCAGCGGCCTCCTGCGGATCCCCCACCAGCAGAACCTGCAGTGGTTCGGGTTGCTGGAGCCGCAGGAGGGGGTCCCATAGCGCCTTCGCCTGCCGGGCAGCGAGGCTTGCCTGGGCATGGAGCCATGCTCTCCTCACCATGGCCTTTCGTTGGCGGGGGTGCTTCAGCAAAAATTCAATCTGATTGATCCAGTCCTGTTGGCCGCGGGAGAAGCGGGTGTGGACGCCATGCTCCAGCAGTTCCGTGCAGCTGCGGATCGGGCTGATCACCGTGGCAAGGCCCATCAGGCTGCATTCCATCCAGCGGTTGGGGCTCTTGGCATCGGTGAAGGCACCTTGTTCAAGCACCATCAGGCCGATGTCCGCTTCGGCGAGACGCTTGAGGTAGGTGTCGTAATCGCAATGGCCGCGGCAGCGAATCCGTGCGGTAAAGGGTTCCAGCAGCAGCGGCAGCGGCACACTGCCCAGCAGATCAAGGCGCAGCCTCCGGTGCCGCTGAAGCAGCTGTGCCAGCGCTGGTGCCAGCACCTCATGCCAGGCCTGCAGGTGAGGGGTGCTGGCACTGGCCACCACCAACCGCAGGCGGCCCAGGGTCTGACGGAGCGGGCGCTTACGCGGACGCCTTGAGGCCGCCTGGAGTGAATCCGGAATCAGATTGGGCCAGACCGTGATCGCTGCTGGATCTCTGCCGGCTTTCCGCTCGAAGGCTCTCCAGCGGTCCGCCAGCTCGTTGGTGCTGAACAACAGCTGATCGGCAGCGCGCAGGCTGGCCTGCAGCTGCGGCAGGGTGGCCTGGATGCAGCGGTGTTGTTCCGGCCGGATGCTGCCCGCATAGCTGGCCAGGGGTGGGGGGGCCTGCTCCGGATCAAAGAGCAGATCATCGAGGTCCACCAGCACCGGGATCCCCTGGCGTCTCGCTGCGGCGATCAGGGCCATCACGGCTGGAGCAGCTGCAAGACGGTGGAGCAGCAGGCCGTCCACATCGAACAGCAGAGCTTCAGGATCAGGGTTCAGCTCCAATTCCTTCAGATCCAGCAGCTGGGCGTCGCAGCCAAGGGCCTGCAGTTGCTGTCGTTTCTGCTCCACCCGGTAGAGCCAGCACTGGCTCAGGGCTCGGTTGCCGCAGATCAGCCAGTGGCGCCGGGGGCCGGGACGCACTGGTGCGGGCTTCGGCAGCGCCTCCAGCCAGGTTTCGCTGATGCGCCGGTTGAACTGCAGGGCCCGGGCCTGAAGCTCCGGGGCGGGATGCAGCACCATCTCAGCGCTGATCGCATCCAGATCAAGACCGGGATCATCGGCCTGGGGTGAGCTCCGTCTCCAGTAGCTCTGTTGCGGCAGAGATAGTGCTGCGCTGCCGAGGGCCTGCAGCCAGGCGCGGGCGTCCGAATGCCAGCCAGCGCTGATCAATCCAGCGGTGATCATCCGCCACTCCTCCAGCAGATCCTCGGGTAGCCCGCCCTGTTGGATTGCTTGGGCCACCAGGGCAGTGGCCTCCAGGCTTGAGGCGGCTTCACGGACCCTGGCGCGCCAGAACAGGCCGATGAGTACAGGAGCGGTGATGCCTTGCTCGATGCAGGGTTCCGCCAGGAGTCGAGCACGGCTGGGTTCCCCCAGGGCCAGCAACACCCGTGCCAGCTCACCACGGACCTCCACGGCTTCAGGGTGTCGCTGATGCAGGCTGACCAGCAGCTGCTGTGCATCCAGCCAGCGGCGCTCAAGGATCAGCCGACGTGCCAGATCAACGTCTTGCTGCCATGCCGGTGGGGGGGCCTCGCCTGGATCCTGGGACATGACCTTGTCGCAAGATTGGATAAAGCCTGACAGAGATTTCGCTTGGCCTTGTGGAGCAAAATTGATGCGATGGAAGCCTCTGCATCCGCTGCTGACGATGCAGCTCTGGCCCTGCAGAGCGAGGCCCTGAGCATCTGCGAGCAGGCGGGTTGGACACCCCGATGCATCGGCAAGCAGACCCATGGAATTGGAGTTCCGGAGATCTACGAGGAACTGCGTTGCCTGCAGAAAGTGCTGGCGGTGCATGTGTCTCAGGCACTGATTGAATGCTGCCGGAGCCATGACCTCTGGACGCCTCTGTTTGAGGATGTGGAGGCACGCATCTGGTTGTTCCTGGGGGACAGAACGCGAGCCGAGGACCGCTGGAGATCACTGCTCCACCATTCCAGTCCAACGTTGCGCGATATCGCCCGAAAGGCTCTTGCTGCCCTGCAGAGCAAGGTGAAGTCTGGGGAGATGCTGGCCACCGAGGTGGAGCAGTCCATTGATCGCGGCCAGTGGCAGCGCGTTGAGGAGCTGCTGTTGGACGCGTTGCTTGCGGAGCAGCCGTTGCCCAACCTCGACAGGATCCTGGAATCCACGGCGATGCGATGGAACATGCCTGATCACTTCCCCTGGGATCGCGGCATCTACAACCATCAGTTCATTCTCGATCTCTGGGAGCATCAGCTCACAGCCTGGGAGGCTGCTGATGCTCGTTGAGTCTTCAAATACAACACCAGGCGCGTATCGCCTGGTGACGGTGATGGCGGGTTATTCCCATTCGGATCGCTTGTCTCTGGTGACCGAACGCTGGATCCGTGCCCTGCGTGCCGTCAGCGACCAGCTGGTGCTGGTGTTCGACCAGGATCGGCTGGCTTCGCTGGAAGCCAGCTGCGAGGGGGATGACCGTATTCATTTGATGATGGAACGGCACGGGGCCTACGACTTCGGTTCCTATCAGCGGGGGTTGCGGTTGGTTCGCCAGCTGGGGCTGTTGGATCACGCATCCCATCTGCTGCTCTGCAACGACAGCGTCGCTGGTCCGATGACAGATCTCAGTGCTGTGATCAGCCAGATGGTCGAGGCGTCAGTGGGTGAGCCGTCGGAAGTTGATGAGTCACTGCCTGTCTGGGGCTTGTCGGACTGCGAGCTGTATTCCCCCCATCTGCAGAGCTACTTCCTGCTGATGGAGAAGGAGGTTGCTCAACAGCCGAGCATTGTCGAATTCTTCGAAGGCGTTGTTCCTCAGCCCAGCCGGCACGATGTGATTCAGGCCTATGAGCTGGGTTTCTCCAGATTGCTGGCCCGCCTGGGTTTGAAGTGGAAAGCCTGGTTGCCAATCACCGAGATGGCGGACCCCCGTAACGGTGAACGGATGGGGAATTCCACGGCTTATCCGATCTGCTCCCTCGAGGCCGGCTCTCCTGTTGTGAAACTGCGGGCCCTCAAGGACTATGCGGCCAACATGGATGGCCTTGGCCGCACCTGCAGGCTGCTTGCACAGCAGCAGCCAGAGCTTTGGGATCAGCTCTGGGACTCCAGCCCCCATCGCCGCCTGTGGCAGGAAGCGATCCGTGTGGCGGTTCTGCTCACTGATGCAGATTTGCCTCTGCTGGAGCAGCGGGTTGACTGGATTGAGGATCATCCCCATCCCAGTCTCAAGGCTTTGGTGGCGGTGTCGTTCAACCGGATTGCCCTGCGTGCTGAGCTCATACGCCGGTTCAAGAGTGCACTTGAGGATGGTGTATTGAGCATTCTGATTTGTGATTCCGAGCCTGGGTCTACCCAGACGCTGTTGCAGCTTCTGGCCGGGGCCGGCACCGACTGGGTGGTGGCTTCAAATGCTGCTCTATGGAGTAGCCGGGCCGGCTTGCAGCTGCAACTGAGACGGCTTGCATGCAATCTGCAGTGGCGGCTGGTTCCGGGACGGCCGACGCTGCGTTGGCGAGAAGATTGTTTTACCGGAGAGGGCTTGGAGGCGCTGATGGGTGACCTGGCCGATCTCAATCCAGATGGTTGAGAAGTTAGTGCTGCGATATCTGCTTCCGGCCTTTCTGACTGAATTGGAGAGTGATGGTGTTGTCTGCGATGACTTGAAGAGTGAATTAACCAGTGAGCCGCAAATCGAATGGGCGAGTGAGGAGGAGTGCCTTTTTGCTGTGTTACGGCAGGCGATTAGCTTTCATATTCGCGGCGAACTGAATTTCACTCTGCGTTTGTTGCAGTGGCTGAGGGATAACGGGCCTGCCCATGCGTTGGTGATGGATAACCTAATTCGAGTGCTAGTGG
>Ga0163109_10004334_pt1 | contig 10788 bp, 5 predicted proteins | sample CRUFie1St13metaG_FD_108704 | JGI IMG/M metagenome (GOLD analysis project Ga0163109, IMG submission 108704) | Marine microbial communities from the Costa Rica Dome - CRUD Field 142mm St13 metaG | ecosystem: Environmental > Aquatic > Marine > Oceanic > Photic zone | place: Costa Rica: the Eastern... | reverse complement strand
TGTTAATTTGGAGAAACCTCTTTTTTTTCCGGAGGCATAATCTTGGAATTATTCTCTCGGCTGCTATTTGCTCAGTCGTGTTGACCGGAGCTTTGACCATCGGTGATTCGGTTCGCTCCACTTTGCGAACTTTAGCAGAAAAGAGAATCGGCAAAGGAGATGTCGCGATGCTTTCTCCGGATGGATTTTTTGAAGAGGACTTGGCAGACCGGGTACATTCAAACTTGGATGATAAGGAAAGCGTGGTCGCCCCGATTGCGCTCTCCAGGGGTACGATCACATCGCCTGATGGATCTGTGCGTGTTCCAAATGTTCAGGTACTCGGAGTAGATGAGAGGTTCTGGAAGCTTGCACCTGACTTTTCTCATACTCCTATGGGCACTTGGTCGATGAAAAAAGAATTTCGTGAGTGGGGACCTAAAGTATTTTTCGTAAATGAGCGACTGGACCAAAGATTAAAGAAAGAAATTGGTTCTCGGCTGATCTTAAGGATGGAGGAACCAAGTTTATTTTCAAGAGACGCACCTCTTTCCGGTGAGCGGGATAATAAATTTGTCACGATGAACAATGAGTTGGGGGGAGTTATTCCTGCTGAAGGGTTTGGCCATTTCGGTTTACAGGGAAACCAGAGAGAACCGCTTACAGTCTTTGTTTCGTTAGATGCTCTACAAAATAAGTTATTCCGCTCTTTCGATGAGACTTCTGATAACAAGCAATTTGCGAATTTTCTGTTGATGGGAAAGAGCGGCGACGGTGAGATTGATTTGCTTGAGGCTCAAAAAGCCATGAATGGTAGCTGGACTCTGACTGATGCAGGAATCGAAATTAAGAACCTTCAAAATACGAATGAATGGAGTATACGCACAAGACAGGTCTTTCTGTCTGATGGGTTGGTTGAAAAAGCAAAAATTTTGACAGCAAATTCTTCTGGAGTTTTGACCTACCTCGTAAACTCGATTCAAACAAGATCTGAAGATAACAAGACATCCTTGATTCCCTATTCAATGATGAGTGCTGTCGAACCCAGTAAGATTGAATTTCTCGGCGAGGGGTGGAAAGACGATCAAATTGCTTTGAACCGATGGGCTGCAGACGATCTGAACCTGACACTCGGTGATCGCGTAAGCGTAAGTTTTTACACAGTAGGAGAGAGGCGAAAGCTAATTGAAAAATCCAAGGATTTTATTTTCAAAAAGATTTTACCGATGCCTTCTCCTGTAGGAGAGGGAGAGCAAAGTGATTGGACACCACGATTTCCTGGACTATCGGATGCGGATTCATGCGGAGAATGGGACACAGGTGTACCGATTGTTCATGAAGTCAGAGATCGGGATGAAGATTACTGGGACAAGTATCGCGGTGAGCCCAAGGGTTTTGTTTCTCTGAAAGCAGGCAAGAAAATGTGGGGCAACCGATGGGGATCACTCACAGGTTTGAGGGTCGAGAAAAAAGAATTTTCCGAAAGTGAGCTCGCTGTTCAGTTAAGGCAAAACCTAGATGCGGATGATGCGGGTCTTATTCTTCACGGACTTCGTGCGGATGCGAAAGAAGCAGTTGAATCCCCAGTAGACTTTGGTCAATTATTCATGGGGTTTAGTTTTTTCGTGATTGTCGCGGTACTGGCGATTACAGGGATGCTATTTACTTTTTCAATGGAGCAAAGAAGCAGGCAAATCGGGTTGTTGCGTGCTTTGGGGTGGAAATCCCGAAAAATCAAATTTGTATTTTGGAGTGAAGGCTTTTTGGCTGGGCTAATCGGATCTATTATTGGGGTGTTTCTTGCATCATTCTATGGAAAGGTAATTCTTCAATTGCTTGGCGGCGAATGGAGTGGGGCGGTCTCGGGAGCAAGTTTTGGTTACGATGCCACATCCACTTCCATGATTATCGGTGGTGGATCCTCGAGTCTTATTTGTTTTCTTTCCATGATCTGGTCGACCCGAAAATTATTTAGGCGTGAACCAAGAGAACTTTTACAATCTGGTAGCTATGGAATTCAGGAATATCAGTTCTCGTATGTTTCAAGGAAATGGCATAAATGGGTTGGGCTTGGATGTTTTGCCTCTTCTTTTTGCTTAGCCTGGGTAGTTGGCTTGAATAGCCCTGAGGCATCCATGTCTTTCTTTGGTGCAGGAGGCATGCTACTCATTGGAGGTCTTTTCCTTTTTCGGGCAAGACTCGGAAAAGCGGGCGGGGAGGAAAATGTCATTACCAAAATAGCCCAGCTTGAACGGAGAAATCTGGGCAGAAGAGCTGGCCGGGCTTTGGTGACTGCCGGGTCGATGGCAGCAGGAGCTTTTCTGGTCGTGAGTACAGGTGCTTTTCGTAAATCAGCAGAAGTATCCGCTGAAAGTTTTGATTCAGGAACTGGCGGATTTTCTTTTTGGGGAGAATCGGCTTCGCCAATTTACGATGACTTAAATAGTAGAGAAGCCAGTGAGCTTTTTGATTTAAATGATACTCTTTTATTATCTTCAAGGGTCATACCGCTTCGGGTTCGAGAAGGAGATGATGCGAGTTGCCTGAACCTAAACAAGGCCTTGCGCCCAAGAATTTACGGCGTGAAAGCTAGTGATTTTAAGAATAGATTTTCTTTTGCGGAGGGTAACTGGAATAGTCTCAACGAAGTTTTAGAAGGAAATACCGTGCCTGCTTTGGTTGATCAGAATACCATGATGTGGGCTTTGAAAATGGGATTAGGAGATCGCCTTCAGTATATGGATGGAGAGGGTAGACCGTTTGAAATCAAACTGGTTGGGGCCCTTAAGGGATCGATGCTGCAGGGAGCTCTCTTTATAAGTGAAGAAAATTTTCTTAGTAAATTCAAACAGCAGGGTGGGTATCGTAGTTTTATGATTTCAGGGAAAATAGACGGTGCCCGTCGACTCGCGAAACACTTGGAGGATCGACTGCAGCAGCATGGAATTGAATTTCGTGAGTCCAAGGAAAGGTTGTCTGAACTGCAAGAAGTGGAAAATACATACCTTTCGATTTTTCAGGGCTTGGGTGGCCTTGGTATGCTGATAGGGACTTGTGGGTTAGGCTTGGTGGTGACCCGTAATCTGGTTGAACGAGGTCAGGAGATCGCCTTATTTGAAGCTCTCGGGTTTCAGTTTAATAGGATTAAGCAATCAGCGCTCACTGAACACCTACAATTGGCCGTTTGGGGAATCATTATTGGGTCGTCTTCAGCACTTGTTGGTATTGCACCTGCTTTATTTGGTAATGTCCTCGATAAACCGAGTATGAGTTTTGTTTGGTTTTTTGCCGCACTTGCCTTGCTCTCTTTTTTGTGGGTTTTCCTCGCCGTTTTCTTGACCTTACGAAAAAGCCAGCTTCACTTATTGAAGAATGAATAAGGACTCAAATTCTCTTTTTTGGATTGGTTTCATCCGGACACTTTTAGGCTTTCTTTTACTCATAGGCTTCTCTGGTTGCTTGCATCAACAAATCAACAATAAACCAAACCTTCCAGGTAAGATTGATCAGGCTACTGAAAAGAGCTGGAATGTAGAATTCAGCGAGAATTTTTCCGAAATAGGAATTGGAGAAGAACCCGATAGCTTATTTATTCTTGATGGAGCCTATTCAGTCCAACAAGGGGTGGGTGGTGAAAAAAACCTTAAGTTACCGGGAGCACCAATGGGAGATTTTGGATTACTTTTTGGACCGCGAGAAAAGGAAAAAAACCTGGAGTTAAGCTTTTGCTTTTTCGCGAGCAAAAAAGGTCGTCGAATGCCATCCATCGCGGCAAGTATTGGAGGCATACGTGGATATCGTTTACGACTTAACCCGGCCGCTAGGAATATTGTTCTTTCGTTAGATGAAACCGTGCTTGAAGAACTTCCGTTTTCTTGGGAAGGAGACCAATGGTGGCAGGTCCGCTTTCAGGCAAAGGTTGCAGATTCAAATCAGTCTACTCGGTTACAATTCAAACTTTGGCCAAAACGGCAAAAAGAACCTGTAGATTGGAATTTGAGTGAGATATTCGAATTTGAGTATGTTGGGGGTAAATGCGCTTTGTGGGGCTATCCGTACTCAAGCATGCCAATTTTCTTTGATGATCTTGTAATTCGTTCGAACTAGAGATAAATCATTTAACAAAATTCTAGCGATATTTTGAGGATATCAGTCCGTGGTTTTAATTAAGTAAGAGAAAGTTTTCTCAATGCCATACCAGTTACTGAAATTTCAAAAATTAAAAGCTTACTTGGCATTCCTAATGTTGGGATCCAATGCATTTCCGGAAAAAGAAAACCTCTTCTTTTCCGATAAAGTGTTACCTCTATTAGAAGAATATTGTTTCGACTGTCATGGTGAAGGCGCCAAGAAGGGTGACTTTGCCATGGACGAGCTTATAAGTCTGGGAAATTTTGAAAAGCATTCCAATCGGTGGGACCGGGTTTGGAAGAATTTATACAACCGGAATATGCCGCCAGCTAATGTGCCGCAACCATTTGACTCAGAGGTTACCATCGTTCTTTCTTGGATCGAGAAGGCTTCATTTAGTCATAATTCTAATCAATATGACCCTGGCCATGTGGTTCTAAGAAGATTGAACCGAATAGAATATGAAAATACTGTGGAGGATATTTTTGGAGTCGATATTGACGCTCAAGAATATTTTCCTGCAGACGATACCGGGTACGGTTTTGATACAATTGGCGAAGTGCTTACGCTTTCTCCTCTCTTGATGGAAAAGTATTTGCGGATGGCGGAAATTGTTATGGAGAAAGCATTAGGGCCTGCGGATGATCTAGGTAAGACATATATTTTTGAGGCAGACGATTTAATTGGTGGCAGCAGTAGCGGGAATATGCGTGTCTTATCATCTAGGGGGAGTGTCACCCTGTCGCTACCTTTTTCTAAGGACGGGGTGTACAAGGTTAAGATTTCGGCGGCCGCAAGTCGGGCAGGAAATGAATTTGCCAACATGATTGTCGGTTTGAATGGGAAAACAATTGAAGAATTCTCGGTTGATGCTGAATACCCCAACTCGAAAACCTACTCACTCGACTTTTCAGCAAATGTTTCCCCTAATAACGAGATTTCACTTACTTTTCCCAACGACTTTTATGACCCCCAGAATAAAAACCCAAAAAGGAGAGATAGAAATCTTTATATCGATAAGGTAGAAATTTTGGAGCCGGCTGGCGTCTCGTACTCTGTAAAAAAGACCCGCTCTCACCTTTTTGATGAATGGAAATCAAATCAGATTGGGGATGAAGTCGCCAAAAACTCTCTCCAGAAATGGCTTCCGAGAATCTATCGAAACCCTTTAAGTACGGAAGAGTTTTCAAGGCACGATGTCTTTTATTTGGAAATGAGAAAGAGAGGAATAACCCCTTTGGAGTCTCTCAGGCATGTCTTTAAAGCCGCCCTTGTCTCCCCGAGTTTTCTTTTTCGAGAGGAAGGAAAGTCTAAGATTAAAAATTCTTCCAACTTAAAATTACTTGATGAGTATGCATTGGCTCATCGCATGTCTTATTTTTTATGGAGTTCGATACCTGATGATCGCCTCTGGAACATGGCAAAGCAGGGGAGTTTGAGAGCTAATTTACGGGAGGAATTTCAACGCATGTTAGACAATCCGAAAATTGAGCAATTTGTAACCAACTTTTGCGGGCAATGGTTGCAGCTTAGGGATTTGAATTTGGCTAGCCCAAATCCGGATCAGTTTCCCTCATTTAATAAAGAGGTTGGTCAATTAATGATTTTGGAAACTGAGGAGTTTTTTAAACACTTATTAACTGAAAATCTACCTTTGGGGCTTTTATTGGGAGCAGATTTTTCAATGATTAATGATAAACTTGCCGATTATTACGGGATTGATGGAAGTTTTGATGAGAACTTTCGAAAAGTGATATTTAAAGGAGAAGATTCGAAGAGGCGGGGAGGCTTACTAACGCATGGTTCTATTCTGACGATTACTTCTAATCCCACAAGGACATCTCCTGTCAAAAGAGGAAAGTGGGTTTTGGATAATTTGTTGGCCGCACCACCAAGGGATCCCCCACCAGGGGTAACTGAACTAGAAGAGCCTCATGATGCAAATGAAAAACCCGTCAGTTTTAGGGAGCAGATGGCGAGTCATTCCAAAAATCCAACCTGTTATTCTTGCCATGCTAGTATGGACAATTTGGGCTATGCGATGGATAATTTTAATGCAGTAGGTAAATGGCGAGATCAAGAGGATGGAAAATCACTAGATGTATCTGGGAAACTCAGTTCTGGAGAAAAATTCAATGGAGTCCATGAGCTGCAAAACTTTTTGAAACTTAATAAAAGCAATGCGATCCGTCGTTGTCTTACTCAAAAATTATTTGTTTATGGGTTGGGTCGCGGGCTTACTTTCAAAGATCGAGCCGCTGTGGATGAGGTTATCAAGATTGGAGAAAGTGAAGAGATTAAGCTAGCGGACCTACTATTTAAAGTCATCCAAAGCCAACCTTTTCAGTATGCTCGATAAGAAGATTTGATTAATTAGTCCTAAATTAGTAAGTTTTAACTATAAAATTGATATGATTTCATCCAAAATTACTCGAAGATCAATCTTGCGTGGTTTGGGAGTTTCCTTGGCTATTCCCTCCTTGGAATCATCTGCAATAGGCAGATCTTCTAGCATTCCATTGCGTATGGGATTTACCTACATACCCAACGGAGTAATAATGGATGAATGGAGACCCAAAGAAACGGGCCCATTAAAATCTCTACCCAATAGTCTAAGTCCACTCCAAAAACATTCAGCAGATTTTCAAGTAATCAGTGGTTTGAATCATACCAAAGCATATGCAAATGGAGATGGTGGGGGAGATCATGCTCGGGCCAACGCTACATTCCTAACGGGATGTCAGGCCAGAAAGACTGCGGGCAAAGATATCAAAGTGGGAGTATCAGTAGACCAAATTGCAGCCGATGCTATTGGAGATAGAACTAAACTTCGATCTCTGGAGCTTAGTTGTGATGGTGTAAGGAGATCAGGAAAATGTGATTCTGGATATAGTTGTGCTTATCAGTATAATCTTTCATGGAAAACAGAGTCCATGCCGATGGTGCCGGAGTCCAATCCCCGCTTGGTATTTGAACGACTTTTTGGAAATGCTTCATCGCCCACAGATCGTGAGGGGCAACTAAAAAGAAGGGCACTAAATAAAAGTATTTTGGATTTTGCCCTCGAAGGGGCCAGAAAATTTAACAAACGTCTAAGTAAGTTAGATCAGGAAAAACTCAGCGAGTACTTCACCAGTGTTCGTGAACTTGAACAGAGAATAGAGAGAGAAGAAAAAAATTGGGAAAAATTACCAGAGCTCGAAACACCTGTTGGTATACCTGATAATTACCGTTCACATTTACGCCTCATGTTTGACATGATGATTCTTGCATTCCAAAGCGACTCTACTCGAATCAGTTCTTTCTTGTTAGCTCATGATGGAAGTAATCGTAGTTTCCGAGATATTGGAGTGCCAGAAGGTCACCACTCTCTTTCTCATCACAAGAATGACCCTGAAAAAATAAAAAAACTCGCTAAGATTGATCACTTCTATTCCGAACAATTTGCATATTTCATTGATAAACTTTCGACCACCCAAGAGATAGATGGTAGCCGGCTACTTGACCACTGTATGATTGTTTTTGGAGGTGGAATAAGTGATGGCAACCGACATAGACATTCCGATCTCCCTGTTCTTCTTGCGGGCGGTTCTTCTCGCGGAATTACTACCGGACGCCATGTTGATTTTCAGGGTGTTCCAATGACTAACTTATATCTTGGGATATTGGATCGTGCGGGTGTACAAGCTTCACAAGTAGGAGATAGCACCGGGGTCATTAAGGATCTTTAAAACTACTCAATAAACCCAATATTTTCTGGCATGATTTGCTTCTGAACAAACTCTTGCCAATTGGGGTGTATTTAAAATAGAAGAGGAGTTTGCCCATGAACTCCTTTAGTAGAGTATTCTTCTTCTCCCTGGGAACAGTAATGTTTCTAGTGCTAGGTATTTTTTGGGTAGGTTTAGCTTTTGATTTTTCAGCTTTGGAAAATTTCCTAGTCAATCTCTGTTATTCCTATTTCATCGGATTTACAATTCCTCAGTTATTGGGCTCTGCAAGTGGAGACTCAATAGTAGAGCAGGTTTTCCGATTAAAGGTGATATGTACAGTATGCGTGGTGCTTTATGGTGGCTTTTTATTTTATGTAGGCACACTGAAATCCAAGAGATTAAAGCTTCAGTGCCTTTACCTTTCACTCGTTATACCTTTAGTTACTTTCCTTTCATATCTTTGGCTAAAGGTAATTTATGAAGATCATATTCTCTCTCGAGCACAAAAGATAGAGCTCTCGCAATTTACAATTTTCTCTCTTGTTACTGTTGTTTTATTACTTTTATTAAGCTTAAAGAAAGAGAAAACATTAGCCCCCAAAGCTGTTTCGATTCAAATACCAACTGCGGATGACCTGAAGAAAGATATGCAAGATACCTCAGTTAGTGCTGATGTAGATCAAATAAATATTGATGATGATAAAAAAGGGATTGATGAGGAGTTGGAAAAAACTACTTCGAATGAACAAACTAAAAAAGAGATTATAAATGAAGTAGTTGACGAGAGTGCTGGCGACTTACCTCCACCATCCGGGGAAGAGAGCACGCAAGCTTCAGTAGCAGATGATGAAGAGTTACCACCTCCATCGATGGATGAACTACCTGCTGAATTAGCTGAATTGAAAGAGGGGAGTGAGAACAATGAGAGTGCTGGCGATTTACCTTCATCACCCGGGGAAGAGAGCGCGCAAGCTTCAGTAGCAGGTGATGAAGAGTTACCACCTCCATCGATGGATGAACTACCTGCTGAATTAGCTAAGTTGAAAGAGGATAGAGGAGATGAGGACTCGGAAATTGAAAATCATGAAATAGACAAAGAAAGTAATGCTACATGAGATTCATTTTAGGAATATTAATTTTTTGCTTATCAGTCTTCGCGTTTTTTCTTTTCGAAGGCATATGCTTCAGAATGGTTGAGAAGTATGCAAACTTTCGCCTCGAAAGTAGCTGGGGCTCAAAAAAATCTGAGAATATAAACAAATTTTTGAAGATTTTACCCTTAAGTCATTTTGCAAAGACACCCAGTAATAACAGCGAGGTGGAGTTTTCCATGTTTAAAGCTTTAGAGGAAGACAAGTATGCTTGTGAAATTATGAGTTTTGGCAGACCCCACAGAGATCATTTTATCGACTTTGTTAATGATCCTGAACCCCTCAGGAAGTCATACAGGATTATAGACATTAATCACATTCGAGGATTATTTCTACCAGGGCTCAAGAGGTTTCCAACGGATGAAGAGGTGGCTAAAGGATGGGCTGGTCGGCAGAGAGACCAGATGGAGTATGCAAAAGCCTTATTTGTAGATATCAAACCAGCACCTTTGTCCTTAGAAAAATCCTTCTCAGAGCAAAGAAATTACGATTTTTTTCTGGATCAAGGCATAGCCTGCCTTTCTCTTCCAGTGAGGAGTAAGGACAGTCTTATAAATGATCTTCGCCTGCTTAGGAAAAGTTACCCCGCAGTATGTCAAAAAATCATTTGTAGGGCATACGGGCGGGAAGCCGAAATGCTTCTTACCAGTTGTTCAAATAACCCCTTTTTAGTCAATATGATCATCGTCGATTCACCAGCCGGACATGCAGAGGTGCCTCAGGTTGAGAGTGCCCCTTGGTTTTATTGTACTTTGGGTGAGGAAGAAATGAAAAATACGGCTCTTGTTGATGGTTTGTTGGGATGGGTTGCCGCTGCTCGTGATTCTAATTATGTTTATCCATCAAAAATTGGAGGCTTAATGAGAATTCGAGATAACTTCTCTACTCAAAGTTTAGTCTCTTTTCACATTCCCCTGATCAGGGAATGTTTAAGTTTTTATGAAAGCTTGGAGGAAGATAAGTTACGCTCATTTGCAATAAAAGAAGCGGAACAAATTGAACCAACTTTTCAAAGACAACCTAAAGTTTCAATTAGCGAAGAAGTTCCAGAACAACTTGATTTTTCTACAGTTAGCACTTTGCAGGCAGAATTGCCGAAAATTGATATGGAGAACTCACAGGCGTTCGATTGTAAGATGGTCCGAGAATATCGTGCTTTGCACGCTGATGACCCTAGTGTGTTTCTTGCAAATAACAGAGACCTAATTCTAAAGATTGGAACTAATTTTGAAGAGATGGGCAAGGAGGTGCTTTTGGAAGTAGGGGAAAAGGACCCGCTTTTTTATCAATTCTACCAGTCTCTAAAAATCATCCAAGCTCAATCGATTGAAGTCTTACAAGTACCCTAAATAAAACGGGTTACTCCAGGTGTAGGAGGAGCAGGTACTTCCAAAGATCTATTCCAATCATAATGAGAGGGGGTCAAATCTTCCTTAGAATTGAGTGCTTGCTGATATGTGATTTTCTGTCCTGTGTATGCAACCATTCTTCCCAATATGGCAACCATTGAGCTATGTGCTGCTTTTTCTCCGTCATTGAAAGGCTTTCCAGCACGAATGGATGAGAATAATTCATCGTGCTCTGACTGATACATGTCATTATTTTTACCACGGTAACGCCATGAATTATCGCCTGCGATGATCGTATGTCGATTTTTGGCAGAGCAAGTTCCTTTTGTTCCGTATAGTTCAACCTCATAACTGCCAACAGTACCATTTTGCTGCCGAGAAAAATGATACCCTTTAGCACCGTTTTCCCATTCGAAAACACAAGCAAAATGATCGTAGATGTTTCCATATTTGTCAGGGTCGTCA
>Ga0163109_10004333_pt1 | contig 10788 bp, 9 predicted proteins | sample CRUFie1St13metaG_FD_108704 | JGI IMG/M metagenome (GOLD analysis project Ga0163109, IMG submission 108704) | Marine microbial communities from the Costa Rica Dome - CRUD Field 142mm St13 metaG | ecosystem: Environmental > Aquatic > Marine > Oceanic > Photic zone | place: Costa Rica: the Eastern... | reverse complement strand
TATGTTCCCAGCAATCCATAATAATAACTGGATAAATACCTGTCATTACATTTAAACTGTGCAAGTCAATAACTGTATTAACAAATCTTTGCAAGTGAGTATTATATGCAGTTATTGCCCAGCCGTTTCTAGCTGATAGACAGCATGCAACAAAATCTTCTTGCCAGGCGTCAAAGCTTCCAAAATCTCTTGCGAGCCTCATATAAGACAAAGAGTCAACAGAAATATTACTACTTAAATCACTAATATTTTCAAAATATAAACCGTGAAGAAAAGCTGCATTATGGTTGTATGTCTCATCTATTTTAAGAGATCGAAAAGCTGACATGTTTAAATTTGCAGAAGATTTGTCAACTCCATCTAAGCTTGCAGAAATTTTATTTAATGTCTCTACATAACCTTCTAAAAGTTGTTGGTGTGCTTTTTTAGTTTTCGAAGAAAGAAGCTCAGTTTGCAAGTTAAAACTTCCAACTTGTGTTACGTATGCTTCGTTAAGATTTTTTGCTTTTTTCTTTTGACGACTACTGACGCCTTTTTCTTGCAAAGTGTCATTTACAGCTTTACTAATTATATCTTCCAATTTGTTCATAGCGTAAAGTCCTTATCTAATTCTTTTAATGTTATGACTACTCTTCCGTTTACTTCTTCGTACGATTCTATGCTTTGTGCATCTGCGTTTATACCAAAACTTTTTTTAGTCTTAGCTTTCGGGTTTGGTTTAATTATTTCTCCACTTTTCATAGGATTACGCTTTTTATCGTCATTTTTATTCTTGTCTTCTTTTTCGTTTTCTTCGCTTTCATTAACTTCTAATGAACTATAAGATTGATTTAAATTATCTTCTCTAGCATCATTCATAGGTGCTGAAGATGTTTGCATTTTTAAATTTGGATCTTCATTTCCAGGAGGTATTAAATGAACTAATATCTCACCAGATTCTGATTCTTCAAGCTTATCTATTACAAAAACATTACCTGCTCTATCTTTAACTTTTAAACCGTTAGCATTTTGAACTAACTCACCATCTTCTTGACTATGCTTAGCTTTAGTTTCAACTTCGCCAAGGTAGTAATTTATTCTTTTATCGTATTCTTCTTTTAATAGCTTTAGCATTAACTCACTATCAAGTTTCATTATCTTAATCTCCTAGTATACACACTAATTATAGAAGTGCTACTCAATTATTAAAGTTTAATTCGCTATATGATGTTTCAAATAAAAGACTTGATAAACTATTTTTATAGTAAATACTTTTACTTTCTGTAGTTACATCTTGCGATAATTTCTGTACTGTAGGTTTTATATTTTTGACTAGCTCAACTGCGTGCTTAGTTTCAGCTTCTTTAAAAGAAGTTATAGACTCAATGAATTTATAAACTTCTGTAACTTTTTGTTCGTAAATTAAACTAAATAGTACTTGCTTTACTATTTCTAAAAGACTTTTATTAAAACCTGCAATATCTTTAACACCATACGACTTCATCATTTGTTTAAAGCTGTCACTATCTAAATCCTTAAGACTTGGTATCGCAATTAGCTCAATTAAATCATCACCTGAAACATCTGCTCTTTCTTTATCCTCTTCTTTTAATTCTTTTTTGCTTTTGTAAACTAAAATATTTTCATTGTTTTTAATTGATTTACTAATTTCTGATTCTTTAGGTTTAATGCCTAATGCTTCCAATAATAATTTTTGAAACGATACTAAAGCTTCAATCTGACTTTCTGATATTTTTCTCATTGACATGTTTGTCATTTCGTTTTTCACGAGGTCCTCAGGAACACCCATCATTTCAGAAGCTGCAGCCATTGCCTCATCTTCAGATGAATCTTTATTTTCTTCTAAGTATTTTGAGGTTCTATTCATCCATTTACTAGGCTCTTCTTTTAATTCTTTTATCAACGAAGTAGCTTGTTCTAAATTTCCCATTTTTAATGCTGCAAGTATAGAAGCTTTTATTGCTTTTTCATGAACAGATTTTGCATCAATATCTTGAATTTGTGTTTTGAGCTCTTCAATAACTTCTTTTAAAACGTCTTTGTTGTCAAAGTCAATATCTTTTTGCAGAATATCTTTCTGACCTAACTTGTCTTCTATTTCCATTCCTGCAACTTCATCTATTTCTACCTGAACAAGACTTAAAATTTTATTACTGCCTATAAGAAAATTTCTAAACACTTTTTGCTTTTTCTCGTCAGACGCAATATCGCTAATTTCTGTAAAAGCTAACATTTTTTTACTGCATAATTTTAAAAAGTCTTTAGTCGTAATTTTATAATAATCATCGCTTTCGCTCATGACTCCTTGTTCTGGGTCTTTTTGTTCTTTTTCTAAGCGTTCTTTTATACTCAATATTACTTTAACTAATTTTGTCGATTCATCGTTTATACTTTTAAAGCCTGAATTTTTTGTCTGATCCTTTAACACCACTTCTATTTGTTCATCTAAGGTTTTCGTATTTAAATCTAATTTTCTTTTATAGTTTGAAAAGCCTGTATATGCTCTTAAACCAAGCTTTGCACTTTTTTCTAAAGCAGGTAAAGCTACAGTAACGCCTAACATAAGTGGCATCATTGATATTGCTAAACCACCAACAGCACCTGCACTTGCTAAACCAATGCCAGGAAGACTTCCTAACGCGCCATATGCCATCATACCCTTCATCCCACCCATATAAAATGAACTTACAGAACCAATGGCAGAACCAATCGCGTCAGCTTTTTTTTGTGATTCTTCTGATTTTTCTTCCTCAAAAATATCCTTTTGAATTTCTAGATAAGAAGTATATGCGCTTTTTATAACGTTAAGTGATTTATTTATAATAAAATCACGCTCAATTTTTTGCGATTCTTCATCATCTTTATCAGAAGTCTTGTCAGGTGCAGCAATATTTATAAACTTAAGAACATCTATAGAACGATTTTCTTCATTTAAAAGCTGAGATATTCCGCCTGTATAAACAAATGATTCAAAAACACTCTCGTCAGCTTCAGGCTTTTCCTCACTGCTAGATTCATCTTGATTGTCTTCTTCCTCATGAGGCTTGCCATCACTTTTTCTAGACTCAACTTTGCCTAGCAAACCTTTTATAGCAGTTGAAAAAGTAGTTTGAAGTGCATCCAATTCTTTTTCTGGTTCGACATAGATAAAAGGAAGTTCATTACAGTCTATAATAACGTGACCTTTATCTAGTTTTACCTCATTTGAAAATTCGGGATACAGCGTTTTAAACAAATTGACCTCTTTGTCATCTTCCATCACAGCACCAAAAGCTGGAGCAATAAAAACAACTACATAGTCTTTGTCACCTTTATGCCCAGAAAGAGTCTGCGCGCGACCTTTCTTGTCTTGATAACTGAGCATAAAAGGAATGATTTTATTATCTTGATAAAACTTTATATCTGCAGGATCAACTGCAAGCTTTTGATCGCTTCCTGCTTTCATTTGCGCTGGATTTATAATAGTCTTTCCAATCCCAGGGAGATTTTGAGGTTTTGTTAAAAAGCTCTTTAGGTTAGTTCTATCTATCATTCCTTCTGGATGATCTTCCTTTAGCTTTTCAAGATACACTTTTAATTTTTCTGATTGTTCTTTATCTAAGTTTTCTATATCGTAACTAGAAAACTCTTTTTGCATATTTTTAATATTTCCTTGGTTTTTGATGTTTTGAAGAACTCTTGTCGCAATCTTTTGAATAACTTGATGTGAAATAGATTCTTCACCTATTAAATCACTAATATCTAGTTTGTCACCAAGCTTTTTCTTTTCATCTTCTTCTTCTTTGTCTGGCGCTTCTTCTTCTTTGCCTGATTCATCGTCCTGATTAGGTTTACCACTTTCAGAATTTTCTTCTTCTGTCCCTTGTGAAGAGACATTTTCTTCGTTGAGAAAATTTGCCTTTTTTAAGCTAAATATTTTTAAAGCTTCGTCTATAGATTCACCAGTTAATTCTTCTTCATCTTCATCTTTAGAAGATATTTTATCTGCCACATTTAAAGCTACATCAGTCGCCATTTCTTTACCTTTTTTTACTAATGCTTTACCTGCTTGCTTTCCTACTTCTTTAGCAGCTTTTACTGTAGCTTGTGCAGCAATTTTAGTGCCTGTTGTAACAGCTCTAGCTGTTGCCTTTCCTGCAGAAGCTGCAACTCTAGTACCTGTTGTAACTGCAGCCCCGGCTGCTCTACCTGCTGCAGCACCACCTTTTGCAAGAATGCTTAAAAGTGGAGCTATTTCATCGATTCTACCTGATTCAATTAAATAGTCGATTTCATCACTAGAATATCCATAATTTTCTTTTAACACATGACGAGCTTTCGTAATGTCAATTACAAGATCCTTTGCAGGATCTTTATCTTCAAAAAGCATTTTTGATAAACTATGTTGCATACTTTCCTCTTTATATGTTGTTTTACTATAAATATATATTATTAACAGTAATATTTGCTTTTCTCAATAAATCTACACCTGACATGTCTCTATACGACTCTTTATACACTACTTTTTTTATTCCACTATTAATAATAGCCATCGCACAATTCTCACACGGGCTCAATGTAATATACATAACTTTGTCTTTTGGATTATTATAGTCAAGCTTAAGAAGTGCATTAATCTCAGCATGTAATAACCCACTACACCCAGGTTCTTCAGATTGAGGTACGTTTGACATTCCTTTGGCATTGCCATTATACCCTAAGGAAAGCACTTGTGTATTATCAGACGTAACTATAATAGCACCTACCTTAAATGTAGGGTGATGGCTACGTTGTGCAATTGTTTCTGCCATTTGCATCCATATTTTATCCCATGAAGGCCTATTTATATCTAACATTAAATTACTCCGAGGTTTTATGTCTAATTTACTACTGGAAAACTACATAAAGTATATTATAAAAAAAGAACCGATAAATACGCTACATATTTATGACTTTGATATGACGTTGTATGATCATGATAAAAAAGATTGGATAAGAAATATTGTTGCTGAACTTCAAAACTCTTTAAGAGATCCTCAAACAAGAGTAATACTCTGTACAGCAAGAACAAATAAAGCTGAGTACATTATGTCAACAGAAGAGCTTTTAAATCAAAACAACATGTCATTAAACGATTTTGATCAATGCTATTTTAAGTCTGCATATAGAAAAGAAAAAGTGCCAATATACAAGTCATATGTAGTAATAGACGAAATATGTGCAAATGATAATATAACTCATGTTAAGTTTTGGGATGATAGATCAGATACACTAGAACAAGTTAGAGTTGACTTAAAAAAACACGACAGTAATATCGAGTATACTCCTATTAAATGTTAATGGCCAACAATTCTTTCTTCCAAGACATAATCATTTTTTCTAGCTTTAAACTTTTATTTTTTTCACATGCTTCTTTTAAAGTTATCCTATTCCAAGGAAAAACTTTTCCTGTGTTTGAACCTGAGCTGATCGTATCAATACCTTTTATTGCATATAAATAAATCTTGCTATCTTTAATTTCAACGTTTCTTTTAAATCTTAAAAGTCTTGGCGGCCGGCCTAATTGTGACATTTCTGTATCTTTAACTAAAAGCTCTTTGCTGCTCCAAGGTATCGCAAATTTAATTGCATCTTCTTTGTACGGTGTAACATAAGAATATTTAGTTAAATTGTCAAATCTTTTACTACTTCCATGATAAAATATTCTTTTTTTAATTTCAGGAATGTAATATTGTGGCTTAATTTTAAAAGGTATAAAAACTTGTATGTCATCTCTCGCCCTATCTGCCACTTTTTCTTTACTTTCTTCTTTAAAGTGCCAAAGTTTATAAGCATCTGCAAAACCTTGTATGCCTTTAGAAAATGTTACTTTACCATTAATTGTAACAGCAAATAAACACTTTTCTATTTCCTTAGGTAGCATTTTAAAATAATATGTATATTCACATCTTTGAAGTATTTGATCTGGTCTCGATGTATTGGTTGCATTAAACAAAGAAGCTCTTAAAAAAGAAGTGTTTTTTTCATGATAAGGAAAATATTTTCTTACTTCTTTTTCAATCTCTTTTAGTTTTTCACCTCTAAATATTTTTGAATATCTTTGTGGTCTTAAAACTTTTTTATATTTTTTATCATACAAAGTAAACCAAATATCAGAAGTTAAAAACTTTGTGCCTAAATCTTTAATCTCAAAAGGAACATTTATTTTTTTCAATTTTCTTTCTCTTTAAAAGTAGTATAGTGTTTTGCACATCTTGGCTCGTACATACCAAATGAACCAACCCGTTCTTCAGCTGTTGCGTTATTTATATCAAACATTGCTTCTGTAAAGTAAGCATCTTGATCACACATTGTACATACTGCTGGACAAATTTCAATTTTTGTCGCCCAAGGCATCATATTTTTTATATTCTTGAAAGGTATCTCGTTTGCATCTAATTGAATTGATGACACAATTATATTAACACCTTTGCGATACAAAGAAATCAAAACAGAGTCAATATCCTGAATCATAAAAGCTTCGTCGACAGCAACTATTGTATTTGAATTACACATGTCTTCGTTTACATAACATAGTATTTCTTCTGCGTGGCTTATACAAAAAGCAGGATATGTTGCACCAGTATGTGTGCTAATTGTTTCTTTTGTATATCGATTGTCTTTTTTAGCTTTAAAAGCTATAACTTTACGTCCTTTATATAAGGCTCTATCAATATCAGACATTAATTTTGTTGTTTTTGATCCAAACATTGGGCCAGTGTAAATAATAAATTGTGGGTTCATAAAATTTCTCTAAGGTACTATATGCGCCGATCGAATATTGACTGAAAGATTTATATCAATATCTTCAGGTAAAGACATTTCTTTGGCAGTTTTAACACTAAGTATCTTGAGAAATTCATAATCAGCCCATAAAGTTTTTGATACGTTTGAAGATCTTAGCGTAGCTGATACATTTAATTTATTTTGTCTCCATAAAACGTGAATCATTGATATGCAACTTTCATCTGTATATACAAATCTTCTGCTGTCATGTTTTTGTGCTTGATTATACTCGTTTAGACCTGTAAACTCTCTAAATATTTTATTAAAAAACTCAAACTCAATTTTTTCATAGTACTTTTTTTCTTGAGGAAAGTCTAATACAGTTAAATCCAAATTATTTCTATCAACTTTTTCTTTGCATTGAACATCAACAAGCTCGTTTCTTCCGCTGTTAAACACTAAAGACTTTATTAATTCTTGCCCTGGCATATCATTTAAAGCATTAATAAATTGTAACGACTTGTCAATGTTTGCTTCTAAATCATCTTCTTCTAAAACTAAAACATTAGGATAAGAACCAAAACCCATTTTTGCAATATTTCTAAAATAACTTCTTACTTTTAAGATACTATCGTTATCTTGAAACTCATCACCTCTTATTTCTAGTCTATTAAGAATAGTATTTTCTGATGGTAATAGTAATATGTACAACATGTCAAGTCGTTTAAGATCGTCTAAAATTTTATCAAACCAAAGTGACGCATCTTCTCTTTCGTACATCTTTGCATAAACAAACATAGACATACAACTTCTGTCTTGAATATTATACTTAAAATTAGTTTCTTTATGAAGCCTATTGTATAATGTTGTTTTACCACTACAGTCAGGACCTTCAATATTAATATTAAAAAATCGCATTTTCTTCCTTTTTTATTTATATTATAATCGCAAATAACAAATTTTATTATATTTAAGAATATATTTTAAAGGGAAATATGAATGTTAAATAGCAATCAACTACTTAGAAGTTTTATTGCACAAACTTTACTTGAAAACATAGATCATGAAGAAGAAATTATGAACGACTTTCTTCAGAGTGACATGTATAAAAAGGTATCAAGTTTAATTGAAAACTTACAATTTAAACTGTTAGAATCAAAAGACCCTGAAAATTTGATAAATAGTCCACGTCAAGTTTCAAGGGTACATATGAGTTTAAGTAAATATTTTAGTCACGATGATATTGCTTCGCAAGCCGAGACAATCAGAAGACAAGAAGCTTTACAGCAACTACGACGTGCATCAAACAATAAAGACTTCCACGAAAGAGAAGAAAGCATACATAACTTTCTTGGTATGCTTGGAATTGCTTTAGAAGCTACACCTTTTTTATTTATATTAATTTACTTATTTAATACAAATAATCCTGCCTTACAAGAATGGTGTAGTACTGTAGATGGTGTTACAATGGCAGAAGGATTTATTACATTTATGTCTATGTTTTTGTTTGGCGAAAAACTAAGGTCTACACAAAAGAAAAAAGCTGATTTTCATGATAAAGCTGCTGAGTTTTATTCAGGTGAAGAAAAAGCTGCAAGAGAAAAAGTAAAGAAATACTTAAGTAAAAATGGCAGATTTAAAATAAAAGACAACATTTAAAAACATATTTAAAAACATATTTAAAAACATATTTTAGGAGAAGACAAATATGAAAATTACAGAAAGACGTTTACGCTCAATTATTAGAAGTGTTATTAGAGAGTCACGTGCTGACAAGATGATAGATTATCACGTAGGTCATGGTGATCATCCAGACTATGATCCTGCAGTGGGTCAAGATCGTTCTGAGACGTTGTTTAATATAAGCGGCGATCGTCCTACTGAGACTTATGTTCCTCCTCCAAAAAAATCAATGACTCTACTGGATGCTGGAAGAGCAAACTCATATCTTCAAAAGTATAGTCCATTTAAATCAAGAATACAAGGAAATGTAAGTTGTCAAAGATCTGATGAGATCTTTCCTGATGGCTGGCGCTGTAGTGTTAAACTGTCTGAAGACGGGGGTATTGTGGATGCAATTATTCACATGAGCTTTGACGGCGACATAAAAGTAGAATACGTACGCAATTAATCGAAAGCATTAATCTTTTTAAGTTTAGCAAGGCTTGACGACATACCCCATCCTGCATCATTCTTTACGTCAGCAAGCCATGTACTAAACTCAACACCATCATCTAAGTTACCCCAAACTCTTAACCATCCACTACGGTTGTCTGAGTCAACACATTTCCAACGCATAAATGCCTTGCCATTTTTTGTTGTTTTCTTGATAACTTCTGTAACTGTAAACCAGCCAATTCCTCTTTCACCTGAAGGTATATCAAATACACTATTAATTTGTTTTTCGTTTAACTTTTTCATTAAGCTTGGAGGAAATAACAAATCATCACTTGCATCATTACTGAGTTCAAAATAATTTCTAATTTTTTCTGATCGATTCCAGTCAGAAACAATGCGATATTTTGTCAATAAATCTTCAACAATTGGAACAATCTCTTCATCGTTCTTTTGTGCTCTTTTAACTGCAGTTTTTGTCATTCCCCAATAACCTTTCTTGAGTGTAGTATAGTTATCAAGTATCAAATCATGGAGTTGCTTGTGATTATCCAATTCATCGTTTTTAAACTCGTCAAGAGACTTAAATGCTTCCATCTTTGTTAGTGATGAAAAAGCTGTTTTGTTTAGCTTGGAATGTTTCCATGTTCCTTCTGCATCGTAAAATAGATTATTTAAATTTTTGTATGGTCTATTCGCAAATACTTCTGCAACAGCTTTGTCTCCTACTCCTTTGAGAGATGTTAAAGGAGGAACAAATGCCTGTAGCGTCTGTGAGTATTCCCATTCAGTACCTGAGTGATTTATGTCAATAGCTGCAATCTCATAACCAAAAGATTTAATTTCTGATATTGCTTTTGACATGCCTTTAGGATTACCATTTTCAGATTGAAGAATTGTTGCTAGCCATTCGGTTTCGTAATGTGTATGTAACCAAGCTGCGTAGTAAGAGTCAATAGCATATGCAACAGCATGTGATTTATTAAAGCCGTAGACACTAAAGAATTCAATATCAGCCCATAACTTAGATGACACAGATTCTGGTATGTCGTTTAACTCTTTTGCACCTTTAATAAACTTTTCTCTTGCTATAGCCTTTTCAGAACCTTTTGAGGCCAACGTGTCAAGTGACTTCTTAACAAGCGTCTTACGCAGTTTATCACTTTCACCAGGATCAAAACCTGCAAGCTTTTGAGCTAAAAGCATAAACTGTTCTTGAAATGTTACAAACCCAAACGTTGGTCCGAGTATCTCTTTTATAATAGGGTGATCATAATGAATACTATCAGCATTTTTCTTCGCCTTAACATACTTCCTGTGAACATTAGCTTTTAAAGGGCCGGGACGATATATTGCTGTAAGCGCTGCAAGCTCTTCAATGTTTTCAGGTTTAGCGTCTAATGAGAACTGTCTTGCTCCTTGATTAGTAAACTGGAATACACCACAAAATCTTCCATCATGATATACATGTTTCCAGACATCTAAGTCATCTTGTTCATGGAATCTACAATTTAAATATTTATCAAAGAATGCTTTTGCTTCCAAGAAAGTCGGATTAGGATTACCTTGTTTTTTAAGAATACGATAAATACAGTTTTCAACATCCTTAAGTAAAGTTAAGCCTAAGAAGTCAAACTTAAGAAAACCGTTATCTTCAAGATTTCTAAAGTTCATGCCTTCTGTCCAGGGTGTTTGTAATTCACCACGAACGCCTACAATAGGCATCGATTGTTCTAGAAGATCGGCGTCAGCAATAATAACACCTCCAGCATGCCTCCCAATTGCTCTGTTTTGCATAAAGAGAGAAGACACATGTTTTTCTACCTCTGGATAAGTTTCCATAAACTCGCGGTATTCTGGTGAATATTGCATACAATCTTCATGTTTAAGAACAAATACAGACTTTTCTTGATTTTCATCGCGTGCTAG
>Ga0163109_10004332_pt1 | contig 10792 bp, 8 predicted proteins | sample CRUFie1St13metaG_FD_108704 | JGI IMG/M metagenome (GOLD analysis project Ga0163109, IMG submission 108704) | Marine microbial communities from the Costa Rica Dome - CRUD Field 142mm St13 metaG | ecosystem: Environmental > Aquatic > Marine > Oceanic > Photic zone | place: Costa Rica: the Eastern... | reverse complement strand
CACTGGGAATGGCCTAACGTACAATGTGGCTTCTAAAAATATCAACGGACAGGGTCAATTGGACTTACAGCTTCGCATGGGGCCTGTTGAATTGCTCAATAATGGACGCGTTGCTCATAATGTGGAATCCAATTCGTTGGAAGTCAATATGTCACAAGCGTTATCGATTGGACTCCCAGATGAAATTTGGCAGGCGATTGGTCTTATGATTAATGAAGCGAGTTTTTCAAGCAAGTCACTGACCTATTATGAGGAGTCTAGTATGCAGGATTGGTTTGGGCTTTTACAGCGAAAAAACAAGAATCTTAAGGACCTTCGAAGTGCGATGGCTTTGGATCCCTTCTTTGAGTACCCAAAAGGGTTGAAGGGGAATTTTATTACACATCAGGTAACTTTTAATTATGAGGATGATGCGCTTTTCCGGCGTTTTGCTTCAGAAGGTAAGATTGGAGTTTCATTCATAGGGGAGATGCCTATTCATAAGGAAGTAAAGGGTAAAATCGTTTTTGAACAGAGAGATGCAGAGTCAGATGGATTCGATCTCTACATTGAAAATGATTTAAAGGAATTTGTTCATCTTTCCTACCGAGCAAACCATCTTTCAATATTCTCAACAAACAAGGCAGTTATGCAGTCGATAACTGACGTACCTGAGAAAAAGCGTACGGTTGAAAACAATGGCAGATCCATGACCTTTGGTATCGGTTCAAGCCTAAAAACTGAGGAGTTTAAGATTGAGTTTAATCTCTAAAAAGTCTATTTGGGGTAGATGCTCGGATTGGCTTCGTGCATCAAGTTATACACTGCTGCATAGACATCATCTGCGCTGGGTTTGCTCCAGTAATCAGCATCGCTTCCATATGCACTTCGATGAGGTCGAGCAGCAATGGTAATCGGGGGGCTGTCAAGGTATTGGTAGGCACCTTGTTCTTCAATGATTTGTTGAAGAATAAAGCCTGATGCTCCGCCAGGAACATCTTCGTCTAAGACAGCGACCCTGTTTGTTTTTTTGATGGATTCAAGAATGTTGCTATCGCAATCAAAGGGCAATAAGGTTTGTATGTCAATGAGTTCAACGGAGATATGATCTGCCTCTAGCACGGCAATAGCTTGTTGGGCGATTCGCACGCATGAACCATAGGTTACCAAGGTAATATCGTCTCCTTTTTGTAAGGTCTCCACCTCGCCCATGGGCACTGTGAATTCTCCTATGTTTGCCGGACATCGTTCTTTTAATCGATATCCATTGAGGCATTCTACTACAATAGCTGGCTCATCACCCTCAAGCAGCGTGTTGTACATTCCTGCGGCTTGAGTCATATTTCTCGGTACGCAGACATTCATCCCTCGCAATGAGTTAAGCACCATCCCCATGGGAGACCCTGTATGCCATATACCCTCCAGGCGGTGCCCCCTTGTTCGAATAATCACTGGACATCGTTGCTGTCCTGCTGTTCTGTAGGTCAATGTCGCAACATCATCTGCCAAAGGCTGTAGACCGTAAATCAGGTAATCTAAGTATTGAATCTCAGCAATAGGACGTAATCCACGCATTGCCATACCGATAGCCTGTCCCATGATGGTTAACTCTCGTATGCCTGTATCAAAAACTCGATGCTCACCGTATTTTTCTTGCAGCCCGGCAAAGGCTTGATTTACGTCGCCGATCTTACCTACATCTTCTCCAAAGGCTATAACAGCTGGATTTCGAGCCAACGCCGCGTCAAAGGCAGCATTAAGCACTTCAAATCCATTAACTTCTTCTTGCTCGTCAAACTCAGCGTCTATGATGCGGACATTTTTGGTGCTTTTCTTTGTCTCACTAACCCAATGGCTTTGATAGGTTCTTTGGCCTAAATCGTTTATCTCTTCAATAAAGGATGATAGGTTTTGGTCTGATGCATTGATTCTTCGAAGCACTCTGTGGGCTTCTTTAGCGATGCGAATAAGGTCCGAATACCCTGGATTGTATAAGTCTTTTACCGAGGCTTGAAGATGGGAAATGGTTGCTTGGTTTGATTGTTCGATGAGTCGTTCTAATTCCTTAGCTTTTTCAAGTATCGGTTGCTGATATGCTTTCCAAGCTTCTCTCTTAGCGGTATTGGCTGTTTTTTTAGCTTCTTTTTTAATCTGATCAACTTCTTCTTCAGTAAGAATCGCTTTATCGATAAGCCATGTACCCATGCGTTGGATGCCATCTGCATTCTGTTCCCATGCGAGTCGCTCTTCGCTTTTGTAGCGTTCGTGAGAACCTGACGTGCTATGTCCCTGAGGTTGCGTTACCTCTTCAACATGAATAAGGGCAGGAATATGCTTTTCTCGAACGAGCGTGCTTACTTTTTCGAAAGTTTGTACCAAGCCAGGATAGTCCCATGCTTTGGCTTTGACGATAATAACGCCCTCATCATGATCATCGACCTGAAATCCTGAAAGAACCTCAGAAATACTCTCTTTAGTGGTTTGGTACTTTTTAGGAACGGATATACCATATCCGTCATCATAGACGACCGTAATCATTGGTATTTTCAACACACCTGCTGCATTAATCGCCTCCCAGAAATGTCCCTCGGACGTAGATGCATCGCCGATACTCACAAAACATACTTCTTGTCCCTTGGTTGAGAAATTGTTGTCCGTTTGAAGTTCTGGGTTGTTTCGATAAAACTTAGAAGCTAAGGCTAGGCCCACAGCACGGGGCATTTGGCTTGCGGTAGATGAGGCATCTGCTGCCACATTATACCTTGATTTGAGTTCTAACCAGTTACCCTCTTGATCAATGAGTGGGGTAGCGAAGTGGGCATTCATCTGTCTACCATGCGACATAGGTTCATGATCGGGATTACTATCCGCATAGAGCTGAGCGAAGAATTGTGTTGGCGTGATAACACCTAGCGCAAGCATCCAGGTTTGGTCACGATAATATCCCGATCGAAAATCACCAGGTTTAAAGGATCGGGCGAGTGCTACTTGAGTAACCTCTTTACCATCCCCAAAAATCCCAAATTTGCCTTTCCCTCCTAGGACTTCCTTTCGCCCAGCTAAACTCATTTCACGGCTAAGGCATGCCGTCTTAAAATCGTCAATAACTTGTTGCTTGAAACGCTGTGCCGGCGAGGTGTTGGATAGGTTTTTCGGTAGTGAGGCATCTCGTGACATACCTCAAATATACGACGTATAAACCGTTACGCTAAGGCAGTACTCTACTAGAGTAACATGCTTACTGGATTCTCCAAGTGTCCCTTTAAGGTGGCCAAGAAAGCTGCACCAACTGCTCCATCGACTACGCGATGATCACAGGATAAGGTGAGTTTCATAATTTGCTTCTCTACTAACTCTCCGTCTTCAAGTGCTAGTTCAGGACGAATGGCACCAACTGCAAGAATGCATGCATCTGGTGGATTAACAATAGCAGTAAACTCATCGATTCCCATCATTCCAAGATTTGAGATGCTGAATGTATTGCCCTGCATTTCCTCAGAGGCAAGTTGTCGTTGTCTTGCCTTTTCAACAAAACCACGAGCTGCAGCTGAGATTTCAGAAAGCCCTAGTTGATCGGCATGCTTGATTACAGGAACTACAAGTCCTTCATCAACTGCTACGGCCATTCCAATATTTATATCCGCATGATAGCGAATGATATCTCCAAGCCATGAAGCATTGATGTTCGGGTGCTTGCGCAGCGCCATAGCACATGCCTTGATGACTAAATCATTAAAGGAGAACTTCATATCGAAGGCAGCCTTAATTTCTTTTCTTGCCTCCATGGCATTACGCATATCGACAGAAATCTTCAAGTAGAAATGCGGAGCGGTAAATTTACTTTCACTGAGTCGCTTTGCAATTGTCTTTCGCATCATGCTTACACGCTCATCACGCGCCTCTAAGGTGGCGGCGAATACTTTGTTTACCGCTGGCGCGGGATTTGCTGCATACGCTTGGATATCACGCTTCACGATACGTCCATCTTCACCAGAACCTTGTACATTGGATAAGTTGACCTTAAAGTCTTCTGCCATTTTACGTGCTAAAGGGCTTGCTTTTACCCGGCCGTCCTCGTTGGAGGAAGTGGGTTGACTTTGTGGTGCTGGACTTACTTCTTTTACGCTATGTGCCGGTGCAGCTACTTCTGTACTTGAATTATTAGCTTCTGGTGCAGCAGGTTGCTCGGCAGGAGCTGCAGGAGCTTCCTCTTCTGCTGAGTTTAACAATTCTTCAAAAGATTCTCCCTCTTCACCAAGAATAGCTACTCGTCCATTAACAGGAATGGCATCACCTTCTCCAGCAATGATATGGAGTACAACACCTTCCTGGTCCGATTCCCAATCCATCGCGGCTTTATCTGTTTCAACTTCACCAATCAAATCACCTGGGTTGAGGGTGTCACCTACTTTAATTGCAATGGAAGCGATTACTCCTTCTTCCATTGTATCACTCATGCGGGGTAGTCTTAAAAATTCGGCCATGTTTTTATTTAAAGTGCAAATTTAAGGGGTATTGACCTATTCTCCTATGTCAATTTCTTTTTAAGCCGAATAATCAATCTCCAAGCCTAGGTCATCGATGAAGTTTCGCATTGCTGGATTCTTTTCGTGCATTAACTCAGCTGTTTTTTTTGCGTTCTGTAAGATGCCTTTCTTTTCCTGCTTCCCTTGTTGTTCGTAAACTATAGAAAGTGTTGGTGGATCAGATAATCTTTCTTGTATGTATTTATTGATGGATGCCATGTGCGTTTCAATAAAATCCTTTTGTGCACTGGCTGTCGCGGTTAAAATCAAATTATTGTCTTCTAGGGAAGTATCAAGTTTAGCTAAAATACTTGCCACGGATTGCTGGTCATTTTGCTGCAAGTATTCTTGTACTTGGGCAAGAATGGAATCGATTTTTTGATCCCAAGGAATTTTTTGTACACTCTCTTGGGGACTAGCTGCTTTCTTTTCTGTTTTGGGAGGTAGTAATTCCTCAGCATCTAAATCTTCGAGGCTTAACCGTTTGCCCTTTGTTGTGGGCGAGATGGGTGACTTGCTATCAGCAGGTAGATCCTCTACAGTTGTCTGTGTATCGATTTGAGTGCTTGGGGTCTCCTTCGCCTGCGCATTATTTTGTTTTTCGGGATGTTGTTCTGTCTGTTTTTCGTTGACTGCAGTTGCCGCAGAGTGAGTAGATGCCTCCTCTAATGATTCACTAGGTTCTATGGATTTGGCGACTTCTTTAGTTTCGATACTCGGTGAATCGGAGCGAGCATCTTGCGAAGTACTATTAGACTGTGGGGGAGGAACAGTACTGGGCGTCTTGTCTAACTCAGCCGTTTTTTTTTTAATCGCGCCTCCTTCCATTACTTGCGATGCATGGGCTATGCGAATCAAACATACTTCAACATGAAGGCGCTTATTTAGTGCTCTCTGATAGCTTACTTCGGCGTCATTGATTAAGGCAAGCGCATTGATTAGAAAAGATGGGGTAGCAAGCCCAGCTTGCTCAGAGGCTCTTTGTATTTTTTTCTTACTTCCCATCATAAGGGAGTGCAAGCGGGCATCTTTCGCAATCAGCAGCGTGCGAATGTATTCGGCTAGACCTTGCATGAAGGTATCTCCTTCAAAGCCTTGATCTAGCACTTGATTGAACAGGGAAATCGCCCTTCCATGATCATTGATCATTAAACTTTCCGTTGTTTCTGAAAACGTTGACCAATCCAGAATGTTAAGTTGTTGTAAAACGGAGACTTGTGTGAGTTTGCCGTCATCTAACCCTGCAACAAGTCGGTCAAAAACTGACAGGGCATCACGCAAGGCTCCATCAGCAGATTCTGCGATAATGTGGTAAGCTTCTTCCTCTACTTCGTATTGCTCCGCCTGGGCCACATGTTTGAGTTGTTGAATAATGGAAGGAACACTAATTCTCTTGAAATCAAAAATTTGACAACGCGATAAAATGGTGGGAAGAATCTTGTGCTTTTCGGTCGTGGCTAGAATGAATATAGCATAGGGTGGGGGCTCTTCCAACGTTTTTAAAAAGGCATTGAAAGCTGCTTGAGATAACATGTGGACCTCATCTATGATATAGATTTTGTATCGACCGGTTTGAGGAGGTATACGCACTTGTTCCATCAAATTGCGCATGTCTTCCACCTTGTTATTTGAAGCAGCATCAAGTTCAAAAATATTGAAGGCAAAATCCTCGTTTTCTTCCGAAAGACCATCAATCTTACCAAGATTTACGGCTTTTGCTAGGATTCTTGCCGTGGTGGTTTTCCCGACACCTCGCGGTCCACAGAACAAAAAGGCCTGGGCGATCTTTTCAGCAGTAATGGCGCGCGAAAGCGTTTCGGTGATGCTTTCTTGGCCGACAACTTCTTTGAATTCTTTCGGTCTGTATTTTCTTGCTGAGACGATAAATTGACCCATGCCATGAAAGTAGGTATAAATCTCAGAAATGTGCCTTACAGAATATGAGCTTTATACACAAAATTCTAGCGAAAAGCGGGTGCTGAGCTTGGCTAAATCAAAAAAGTTTCATTTTTCTTGATTTTTTTTAAATCGCTAGTGATCATTTAGGACTCAGTTAAAATGTTTTATGAGTATTTGAAGGATAGCACTTTACATATTGACTCTTTTTATATATATGAAAAATTCTATGTATAAGTGTTATAAAACATTGAAATACAGTGTTTTGGGTCTTGTATTTTTAGTGTTTTTATGCAAAATTCTTTTACCTTAGTTCTCGATGAGAGAAATGAATAAGACTGTTTTAACTAGATTTTTGATGCCTGGATTTAAATCATCTAGATGGAATTCAAGGTGGTCAGTTTTGGTATTTCTACTGTCAATGAGTGTGGTTACTCAAGCTCAGTACAATAAGAAGTTATCATCACAGGAATTAAGTATAGGATTTGGAGGAATGAATTATCTCGGAGACATCTCAATGGATGGCCAGCGAGGTTTCTTCGGAGGGGTGGATATGCAAGCCACTCGTCCTATGTTAGCACTTTCTTACCGTCATAATTATCATGCCCACGTAGGAGGCCGAATCACGACAACTATAGGACAGATTTGTGGGGATGATCAATGGGGGAAGGGCAGTAATGCTAGTCGGAACTTGCATTTTAAGTCCATAGTAGTAGACTTTAGTGCTCAAGTAGAATTTAATCTCCTACCATACCACCCAGGCCACTTTAAGTTTAAAGCTACACCTTTTGTGGCTTTGGGTTTCGGCGGAATGTACTTTAATCCAAAAGCGGAGTTGAGTGGTGAATGGATTGCCCTACATCCGTTAGGTACTGAAGGCCAGCATTTGGATAAATATTGGGACCGCCCACAATACCTAAGGATGGCGCTTACCGTTCCGGTAAACATGGGGGTTAAATGGAATATAAACAAGCATTGGAGTATGGCGACGGAATTTGGTTTCCGTTATGTATTCTCTGATTATGTAGATGATGTTAGTGGCTATTATGCTGATGTGAGTCTCTTTGATGCGAGCGCTCATCCTGACGCAGCACTGGCTAGACAACTGAGTTATCGCGGCTCAGCACCGATTGAAGGCACCGTTTTGGAACAAACACTACGTGGCAATCCATCGAACCGTGATCATATGTTCTTTGTAATGTTTTCGCTTACGCGCAAATTGGGAGGGTTCTAGATACCAAACGAGCGTTTGGTTAATGGTTGCTGTTGGTGTATATTCACAATATGCCACGGCAGAAAGTAGATGAGAAAACGATAATAAAGGAAGCCTTGAAGCTCTTTAGACAAAAGAGCTACCATGCTACCTCTATGGCTGATATCGCTATGGCTTGTGGTTTACTCAAGGGTAGTTTATACCATTACTTTCATTCTAAGGAGGATCTCATGATTAAAGTGATTGAGAGCGTCCATGCCTTTTTTGCTGAAACGGTGTTCACTATTGCTTACAATCATAGCTTGGATGCCGTGGATAGAATGGATTTGATCTTCACCGAAGCTGAAAAAATCTTCGTGGACCAGGAATCTGGTGAGATATTGGGCAATGTTGGGGTTGAAACGGCTTTGAGTATGCCTGAATTCCAACCCACCATTCAAGCCTTCTTTTCGGACTATTTCAAAGCCATCAAGGAGGTCTATCGATCCAAATTTGATGAAGGAATGGCCAATGAGCTTGCTGAACGAAGTGTTTCCGAAATTCAAGGTGCACTCACCCTAAGCCGTATTTTCAATGATGAGAAATTTATCAAGAACACTCACCTGAGAACGGTTGCTCGACTCCGCAATAATGCGTAAGCGTGTCAAAGTTTTACAGACAAGTCACCTAGGTGATGCAGGTTAAAGCTCTTGGCAAGCTAGTCTTCATTTCTTTCACATTTTGTTATGACATTTCATACATACTAGTTTGTCAGGAGCTTTTTTGTTTTCGTGATTTGTTACTTAGTTGATAAGTCTTTTTTTATTTGGATATGCCAACAATAGACCTTGATTATTTTCACGGTCAAACAAAGGCTATGATGTTACAAGGATTGGATTGGAGTGCACTGCCCAAAAAGGATACCCGTTCTGGTTTTGGCGCTGCGATGGATGAATTAGGGTTGACTAATCCAGATGTCGTTGCACTTTGTGCTGATCTTACGGGGTCATTAAAGCTTAACGATTTTGCGAAAAACTTTCCGGATCGTTTTATTCAATGTGGCATTGCTGAAGCCAACATGATGGGCATAGCTGCGGGATTAACTATTGGAGGGAAAATTCCTTTCGCAACAACATTCGCCAACTTCGCTACAGGAAGGGTTTATGATCAGATTCGTCAATCGATCGCTTATTCTGGGAAAAATGTAAAGATATGCGCATCGCATGCAGGCTTAACCCTTGGTGAAGATGGTGCTACGCATCAAATTCTAGAAGACATCGGTCTAATGCAAATGCTACCAGGTATGGTGGTGATTAACACGTGTGACTACAATCAAACAAAGGCAGCAACCTTGGCCGTTGCGGAATATGATGGCCCGGTTTATCTCCGTTTTGGTCGCCCCAAAGTCAGCGTGTTTATGCCTGAAGATGCTCCCTTTTCCATAGGAAAGGCATTACACCTAAGAGAAGGGTCAGATATCAGTATATTTTGCACCGGGCATTTAGTGGAAGAGAGCCTAAAGGCGGCTAACGATTTAGCGGAACTCGGCATTTCTTGCGATGTGGTGAACATTCATACGATCAAGCCTTTAGATCGAGAGGCAATTCTTACATCCTTGGGGAAAACAGGTAGAGGAATTGTAGCTGAGGAGCATCAACGATTAGGCGGTTTAGGGAGTGCTATTGCTCAAGTTTGTGCAGAAGAGATGCCTTGTCCGCTTCAATTTGTGGCTGTACAAGATAGCTTTGGAGAAAGTGGTAAACCAGCTGATCTAATGAAAAAGTATGGTATTGCGCAAGCTGATGTTGTTGCTGCTGCAAAGCAATGCCTCAGTCGATAGCCTCTATCTTCTTGTACAATTTTTTGGAATGTCCATTCGTTCCTTTCTATAAACGTCCTACAGACTTGGCACGATTATAGTCATCTTCGCATCATGAAATCTTTTCTTTTAGCTTCCATAGTTCTCCTCGGTATGGGCTCAACATTGTACATACCACACTTGAATGAAACAACGGTAGATTCTAACAACGAATCTTCTGCTTTCATGGAATTCCTCGCGGATACCGGGTCAATTGTCTATGAATCTCGTGGTGATGAGAACATGGGAAAGGAGCGCATGACTCGAAAAATTAAGATGAATGGCAAGGTGTCTTGGGTCTATTGGAGTGAGGCATTAGGGCAAAGAAATCTTGGGTATGTATATGAAGATGGTTATGAATACGTCTACTTTTCGGGTAATAGCAGGAGTAAGTATAAGCTCGTAAGGGATCGTTGTGGATTCACCTGTGTGCATCCTGATGGCGATACTCAGTTCTATCGCCAGGTAAAACCTACTTGTCGCTAATTTTTTTAAATACACTTTAGCCTCCCAAACCGTATTAGGCTCAAGAGCTCGAATTATGAGCGTGTTGGCTGATAAAGTAATCCAAACATCACTTAGGTTATTGGGTTGGCGGAAATACCATTCATTGAGCACATTACCTTGGTTGGCATAGTTTGGCAATCCGTAGAAATCGTAGGCCATTTTGTAGGCATCTAGGGTAGAGGAAAACATTAAATCAACCTGATAGAGCGGTTTGTCCCCATCTAAGTCATAGCTGAGTACGATGGATTTAATGCTCAGTGGCTCATCATCACTTTTCATATAGCGAATACTTATAAAATCGATTTCATTGATGCGTTCATATTCATGGCTTTGTAGTTGTATGACATTTAAGGAATCTGAGAAATCGACATCGACCATAATATCGGGAATGGCAGGTCCTTCAAGCATGGGTTGCGCGTACAGCGAATTAGTACACAGAATGATCCCAATTACATAGAGATAATATGGCATGTTGCTTATGCTCATCATAGAATCAGGGTCTATACTCTACAATACGTGGAATATCTTACCTAGGATTCAGATTCTACGTTAAAAACAATGCGTTGTCTTATATTTTTCTAGGTAGATGCATAAGTCAATGATTGTCAGTGTATTATGAATTTAGCTTGGTGGACTAAATAGATGATGATGAGGCGAAAACTCCTAATCGTTTTCTTCAAAAGAGCGAATCTCTTCTCGAAGCCAATGGGGTATTTCGATAGTAGAACGACTCTTGGTGTCAAACATGATTTGTGTAGTTTTCCCGCTACTGTGGAGTAGGGGTTCATCCTTGCTTCCGCTGCATACGGCATATTCAATAACAAAGCTCTTTGT